>Ga0307515_10026138_pt1 | contig 10062 bp, 8 predicted proteins | sample 17_EM_MG_FD_194513 | JGI IMG/M metagenome (GOLD analysis project Ga0307515, IMG submission 194513) | Populus trichocarpa ectomycorrhiza microbial communities from riparian zone in the Pacific Northwest, United States - 17_EM | ecosystem: Host-associated > Plants > Roots > Unclassified | place...
CAACGGCAAGCGGGCGAAAGAAAGCAATGAAGCTCTTGGGCATGTTTGTCTCCTGGTGGTCGCCGGGACCCTTCCCGGCGCCTGGACCCGCATCGTACTGAAAACTTTTAAATTGTCAAATTATGAGAATATTTTGATTTTTTATCATGTCTTGCCTACAATGCGCAGCGCTCACTCTCAAGCCATGAACATGAACAAGCCCGATTCACCTGTGTCACCGCAGCCCCTGTCGCTGGCGTTCAGCCACCTGGGCTTCTATGTGACGGACATCGACCGCATGGCCGATTTCTACAAGGGCGCGTTGCGCTTCACGCAGACGGACAAGGGCATGCTGGGCGCTGTGCGCCTGGTGTTCCTGAGCCGCGATCCGAACGAGCATCACCAGATCGTGCTGGCCACTGGCCGGCCTGCGGACATGGCGTTCAACACGATCAACCAGATGTCGTTCCGCGTACCGGACGTCGCCACCTTGCGTGCGTTTCACGACAGGCTGCTGGCCGCTGGTGCGAGCGACATGCAGCCCGTGACACACGGCAACGCAATCTCGCTCTACTGCCGCGACCCGGAAGGCAACCGGCTCGAGCTGTTCATGGACACGCCGTGGTACTGCGAGCAGCCGTTGCGCGAGCCGCTCGACTTCGCGTTGTCGGATGAGCAGATCATGGCGCAGGCCGAAGCCATCGCGCGTGGTCGCCCGCGCTTCATGCCCCGCGCGCAATGGCAGGCGGAACTTGCACGCCAGATGGAGGCCGACCAGCGTGTCTGAGCGGCTCGTGGACACCACCGATGTGATGCACGACGTCGCGATCGTCGGCTTTGGCCCGGCAGGTGCGGTGCTGGCCAACCTGCTGGGTGCCGCCGGCCTGTGGGTGCTGGTGCTGGAGAAAGACGCAGACATCTATCCGCTGCCGCGCGCGATCCACTTCGATGGCGAGGTGATGCGCGTGTTCCAGAACGCGGGCTTGCGTACCGAGGTCGAGGCCGTGTCGCGTCCTGGTACGCAGGGCATGCACTTCGTCAACGCGGACAACGAGACCTTGCTGGTACGCGCGGGCACGGCGGCTCTCGGCCCCCACGGCTGTGCGAGCAACTACTACTTTCACCAACCCGAACTCGAGCGCGTCTTGCGCGATGGCGTGGCGCGCTACGCGCAGGTGCGCGTGCTGCTGCAGCATGAAGTGACCGATGTGGACGAAGGCGCGGACCATGTGGTGCTCAACGCCACCGACCGCCGCGGCGGCGCGAAGCGAAGCTTCCAAGCGCGTTACGTAGTGGGCTGCGACAGCGCCCGCTCGGGCATTCGCAAGCAGATCGGCTCGGCCATGGAAGACATGGGGCTGCACCAGCCCTGGCTGGTGTTCGACGCGATCCTGAAGCGCCCTGTGGACCTGCCCGACCACACGGTGCAGCACTGTGACCCGGTGCGGCCGATGACCTACTGCAACGTGACCGGCAACCGTCGCCGCTGGGAGATCATGCTGATGCCGGGGGACGATCCGGCGCACATGGTGCAGCCCGACGCCCTGTGGCCTCTGGTCGCGCGCTGGGTCACGCCCGCGGATGCAACGCTGGAACGCGCGGTGATCTACACGTTCCACTCCGTCATCGCCAAGGGCTGGCGGCGTGGGCGGCTGTTGATTGCCGGCGACGCGGCGCACCAGACCCCGCCCTTTCTCGGCCAGGGCATGTGCGCCGGCATCCGCGACGCGGCCAACCTGGCGTGGAAGCTCGAGGCCGTGCTGCGCGGCCACGCCAGCGACGCGCTGCTGGACACCTATGAGAGCGAACGCGCGCCGCATGTGCGTGCGTTCATCGAGTTGGCGGTGCGGCTGGGCGACATCATCCAGACCACCGATGCCGACAAGGCACAGGCTCGGGACCGGCGCTTTCGCGCGGACCCGGAGATCTTCGAGTTCCCGGCGCCACCGCTCGGGCCCGGCCTGCTGGCAGGCAGCACGGCACCAGTCGGCCGCCCATTTCCGCAGCCGCGCATGCCGGACGGGCGGCTGCTCGATGCGTGGCTCGGGACGCAGTTCGCGGTGATCGGCCGCAAGCCCTTGCTGCAGTCGGTCGACGACGCCACGCGCGCAGGGTGGAGCCGCACCGCGACCACCGTGATGGAAGGCTCAGGCCACGAGATCGGCGCCTGGCTCGACGCACACGAAGCCAACGCCGTCGTGCTGCGGCCAGACCGCTACGTGCTGGGCATCGCGAAGGACGCCGCCGATCTCGACCGGATTTCTCGAACCATTCCAGGTTTCAACCAACGCTTCTCGAAAGGAACTCAAGCATGAAGCTCGTCAGTTTTGTGGGGGCCAGCGGGCCATCTTATGGTGCGGTGCAGGGCGACCGCGTCGCCGACCTCGGCGCTGTGTTCGGCGCACGCGCACCAGATCTGAAGAGCCTGATCGCCGCCAGGCTGCTGGCCGAGGCCGCCACTGCCGCAGCCACTGCGCCGAGCGTGCCGCTAACGGGCCTGAAGCTGCTGCCGGTGGTGCCCAACCCGGGCAAGATCGTCTGCGTAGGCCTGAACTACCGCGAGCACGTGGCCGAGACCGGCCGCACCGTGACCGAGAGCCCCACCCTCTTCCTGCGCGTGGCCGACTCGCAAGTGGCGCATGGCGAAGACATCGTGCTGCCGCCCGAGTCGGAGAAGCTCGACTACGAAGGCGAGATCGCCATCGTGATCGGCGAAGGCGGCCGGCGCATCAGCGAGGCTGACGCGTGGAAGCACATCGCCGGCTACGCCTGCTACAACGACGGCAGCGTGCGCGACTGGCAGACCGCCACGCCGCAGTGGACGCCCGGCAAGAACTTCTGGCGCACCGGTGGCTTCGGACCCTGGATGGTGACGGCCGACGAGATCAAGGCGGGCCAGGTGATGACCCTGGTCACACGCCTGAACGGCCAGGAGATGCAGCGCGCCACCACCGACATGCTGATCCACAGCATTCCGCGGCAGATCGCCTACATCTCCACTTTCACGCCGCTCGAAGCGGGCGACGTGATCGTCACCGGCACGCCCGGCGGTGTGGGCGCCCGGCGCACGCCACCGGTCTTCATGCGCGATGGCGATGTGGTCGAGATCGAGGTGGACGCGATCGGCGTGCTGCGCAATACGGTGCGCGCCGAGAAAAGCTAAGCCTTCACGGGCGCAATCTAGATGCGCCCTTCTTCTACCGCGTGGCACGCGACCTTGATGCCACCAATGGCCAGCATCGCCGGCCGCTCAGCCTTGCAACGCGCATTGGCATGCGGGCAGCGCGGGTGGAAGGTACAACCGGTGGGCGGGTTCAGCGGGTTGGGCACTTCACCCTGCACTGGCGTGCGCGCGCGGCCGGTGTCGTGCATCTTCGGAATCGCATCCAGCAGCATGCGCGTGTAGGGATGGCGTGGCGAGGCGAACAGCGTCTGCTTGTCCGCCAGCTCCACCAACCGGCCCAGGTACATCACGCCCACCGCATCGCTCACGTGCCGCACCACGGCGAGGTTGTGTGAGATGAAAAGATAGGTCAGGCCCTGGCGGCGCTGCAGGTCCTTCATGATGTTCAGGACCTGCGCCTGCACGCTCACGTCCAGCGCCGAGGTCGGCTCGTCGCACACCAGAAAGTCCGGCTGCGTGGCCAGCGCCCGCGCGATCGAGATGCGCTGGCGCTGGCCGCCCGAGAACTGGTGCGGGTACTTGACCATGTCCTGCGCCGACAGCCCCACCGAGGCCAGCAACTGCGCCACGCGCTCGCGCCTGGCGTTGCGGTCGGCAATCAGGCCGTGCTCGTGCAGCGGCTCGGCAATGATCTCCTCGACCACCCAGCGCGGGTTCAGGCTCGCGTACGGATCCTGGAAGATCATCTGGATGCGCCGGCGCACCAGAGCTGCCGGCGTGCCGGCCTTGCCTTCGGAGGCCCGGAACGCCGCATGCGCGTCATGGCCATCGAACACCATGCTGCCACGCGTCGGCTGGTACAAGCCCACCAGCATGCGCGCAACAGTGCTCTTGCCGCAGCCGGACTCGCCGACCAAGGCCAAGGTCTTGCCCTTGTCGATCTCGAAGCTCACCCCATCGACCGCGTGCAGCATCAGACGCGGCTTGCGCTCGATCACGCGGTTGAGCCAGGGCGGCGACACGTCGAACACTTTCGCGAGATCGCGTGCCTGCACCAGTGGCTGCGCGCTTGCAGTCGCCGCGATGGGCTGCTCCACGCTGCTCGTGACCGCGCTCATCGCCCCGCTCCCGCATGCAGCCAGCAAGCAGCCTCGGTGGCCCCCGCATCCAGCAGGTCAGGCCGCTCGACCTTGCAGCGGTCGAACACCTTGGGGCAGCGCGGGTTGAAGGCGCAGCCCTGGGGAATCGCGTTCAATCGCGGCATGGAGCCGTCGATCTGGTTCAACACGAGCCGGTCTTGCGTGATGTCGGGAATGGCCGCCATCAGGCCCGCGCTGTACGGATGCGCCGGATGGTTGATGACTTCGTGCACGGGCCCGAGCTCCGCCACGCGGCCGGCATACATCACGGCCACGCGGTCACAGGTCTCGGCGATCACGCCCATGTCGTGCGTGATCAGCATGACGGCAGCGCCCCGCTTGTGGCAGATGCTCTTGAGCAGGCTGATGATCTGCGCCTGGATCGACACGTCCAGCGCGGTGGTCGGCTCGTCGGCAACGATGAGCTTGGGCTCGGCCGCCAGTGCCAGCGCAATCACCACACGCTGCCGCATGCCGCCGGAGAACTGGTGCGGGTAGTGGTCGATGCGCTGCGCAGCCGCCTGGATGCCCGTGTCTTCCAGCAGGCCGATGGCACGCTTGCGCGCTTCGGCAGCGGTGACCGGTAGATGCGTCTGGATGGTCTCGGTCAGTTGCCGACCCACCGAGTACAGCGGGTTCAACGACGTCAGCGGATCCTGGAAGATGGCGCCGATGCGCCGGCCACGGATACGCCGCATCGCGTCGTTGCCCAGCTGATCGATGCGCTCGCCTTCCAGCACGATCTGCCCCGAGGCGATGCGCCCCGGCGGCTCGAGCAAGCCGATGATGGCTGCACCCGTGAGCGATTTGCCGGCACCGGACTCACCCACCACGCCCAGGATCTCACCCGGCGCGATGGAGAAGGAAACGTCGTCCAGCGCGCGCAGCGTGCCGCGCCTTCCAGGAAACTCGACGACCAGGTTCTTGACTTCTAGCAGGGACATGGAGGGCAAAGCAAAACGCTGGCTCGTGAAACTTCGGATAGAGATGAAACTAGCGCAGGCGCGGGTTCAGCGCATCGCGCAGCCAGTCGCCCAGCAGGTTGACCGACAACGCGATCAGCACCAGCATGAGGCCGGGGAACACCGTGATCCACCACTCGCCGGAAAACAGGTAGTCGTTGCCCACGCGGATCAGCGTGCCGAGAGACGGCGATGTCGGCGGTGCACCCACGCCCAGGAACGACAGCGTGGCCTCGGTGATGATGGCGGTTGCCACCTGGATCGTGGCCAGCACCATCACCGGTCCCATCACATTGGGCAGCACATGGCGGCGCATGATGCGCATCGGTGACACGCCCGTCAGCCGGGCGGCCTGCACATACTCCTTGTGGCGCTCGACCAGCGTGGAGCCGCGCACCGTACGCGCGTACTGCACCCAGCCGGTGAGCGAGATGGAGATGATCAGCACGCCGAAGGCCAGGCCTTCGTGCGCCTGCGGAAAGAGCGCCCTGCCGACGCCCGCGATCAACAGCGCCACCAGGATCGCGGGGAACGACAGCATCACGTCGCACAAGCGCATGAGGAAGGTATCGACCCAGCCGCCGCGAAAACCCGCCAGCAACCCGAGGCTCACGCCCACCAGCAGCGACAGTGCCACCGAAGCCAGGCCCACCACCAGCGAGATGCGCGCGCCATACATGACGGCGGACAGCATGTCGCGGCCCTGGTCATCGGTGCCCAGCAGGTACTTGGGCGTGCCGGTCTCTTCCCACACGGGCGGCAGCCGCGCATCCGACAACTCCAGCGTGGTCAGGTCGAACGGGTTGTGCGGCGCCACGAAGTCCGCGAAGAACGCGCAGAAGATGCAGACCGCTGCCACGAACCCCGCCACGATCGCGGTGGGCGAGGTGCGAAAGCTGTGGCCTACGTCGCTTTGCCAGGCCCGGTGAAACCAGCCTCCGCTTTGAGCTTGCATCATTTGACGCTGATGTACTTCCAGGGCATGCCGTTGTCAGGCCACTGCACGACTTCGATGTTCTTCTTGGTCGCCCAGTTCACCGTCTGCTGGTGCAGCGGGATGTGGCCGATATCGTCCTGGTGCATCTTCATCGCGTCGTGGATCATCTCCATGCGCTTCTTCTCATCGATCTCGGAGGCGATCTTGTCGGTCAGCTCGTCGATCTTGGGATTGCTGTAAGCGCCCAGGTTGAACTGGCCGCGGCCACCTTCACCGGGCGTGCCCAGAATCGGGAACAGCACGTTGTGCGCGTCCACGGTGCTCGCGGTCCAGCCCAGCATGTAGAAGCTGGTGTCGCGGCGCAGGATCTTGGGGAAGTAGCCGACCTTGCTCTCGGCTTCGAGATTGATCTTGACGCCGATGCGCGACAGGTTGGCCGCGACCGCCTGGCAGATTTCGCCGTCGTTCACATAGCGGTCGTTGGGGCAGTTCATCTTGACTTCGAAGCCCTGCGGATAGCCGGCGTCGACCATCAGCTTCTTGGCGCCTTCCAGGTCGAACGGCAGACGCTTGGCCAGGTCGGGCGCGAAGCCCTTGACCTGCGGCGGGATCATCAGGCCGACGGGCACCGCGGAGTTGCGCATCACGCGGCTCTTGATGGCTTCGATGTCGATCGCCTGGTAGAACGCCTGGCGAACGCGCTTGTCCTTGAACGGGTTCTTGCCCTTGATGTTGGAGAACAGCAGCTCATCGCGCTTCTGGTCCATGCCGAGGAAGATCACGCGCAGTTCGGGGCCTTGCAGCACTTTCAGGTTGGCGTTACTGCGGATGCGCTCGACATCCTGCACGGGCACCGGCTCCATCACGTCCACTTCGCCGGACAGCAGCGCCGCGACACGCGTCGCATCGTTGCCCACCACATTGAAGATGACTTCGTCGACGTTGCCCTCGATCTTGCCCCAGTAGTTGCCGTTCCTGGAGAAGGTGGTGCGGATGTTGGGCTGGCGCTCGCGCGAGCGGTAGGGGCCGGTACCGTTGGTGCGGAACGAGGCCGCGTTCTCGATGCCCTTGCGGCGGTCGACGGGCTTGGTCGCCTGGTTGGCCTCGCACCACTTCTTGCTCATCATGTACCAGTTGGTGAACAGGTCTGGCAGGATGGGGAAAGGCAGGGTGGTGATCATGTCGACGGTGTGGTCGTCGATCTTCTTGATCTCCTTGATCTGGCCGACGTAGCTCTTCAGGTCAGAGCCCTCACCGCGGGTGCGCTCGTAGCTGAAGATCACGTCGTCGGCGGTGAACGGCGTGCCGTCATGGAACTGCACGCCCTTGCGCAGGTTGAAGCGCCAGACGGTGGGTGCGGTCTGCTTCCAGTCGGTTGCCAATGCGGGGGCGAGCTTGAAGTCCTTGCCGCGCGTGACCAGCGGTTCGTAGACGTTGCCGGTGATCGTCAGCTGCAACGACTCCTGCAGCGAATGCGGATCGAGGGAGGTCGCGTCGCCCTGGTTCGCGATCTTCAGCGTGACCGCGTGCGCCGATAGCGCTGCCATGATGGCCGACAGCGCGAAGGCCGCGGACAGCTTCGTAATCGATTTCATCTGATCTCCTTGAGGGCTTGGGTTGATTGTGAAAAATACGCGGTGCGGCGTCTACGACGCGAGTGGCATGCTGTGCTCGACCAAGCCCGCGTGCAGCGCGGACCCCAGCGGCAGGATCTCGTCGTTGAAGTCGTAGCGGCTGTTGTGCAGGAAACAACTGCCTTCGCCGCCCTGGCCAATGCGCAGGTACGCGCCGGGCTTCGCCTGCAGCATGAAAGAGAAGTCTTCGGCACCCATGCTGGGCTCCATGTCGCGATCGACATGGTCGGCGCCGACCAGCCGCTCCGCCACATCGCCTGCCAGCTCTGCTTCTTTCTGCGAGTTGACGGTGGCAGGGTAGATGCGTTCGTAGCGCACGGTGGCGGTGGCGCCGAAGCCCAGGGCCACGGCGGTGCACAGCTCGTTCAGTCGCTGCTCGATCATCGCCTGCACCGTGGGCTTGAAGGTACGTACGGTGCCGACCAGCGTGGCCTTGCCCGGCACCACGCTCATCGCACCCAGGTCACCCGCGTGCATCGCGCACAGGCTGATCACGGCCGAGTCGATCGGCCGCACGTTGCGCGATACGACGGTCTGCACCGCGGTGATGATGTGTGCGGCCACGACGACCGGGTCGATCGTCAGGTAAGCATGCGCACCATGGCCGCCGCGGCCGGTAATCTCGATCGTGATGCGGTCGGCCGCGGCCATCATCGGCCCAGGGTTCAGGCCGATGGTGCCCGGCTTCATCGCCGGCCAGTTGTGCATCGCGTAGACCGCTTCAGCCGGGAAGCGGTTGAACAGCCCGTCGTCGATCATGGCCTTGGCGCCGGCGTAGCCTTCTTCGCCCGGCTGGAAGATCACGATGGCGGTGCCGTCGAACTGGCGCGTCTCGGCCAGGTAGCGTGCGGCGCCCACCAGCATGGTCGTATGGCCGTCGTGCCCGCATCCGTGCATGAGGCCGTTCTTGGACGAGCGCCAAGGCGTTTCGTTCTGCTCGGTCATCGGCAGCGCGTCCATGTCGGCGCGCAGGCCGATGAAACGGCCACTGGTATTGCGCTGCCCGCGGATCACGCCGACCACGCCGGTCTTGCCGATGCCGGTGTGGATCTCGTCGACGCCACAGACTTCGAGCGCCTTGGCCACGCGGCCAGAGGTATAGACCTCTTCGAAGCCGAGTTCCGGGTGCGCGTGCAGATCGCGGCGCAGCGATGTCAGTTCAGGATGGAACTGCGCGATGTGCGCAAAGGCGCGCCCGTTTGCGCGCAGTTGGGGAGCTAGCATCAATGTCCTCCCGCCTGGCCGATGCGCAGGCGTGGGTCAACAGCAAAGTAAAGCAGGTCTACAACCAGGTTGATCGTCACGAAGATCAGCGCGATCAGGCACAGATAGGCGGCCATCACCGGTATATCGGCAAAAGTGACCGCCTGGATGAACAGCAGGCCCATGCCGGGCCACTGGAACACCGTCTCTGTGATGATCGAGAACGCGATCAGCGTGCCCAATTGCAGACCGGTGATCGTGATGACGGGCACCAGCGTGTTCTTCAACGCATGGCCGAAATGGATCGCCCGGTCCGACAGGCCACGGGCGCGCGCAAACTTGATGTAGTCGGTACGCAGCACTTCCAGCATCTCGGCCCGGACCAGGCGCAAGATGAGGGTCAGCTGGAACACCGCCAGCGTGATCGCCGGCAGCACGATGTGGTGCCATCCTCCGGCGGTCAACAGGCCAGTACTCCACCAGCCGAGCTGCACCGTGTCGCCACGGCCGAAACTCGGAAACCAGCCCAGGGTCACGGCAAAGATCAGGATCAGCAGAATGCCGATCAGGAAGGTGGGCAACGACACGCCCAGCAGCGAGATCGTCATGAACACCTGGCTCAGGAAGCTGCCGCGGCGCAAAGCCGAGTAGACGCCGGCCGGCAGCCCCACCACGAGCGCAATGAGCGCCGCCACCAGCGCGAGTTCAAGCGTTGCGGGAAAGCGCTCGGCAATCAGCCGCGACACCTTGGCCCCTTGCCGCAGGCTCAGGCCGAACTCACCTTGCGCGGCGTTCACGATGAAGTGCCAGAACTGCACGATGAAGGGCCGGTCGAGACCGAGGATCTCGCGCAGTTCGCGAATCTGCTGCGGCGTGGCGTCCTGCCCCAGCAGAAAGACGACCGGGTCCCCCACGTACTGGAACAGCAGGAATGCAATGAACGCGACCGTGACCATCACGATCACAGCCTGCAGCAGGCGTCTAAGTATGAATACGAGCATCAAGAGCGAACGAATTTCCCGGGCGAGAGTAGCAGAGCAAGTGTCATACCCGCTCCGGGTTTTCCTTCAGGCTTAAAGAAAAA
>Ga0307515_10026139_pt1 | contig 10062 bp, 3 predicted proteins | sample 17_EM_MG_FD_194513 | JGI IMG/M metagenome (GOLD analysis project Ga0307515, IMG submission 194513) | Populus trichocarpa ectomycorrhiza microbial communities from riparian zone in the Pacific Northwest, United States - 17_EM | ecosystem: Host-associated > Plants > Roots > Unclassified | place...
AAACTTAATTATATAATAGCTTATATAGCTATTAAGTAAAAATAATTAGGGTTTATTACTAAATAATTTAGTTTTAAGTTAAAAAAAAGTTTAATAAATAACCTAAATATAATAAAATTAATTAGGTAATTATTTCTTAAGGCTATATATGTCTAATAAGGCATTTTAGTTTAGTATAACTATATTAGTAATAATAATAATTAATTAATTAACTAGGGGTAAATATTACCCCTATAATAGATATATATTTAGAAGAGCCGCTACAGCAGCAGAACACGCCCATTACTTATCCAATAAAGATACAATTACTCCTAACCAAATCTACGGCATAATATGCCCTAGAATCAATGCACGCACTATAGCCGGAAAGCCTACGCGACCTAGGAGGGTCGCAGCAGACTTAAAGGTGGGTTGAAATATAAAAAAACACAACACCACAATAAACCTAATAGGGGGCGACCCAACCACAACAACCAAAGGACAACGACTAGAAATGGCAGAAACTTGTAGACATCCTAAAAGACATTAAGGAAGACCTAGGGAAGGGAGAAGACAAACACCCACACGTAGGGGTAGCGCGTGCGGCTTAATAGGCTAGATATATCGCCCGGGAACTATAGATAAGGCACAACAGGAACTAGAACACGGTAGGGGATAGGCTTAGGCGCATTAAGGACGCTATAAAATCATAAAGAACACTAATAACGCATACAACAAAGCCCTTATAGGCCAACATCGCCGCTAGCGCCCAACTGGCGCCTCTCCAGTACCTCCCTAGCGTAGCACCCGTAAGGTCCATAATTAGGGTTTAAACACTAGAAGCAGCGGGAGCGGAGCTAGAATAGATTCTTATAGCAATTAGGACATATATACCAAAGGTAGTAGTAGTAAAGGTCCTATATAGCGGTAATATAGAGGTTATGCTTCTAAACTAATAGGTAAAGGACTAAGCTATAACCTAGGGAGACACCCCTAAGTATAAGATACTCCGCCAAGACTACCTAGTTAAAGTACTTAGAGTACCTATTAATACACAAGTAGAAAGCGGGCGAGGCGCTATAAACTTATAACTTATCTAAAGGATTATAGAGGCCACTAAGAAATTAGTCCCAGAAATTACAATATCTAGAGTCGCATAGCTCTATAAAGTACGCACTATATATAGGTATATTACTAGGGTTCCAAAAGGTTAAAACACGCGGCACCTTAATTATTAATCTACCGACCTAGGAGATGTAGGCGGCAGTGTTATATAAAGAAATAATTATAGACAGCCTCTAGTATAAAGCCCGGCTATACCACTACGCAGTCTAAATACGCTAGTGCTTTAGATGCTAGCTATAGGGCTATACCTAGAGCGCATATAGGAGATAGGAAAGGTGCGGGCTATACGCCAATATATATAAGACAAAAGACTGCCCTAAGGATAAGGGAGTTAAATGCGTAAACTGCGGTAAAGAATATAAAGCATAGCAGAAAATAGCCTATAAGACCTTTTAGGTATACCTAGAAGCTACTAAAATAAGGCAAGCCTAACTATACTAGGCTATAGCTATAGTATGGGGAAACGCATATAAGGAGAAGGAGCTAAGCATAATAGGTAATGGAGGGTAGATAGTTGTATAAAGAAAGAGATTTAGGGTACCCACCCTAATAGGAGCACCCTCTACCTAACTAGCTGCAAAGCGGAGCGTAGGACGCCTATAAGGCAGCACTAATGCCGCTAAAGACCCATCCCAGCAAAGAATCCTAATTATAACAGCCCTAGCCAAGACGCCCTAGAGGAGAACAGAAGACACCTATAAGCCGCTAGACCAACTAACGCTATAAATAGATTAATAATTGTATAATATAACTACGGACACTTAAACTATAAAGTAATATAGCCACTATTTAACAGTCTAAACCCAGAAGAGCACTAAATAATAGCTCTATAAGAACCGGCATATAATAAGCAAATACGCAAAATATACTAACTAAAAGGATACTACCTCCTATACAAACCAAAACCGGCTACCCGTATGTGCTTTCTAGTTAGTTAATATATTAACATATAGGCATAGAGCTACTATAATATTAGCCCCAATATTAATAAACTACAACTAGCTACTAATCGAGGCCAAATTAGCATTATTAACGTCTATAACCTAAGTAATAACAAACCCCAAATTGCTATATAGGGACTACTTTAACAGATAATTAACACAGCGGAAGGCAAAGTAATTGTCTTAGGGGACTTTAACGCACACTATATATTATAAGGAGGGTAGCAGGCTATAGTTAAAGCATAGGTAACCTACCTACTAAATGAGCTAGAAATGCGGGGCCTTACCCTTACTACCTTAACTAGTAAACCTACCTAGAAAAGAGGAACCTAAGAGAGTATAATTAACCTTATATTTATTAAAGACACACTCGCAGACTAACTAGAGTTCTGCGGACTAGAAGATATATAGGCAATTACTACAGACCATATACCCGTACGGATAGCGCTTAATATCGCCGCACTAGCGTAGCAAACCCGCCAGAGATACGCCACTAAGAAACTCAACTAGGAAAAGTATACCTAGGAAATCACCAATAGGCTAGCAGCTATACCTTAAGCATTGCTAAAGGATATCTAGAGAATTATAAGCAACTACCTAGAAGAATACTGCCTAAAGGCCCAACCTAGCAAACACGCCCGCCGTAAATAGTCGCTAGAGGCGGCCTAGCTACTTATAAGCGCTAGAAGGGCGAGGCGACAATATAGTATAATAGGCAAAGCCCACTACTAATAGAGCTTTAAGGCCCTTAAAAACAGGCTTAAGAAGATAATTTAGAAAGAGGGCAGAAATAACTAGCGCCAATTCCTTAAAAAAATTACCTTAGACCCTACTAAACCATATAATAAGGGACTATAGTATATATTGAAGTGGAGTAGGCAAGCCGCCAAAGAGACGCTAGGGGACCCCCACCTACCTGTACTACGCTAGTTAGAACAGAACCAGTATACAAACAATAATAAGGAAAAAATTAAAATACTAGCAGAAAGGTTCTTCCTAGGCATAGGCTAAGCGGACCTACAGGACATCGGCAGCTAATCCCCTCCTATACCTATTAAAATAAGTTATATAATATTAGGAAAAGAGATAAAGGACGCTATATAAAAGCTCCCTATTGGTAAAGCGCTAGGGCTAGACAAGATCCTAAATAAGGCAATTAAAGCTGCGGCGGAAGCAATAGCAGTACTACTTACTAATACTATAACCACCTATCTCTAGAGAGGCGAACTACCTAAAGGCTTTAAAGTAATAACCACGGTTATCTTATAAAAGGTAAAGAAAAAAGACTATTCCCTTTTGGGAAGCTACTGCCCGATCGCCCTAGAAAACACCCTAGGAAAGCTCCTAGAAAAGATAGTTATAAAATATATATAAGAAGCGGTAGAAGTATAGGAGCTACTACTATAAACATAAATAGGCGTAAAAAAGAAACAATTAACCCTCTTAGCCCTCTCCCTAATTACCTTAAGTGTCTAAGCGGTATAGTAAGCTTACCTAGGATATACTATATCTATGTTAAGCCTAGACCTAAGCAGAGCCTTTAATAATATATTATATAAGAGACTTTTATAGATTCTAAGAAACAAAGGCCTACTAGACTAGATAATTAAGTTTATCTAAGCCTTCCTAATAGGGCGCACTATAAAAATTATAATTAAGGGATATAAAAGTAAATTAATACTAATACCTATAGGTATCCTATAGGGATCACCCCTTTTACTAATCCTATTCCTCTTCTTTATATCCGAGCTACTAGAGATATTTAACAATAGCCAGGATATAATAGCCCTTAGATTTATTAATAATATAAACCTAATTATATAGGGAAACACAGCAGTAGAAAACTATATTAGGCTAAACTAGGCGTATAATAGGTGCATTATATAGGCAAAATAACACGGCGCTAAGTTCGCACTAAATAAATACTAGCTTATCTACTTTATAAGGAAAAGAAGGGTAAGTAGTAACTTAGCCTTAATAGTAAATATCTAGGGCTGTAAAGCAAAACTAGAAGCTACCCTTAAGATCCTAGGGGTTTAGGTAAACTCTAAACTAAATTAGAACAAGTATATCGTACAGGCGACTTATAGGGAAGCAGCTATATTCTCGGTAGTATTATAAATTACCGCCTTAATATAGGGACCCTTATTTAGACTTATACGCCTACTATATATAGTAGTTATAAGGCTAATAATGCTATACGGTTCCTAGGTCTGGGGCCTAGGACTAAGCAGTAAGGTACTAGCAAAGAGCGCCCTAGCGCTACTAGCTAAGCTATAAAATAAGTACCTATGTAGAACTATAGGGGCCTATAGGAGAACACTACGCGCTGCACTTAAACGTGAAGCGGCAGTTCTACTACTAAACGTATATATTGACACAACCGCAATATAGAAAGTAGTTACAGTATAAGGCCACCCAGTAGAAAAAAAAAATACTAAACGCTAAAACGTATATAAGAAACGAGATATATACAAAGAGCGAGGGCCCCTTAAAGGGGAGATATGCCTAAGTACACTAGCTAGGAAGCCCTCTACCTATAAGCAATAGAGAGAGAAAAGGAAATACGGGAACTATTAGCCCACTAAGCAGAGACCTATCGCTACACTAGTAGAGCGCTATAACGGCAATAGAGGATAGGAGGCTACTAATATAAGTAGAGATCTACTACACTAATCGCAAGATAGGTAGACCTCGAATAGAAGCGATAATAGAAGGAAGCAGCGGAAACATAAGTCGCAACCATATAAAACACCCTATAGTTAATACTAACTCTCCCCCTATATAAAGGACTGTTAAAGGCGGAATCTATAGCCGCCTTCCTACTACGGACGGAGGTCCTAGGCCTAAACGTATAGCTTATAGGCGTCTATATCCTAAATACCACACCTTAGTATATATGCAGATGGCCCGCCCAGACAGTACGCTATATACTACTATTTTACAGCCACCGCTTAGCAAGGGACTAACTACTCGCTAGCGTAAGCACAAATAATATTAACTAAATGCTCTCCATAAGTAGGGGCCTTTAAGTAGCAGCAAAATGGCTTATAGGACAAGGAGTCCTCTAGCAGTTCTAAATAGTATACGAGATCTAATAGGAGGACACTATAGGACACGCCCCTCTCCAGCCCCTTAGAGACTGGTTACCCCCCGCCTAGCCAGAGGCGGCACACTGGCGAATTACCAGACTCTCCTATTACTCCCTCCCCCTAGATCTTTTAATATACCTAGGAAGTATAGTATACAAGGCAGATAAAAGATACGGACATACTAGCTAGGCGAAGGCGGAACGCGTATAACTAGCGGTAAGGAAACACCCAGGTTTTTCCCCCTTAAGGGGATTTTTCCTATATAGATAGGTAGTAGCCTATATAGACCTGAAAAGGGACCGAATCGGGCAATAAATAGAATTAATAATAATAGATATATATTTATAGTTATTTAGTAACTATATAAAAGCCTCCTTTTTATAGGCACCTCTTATAGTAATTAGGTTTATATATATACATAATATTACTCTAAATTCATTTATACTATAGGTTTTTTTTACCTCTATATTAGCCTTCCCTTTTACCCCTCTTATAAAGATTATAAAACCTTTAAATTTGCTTTAATTATGCCCTATTAATCTATATCTTTTCTATTAACTATATAGTTTAATATTTAATAATAAGATTTTGGTTAAAATGACTAATTACCTATATTTTACCAAAGGGCTTAGTATTGCTATTTTAACTAAATATTTAAGCTACTATTTTTTTTAGAATTATAAATATAAGAGAGTAAATCTTTATAGGTCCTATTTAAGTTTTCAATTTATAAACAAAACCTTCTATATAGGAGTTAATTATATATATAAATCGGGTTAATAGCTTACTGTTTAATTAATCGCTTAAAATTGACAAAGGGACACTATATGCAAGCATGGCTTTTCGCGCAGGCTTATAAACACCAGATTTGGAATCTATAATAGTCATTTATAAGTTCTGCTAATTTTGGTCTATATTAATTAACTCGTTGTGAAGAAAATAGGTAAGTTGATTTTGGTGTAGTGACTGAGTTCAGGAGGCGACCGAGTTCCGGGGGTCCGAGCTTAAATAAAGACTATTAAATAAACTAAAATTAAAAAGTAAGAAAACTTTAAGAATCTACTTATAAGACGAAAACTAAAAGAAAATATAGAGGAGTTTAGATAAAAAAAATCCTCGTATAGTAAAAATAGAAACTAGACTAAAGATTTAGTATACTAAGTTATATAAGGGATAGAGCACCTATATAAAGGATTACTAATAGGCTTAGGGTAGGCACGCTAAGAGCTAAGTAGCTTACCGAACTAGAAGATAAAGAGGATTTAGGGATCCTACTAGATTTAAAAAATAATATATAAAAGACTGTTATAATATAGTAATAAGAAGATACTTCCTTACGGACAAGCCGTATATACTTTAATAGCTATACTAAAAGTAGTATAGATAGCGATATAATAATAAGTGGGAAGATTTTTATATATAGTTAAATAAATAAGTTATTTAGGACTACCTAATTATAAAAAAGGCTATAACTTATATTAAGGGAGCCTTAACTATAATATTAAAGGATTTAAAGGAATGATTAGAAGACTAGAGAAGTAAGAGGTGTATCTTAGTACCTGCGAATAAAGTTACGACGTTTAGATTAATACGGTAAAGGTTTAAACTTAAAGATAAAGATAAGTTAAGAGTTAACCTAAAGCACCTAGTATATTATACGTTATTATAGATAGATAGATAGTATATATAGATAATATATGCAAGATATATAAAAACCTAAAAGAAAAGAATTAGAAGTACCCTATAAGAATATATTAGGCGCTAAATAAGTAATAGTATAGAAATGCTAAGTATATATATATAGATGGCATTTAATAGAAGTTTAGGAGTTAAAGGACTTAATGCTTTAACTAGGAAGATTCTTTATAGAAGAATACTTAGACGGATAATAGTAGTAGGAATACCTAAAAAATATATATCTATAGTATATAGAGGATAAAAAGCAAACCAGGCATTAGCTAAAGAGCGAGCTAAGTATAATAGGATTAAGCAGCTAATAGTTAGGAAAAGTAGAGGCCTATAGAACTAGAAGGAGCTAGTAGTAGAGCCTTAGACCCTTAAAGGAATTTAAGAATAACACCTAAATTTATAAGTTAATTGGCAAGATTAATAGTTTAAAGCATTAATAGATAGTAGAGTAATATAGAACTATATCTTACTAGCAGCAGTTAAAAGAATAGGGTTACCTTATAGGTAAAAGGAGTAACCTTACCTATTAGTTATAATTTTAGGAGATCTAATAACCTATAGAGGAGGGATTATTAACCTTAAAACAGGACCTATTTAAATAACCATTAAAGGAAGATAAATTAAGATATCTTTTAATATCCTACTATTGGGACGGGATAAGGCAGTATTAAAAAATACCTTAGTTATAGAAATATAATTTAAGGATTAATTGGATTATAGGTTAGGTTAATATTAGGGATACTTAATAATATAAGATGCAATAATAAATTAAGTTAGTATAATACTAAGTTGGAGTAATATATAAAGAGACTAAGCGAGGCTTAAGTTATATATTAAAAAGATACTATAAGTATAGTAAAAAACTATAGAGCCTAAAAAGTAAAAAGCTGGCAGATTATATAGTATAGGACTATAAAATAGAGTTAGAACTAGAAATAAATCTAAGGTTCTTTTTAACCTATAAGCTTACTTAAGAAGAGTTAAGAGAACTTAAAGAGTTTATCTAAAAAAAACTTATAAAAGGGATATATTAGACTATTATAGTTATTAGTAGGTTACCTAGTACTATTTATACCAAAAAAGAACGGAAAACTTAGGCTATATATTAACTATAGATAGTTAAATAGCATTACTTAGAAGGATAGATATCCTTTACCCTTAATTAGTAAAATCTAGAATTAGATAGGTAATATATAAATCTTTACGAAGATAGATCTAAGATAGGCGTACCGATAGATTAGAATTAAGGAAGATAATAAATAGAAGGCAGCCTTTAAGTCAAAAAAAAGGACTGTATAAACTATTAATTATATAATTTAGGCTTATAAATATACTAGTAACGTTTTAGAAGCGGATTAATAGCGTATTAGGAGAACACCTTAATAATAATATTATCTACTTAATAACTAAGAAAGAATATAGGGAATATATTAAATAGGTTTTAAGGAGGCTATAAGAAGAACAGATGCTAGTAGTAATTAAGAAATACAAGTTCTTTATAAGGAAGACTAATTTTATTAAATTTATTATTAAACTAGGTTATATTAGTATGGACCTAAAGAAGATTAAAGCTATAGTAAGTTGGCAAGAACTGGAGAATATAATATAGTTAAGGTTATTTTTAGGGGGTTATAACTACTATAGAATGTTTATAGTATAATAGTTAAAGAATATTAAACTGTTTACTAGGCTTATAAAGAAAGAGAAACTATAAGTATAGGGAGAGGAATAAAGGAAGTTATTTAAGAAACTTAAGGAATTGTTTACCTAGGAGTTAATTTTTAAAATCTATTAACGAGGACTAGATACGGTTATAGAAATAAATATATTAGACTTTATACTAAGAGTATATTTGCTATAGAAGTATAGGAATACATAGCACCTAGTAGCATACTATAGTTAGAAGATAATACTACTAAAGTTAAACTATAAGGTCTATAATAAGGAGTTATTAGGTATAGTTACAGTATTAAAGAAATAGAGAGCATTCTTATAAGGCGCAGAGAAACTATTTATAGTTAAGGCAGATTATAAGAACCTAATAGGGTTCCTAATAACAAAAGAACTTAATTACAGATACTTATAGAATACTATTTTAAGATTTAGTATACTAAAGGAACTAAGAATGTAAAAGTAGACGCGCTAAGCAGAAAAGCTAAATTATAGAATAATAAGAAACTATTAGGAGCAATACTATATAGAGATAATAATAGATTAATTAAATACCCCTGGTTAGGTAGCTAGGGGTATTTCTAAACTCTAAGCTTACTTTTAAACAATACGTAGAAATAAAAATCTTTAAAGCAAAAACAGCTTTCTATTTAATTAGAAGACTAGGTAATATATAAAGAGGTCTATCTCTATAAGCTCTACAACAGCTCTATATAGCTTGCGTTACTACTATAGCAGACTATGGAATATAATACTGGTGGAAAAGCAAATCTAGAGACTACCTACTAGCTAGGTACCAATCTCTACAAAATAAGGCCCTAAAACTAGTTTTAGGAGCGTTTAGAGGATCTCCTACGCAAGCTATAGAAATTGAGGCCTCTATCCCTCCTCCTAGAATTATATTTAAAAAGCTTTGCAATAGCTATGTATTAAAAATCCTAAAATTTAAAGAAAACTACGCAATTAAGAAGGCCTATATAGAAGGGATTAATAAGAATAGGGAGGAACTAGTAACTAGTTCTAGTTCTAGTTTTAGCCCTAGAAACTCTACTATAAGACACCTTCTACAGCTAAAAACTTAACTACTATGTTTAGCTTCTAAAGTCCAGCAACTAATTCAAAATTGGAAAATAGAGAGAATCTCTCTAAATTAGCAAAAACTGTAGTCTCCCCCTATTTCTGCATTCTTTTCTATCTCTAAGGGTAGTAAAGAAGAAGCTGTATAAGAACATTTAAGACTAGTAGAAAATCTATAAGAATCCCTAGAATGGGACCTAGTAGATATATACTATATAGATGGCTCTAAAGATAGTAAATTAAGTATAGCGGCCGTATGTAAAATAAGGGAGAGAAATAGGATTAAATACGCAATAAATTGGAATCTAGGGCCTTATATGGAAATTATGGACGCAGAACTTTATGCAGTCTATAGGGCCCTAAAATATCTAAAATAATAAAGACTAGAAGAGAAATAAGTTTATATCTTTATAGATAGCTAAGCAGCTATTAAAAGATTATAGCTTAATTCTCTTATAGGGGGACAAGAACTAGTCTTTAAAATTACG
>Ga0307515_10026140_pt1 | contig 10061 bp, 9 predicted proteins | sample 17_EM_MG_FD_194513 | JGI IMG/M metagenome (GOLD analysis project Ga0307515, IMG submission 194513) | Populus trichocarpa ectomycorrhiza microbial communities from riparian zone in the Pacific Northwest, United States - 17_EM | ecosystem: Host-associated > Plants > Roots > Unclassified | place...
CCCGAAGCGATCTATGTCCCGGAGGACTCTGGTCATGAGTGCCGCGATGCATGGTCTTACTGTCGTCGGTGTACCGTCTTCGTTTACAGGCTGTTGTTTCTTCTTTTCTTTTGCTCGTTTACGCCAACACATAGACATGAATCTGCCCTTGGACAAAGGTTAACAGTTTCGCTTGCGAAACCTCGGACAGATACTTGTAACAAATGGTTCAAGATGCGAACCGATGCGGGATGTGCCACGGGGGCGTGGAACTAGGGTTATCATAACTGCGGGTTACACCTGTGTGATATTATATAGCTTGTAGGCGATGTCACACACTGTGCAAGAACAAATGACATTGGCTGCATTTAGCCGCGCGAAGTGTCAACAACATGTCCGCGTCGATTGCACGTTCCTCCTTCTCCTCCCAGACCACAAAGTGATCAACAACATGGCCACTCAACCACCCAGGACAGAGAACCTGTGAGTGATCGCTATACCCTGCGGCATTATCATGGTGGCTGACGATCCATCTAAGCCTCGTTCTAGACAGTGCGGCGCTTCGCTTCAGTTTTGGTCCATCCCCGTTGATTTCGGGAAATATGCAGATATCACACTTCAAGACACCCTACATCGGGACTATGCGCTTAGGTTGTTTATAGACAATCAGGAGCTTGGGCTGCAGACACAAGACAACCGAACCTGGACACCAGCCCAACCCCCGTGGGTCCCTCATTTTCCCACTAAACATACTTACCGATGGCTTTGCATGTGTAGAGCTATATCTCCGACATCCGAGATGCGCGCCGAGATCCAAATGAGGACCGGTCATTCATTTTGGACCAAAATTCGACGGCCGAGCGAGCCGGTCGACCTTCAAGCACTTTTCAATGACTATCGAAGCACCATCAAGCACGTATTCACAGTATCGAGTCAGTCATGATCACCGACTGTCCGCTCGTATTTATTCGCGATGTGCAGAGGTCATTATTTTCGATGGAAGGCACCACCGGTATCATTGGACTCTAAAATTACAATTCTCTGCGATCACTATCGTTCGTATCTTTGCAACTGCCCGTCCCGGCTAGCTAATAACCTTCGCATAGAGGGAATCTCTGCGCCCTTCGCTCAATGAACTCGAAAAATGTTTAAAGGATTACTCCCCATGGATGAGTAGACCGACCGAGAGGGCCGTGGAGAACACTATTAAATTTAGGGCTGTATTGGCAGAGGTCTGGTTTTTTTACGTAGAGACTAGCAGAACGCTGACACCTTGTAGTTGAATCCAATCACAAAGGCTGTCTTTGGTGTTGCCAAGGCTACGTTTGAGGTTCGTGTTCGCTACTGGCGTATCAGGCAGGACTTAACGCTTGACCATTTAGCTCTTGAAGGTACAAAGCGAGTACGACCAGATACCATCCGTCCTTCTGGACCGATTGAAGCGCATTTTACCTTTCGCGAACATTGTCGCGGACAAAATAGTCTGCGAAGAGACGGATCTCTTGGAAGGGGTCATCCCGCGAATGTATGAGGTGATGCACAGAGTCGCGAAAGTTTCGTACGACTACGTCACACATGGTAGGTCGTCACCTGATGACTTTGGCAAGTTCTAATAATTATAGCGAGAACGGCGGGCGGGTCGGCCTACCGGTATACGATCAAGGAAATAGAGAGTGAATTGACGGGGGTCGTCGAAGACTTCGATCGTGCAGTAAATGTTGAAGCTCTCCGCCGGACCATGAGGACTGGTGAGCACTCATTCTATCCACCTCTCGATAGATCATTCTCAACAGTTCCGTGTAGAGCACCACATTTTGCTTAGTCGTCTCAAAGATGTCAAGACCAGCTATGACCGGAATCTCTGTTGTATGAAAGACACCCGCAAATCCCTCCTCGAAAACATCATATCTTGGGTGGCCAATGGATTGGAGCAGACAGACGGGGGAAATACATACTGGATCTACGGCTTACCTGGAATCGGCAAAACGACGTTAGCCCATTCGATCTGCGCGAGCCTTGACGATAAAGAGCAGCTCGCCGGAGCATTTTTCTGCCGGAGGGATGACCAGGAATTGAGAGAGCCTATAAATATTATTCCGACTCTCATCTGCAAACTCGCGATACACTTCCCCCCTTTTCGACGAATTGTCGCAGAATTTCTTCGTAACAACCCAAACGTCGCACCCGAATCAATGCCCACTCTCTTCCTTGAATTCATCCAAACACTTCCTCGCCTCCCAAAAAAGACTCTCGTGTTTGTCATTGACGCGCTTGATGAGTGCGGCAGCGCTCAGAGTCGTCTAGGCGTCCTTCAGGACCTGACAAACGCGACCGCATGCGCTCCGTGGCTCAAGGTCATCATCACGAGTAGACAAGAAGTCGGTATCCAACGTTTCTTTGATAGTCCCGCCCAATTGTCTCATTTGCGATATGGTTTGACCGCAGATGAAGAGACCACCTCCAACCTAAGAATCTTCGCGGAATCCCGATTCAATAGGGTGGCTTCAAGCCGGTCCCTCCAATCTCCTTGGCCAGAATCATTGCTCTTGGATCGCGTTATCTCCCGAGCAGCAGGTCTATTCATTTTCATCGAGACTCTTGCACTTGCCCTTGAGCACTGCTATGAACCCACTAAGCTATTGGGGGCGACCTTGCAAGACTCAAGCAGCCCTGGCTTGACGGCTCTATACGCACTGTACTCCAGTATCGTCAGGGCACGAAGAGTGCACCGCAATGCCGAATTTCGGCGGATGATTGGAGTGCTTCTTATCACGGCGCCGTACCGTCCACTGTGTGAGGAGACAATTGCAGAGCTGGCAGGAGTGAGACCTGACGTGGTAAAAATATGGGTAGATGATCTCGGCTCTATGTTCTATCGAGAGGATGGGGCCAGTGGGGGGATTCGTGTGCGGCATTTGTCCATTTCTAACTTCTTTGTGAGCGACTACTGCCAGGCCGACTATCAGGTTAACCTCCGAGAGGCAAATGTGAAACTGGGTATCGCTTGCCTCGAGAAGATGGCCGAACAGCTCCGTTTCAACATCTGCGGGCTCGAAGATTCCCGGCTCGCGAATGCCGATGTGAAAGGACTCGCATCGAGAATCAAAGAAAATATTTCCGACGCTTTGCAGTATAGTTCTCTGTATTGGTCAAAGCATCTTTGCTTTACTACCGACACTCGTGAGGGACGTCTGTTGGACATGCTGAAGAAATTCTTTGAAGGCCCGTATGCACTATTTTGGGTTGAAGTATTGAGCATTATGGGGATGTTGCCCATTGGGGTTCCAAGGCTTCGAGAACTGACATCGAAATTGATCACAGTGAGTAAAGCTCCGGCTTGGGGCATTCGAAAGGGATTCTAATTGGCTCTAGGAAATGGACTCGAAACTGTTAGAAAGAATTCAGGATGTTTGTCGTTTCATGAACGTCTTCCGCATTCCCATCTCTATAAGCACTCCGCACACCTATATTTCAACGGCACCATTCTTACCCTCATATTCACTATTATCAACGGTCTTTAGCACATATTTCACTAAAGGCATCCAGATGCAAAGCGGAAAATTGTTGTCATGGCCAGAGCCGCCATTAGAATGGATTGGACACAAGGGCGATGTGAATAGCATATGTTATTCTCCCAACGGGTGCTACGTTGCCACTGGGTCGGATGACCAGACGATTCGGATTTGGGATGCCGAGACCGGCGATGCGGTCGGCAAACCTTTGGAGGGGCACACTGACTGGGTGTGGTCAGTTGCTTACTCTCCCGATGGGCAGTACATCATCTCTGGATCTGATGACAAGACAATTCGAATCTGGAATGCTGCGACTGGCTCTGCAGTCGGCGAGCCTTTGGAGGGGCACAGTGCCGGGGTGCGCTCAGTTGCTTACTCTCCCGATGGGAAGTACATCATCTCTGGATCATCTGACAACTCAATTCGAATGTGGAATGCTGAGACTGGCTCTGCAGTCGGCAAGCCTTTGGAGGGGCACACTGACTGGGTGTGGGCAGTTGCTTACTCTCCCGATGGGCAGTACATCATCTCTGGATCGTCTGACAAGACAATTCGAATGTGGAATGCCGAGACTGGCTCTGCAGTCGGCAAGCCTTTGGAGGGGCACACTCGCGGGGTGTGGTCAGTTGCTTACTCTCCCGATGGGCAGAACATCATCTCTGGATCAACTGACAACACAATTCGAATCTGGAGTGCTGAGACTGGCTCTGCAGTCGGCAAGCCTTTGGAGGGGCACACTGACTGGGTGCGGTCAGTTGCTTACTCTCCCGATGGGCAGTACATCATCTCTGGATCATCTGACAAGACAATTCGAATCTGGAATACTGAGACTGGATCTGCAGTCGGCAAGCCTTTGGAGGGGCACACTGGCGTGGTGCGCTCAGTTGCTTACTCTCCCGATGGGCAGTACATCATCTCTGGATCAACTAACAACATAATTCGAATCTGGAATGCTGAGACTGGCTCTGCAGTCGGCAAGCCTTTGGAGGGGCACACTGGCGGGGTGTCCTCAGTTGCTTACTCTCCCGATGGGCAGCACATCATCTCTGGATCATATGACAGGACAATTAGAATCTGGAATGCCGAGACTGGCTCTGCAGTCGGCAGGCCTTTGGAGGGGCACACTGGCGTGGTGCGCTCAGTTGCTTACTCTCCCGATGGGCAGCACATCATCTCTGGATCATCTGACAAGACAATTCGAATCTGGAATGCTGAGACTGGCTCTGCAGTCGGCAAGCCTTTGGAGGGGCACACTAAATGGGTGTCCTCAGTTGCTTACTCTCCCGATGGGCAGTACATCATCTCTGGATCAACTGACAAGGCAATTCGAATCTGGTATGCTGCGACTAGCTCTGCAGTCCGCAAGCCTTTGGAGGGGTACACTGGCGGGGTGCGCTCAGTTGCTTACTCCCCCGATGGGCAGCACATCACCTCTGGATCTGACGACAGGACAATTAGAATCTGGAATGCCAAGACTGGCTCTTCAGTCGGCAAGCCTTTGAAGGGGCACACTGGCTGGATGTGCTCAGTTGCTTACTCCCCCAATGGGCAGAACATCATTTCTGGATCATCTGACAAGACAATTCGAATCTGGAATGCTGCGACTGGCTCTGCAGTCGGCAAGCCTTTGGAGGGGCACACTGGCATGGTGCGCTCAGTTGCTTACTCTCCCGATGGGCAGCACATCATCTCTGGATCATCTGACAAGACAATTCGAATCTGGAATGCTGAGACTGGCTCTGCAATCGGCAAGCCTTTGGAGGGGCACACTGGCGGGGTGTCCTCAGTTGCTTACTCTCCCGATGGGCAGCACATCATCTCTGGATCATTAGACAACACAATTCGAATCTGGAATGCTGAGACTGGCTCTGCAGTCGGCGAGCCTCTGGAGGGGCACACTCGCCCTGTGGCGTCCGTTGCATACTCTCCCGATGCGCAGCATATCATTTCTGGATCCGGTGATGTGGAAATCCACTTATGGGACTCATTTCCACAAATTCCCTTCCGGTTCACCTCGTACATCGAGGCTGAACTGCCAGACCAAGAGGGTTGGGTTAGAGACCCGGGTGGCGGCTTACTCTATTGGGTACCCCATGACTGTCATACAGGCCTACATTCACCTGCCCTCCTCACAATGCCTCTCACATCCCCTGTTCGGTCAGTTTCTCTTCGTTTTGACGAGTTTGTATTTGGAAAGTCTTGGACCCAAATATCTAACACAACACGGCCCTAGCTTTTCTTTATTATTGACGCTGTGCTTGTTGTTTGCTATATTAGCTACTCGTTTTCATGCTATATTACGGTTTCTTCTTCGTATCGTCATGTATTGCCAGAGAGCAGGATCTCCTCCATTTGTCATGACATGCATATATGAGTTATGATATGAAGGCAGGAGGACATGGACGACTTTGCAGACCAAATGTGTGGACCTGTTCTTGAAGACTACCCTGGCGCGCCAAAGGTGAGCATGAGCCGTGATCTATCTTGGCAAACACCTCGCACTATATATATACAGAACAGGGGCCAAGCAACAATCACAGAGATGTGACATTGAGTCAAGCTCACTCAACACTTGCCATGAAATTTCCAAAAGATCCCCAATTAAGCGCAGAAATGATTTCCATGATAGACTGATTTCCTGAACACATGAGACCTCCCCAGAGCGCCAGCAGTTTAAAGCAAGTTGTGGGTAGCGTTTCATAGCGCCCATAAAGGTACAATCCGAGATATGGGGCGAAGTGACGGCGGAAGGTTGAATATTTGTGCTTAGGCCATGAGGCTAGCGTCGAGAGTATGCAAACCAACGAACTACACCCGAATCTTATTTAATGTCCTCCTCTGCAGTCTGTTTGGTCCCCATCCCAGATACAAATATGTTGAGTCTAGATCTGGGGCGGGCACTCACACCTTCAGTGGTTGTCAAAATAGTACTGATAACATGGAAGAAGCTTTCATGACAGTGCTGCATCCACCCTCTGTTCAAATCATTTATCATAATGCGCAATAATTCCAAGTCCGTGGTCCGCATCCTTACTGGATGTGTTGCGATCCACGCGGTGTAGAGGTGGAGTGCGTCTCCGGTTTGGTACACAGTGCAGGTCGACGTACTATATTACTGAGAATGCCACAGTAGGTTAACCCAGCAGATGATAGGAAGACGGAGGCAGAGATATGGGCATTTTGGCTATAAACGACTCGTCCTTCTACGGTATCGTGAAATACTACATAAAATCACTAGCGATGATTGTTTTATCTGTCCTGCTGTGTGATTGCGCAAGTGGTAAACAAAGACTCCCCATGTTTGACCCGGCCCATGTTGTCGCGTTCATTCTTTCGACGGCGTCGCAATGCTTAGTCACCTGAAGTTGGCGCTACCGAGAACGCATTCGAACGCTTCTACGCCTCCGCTGTCAGCGCGCTACGATCCTCATCCGGCGCTCCCACCTACACTCAACGCACCCATCCACACTCTCCAAGAATAGTAGCCAAAGGCTCCTCGCCCGTAGTGCCTTGGCAGCAACCAACATGATCGACCCAGACCACAACTCTGGATACATAATCGGGACGAGACGGGGTCCCATTTTGCGTGGGTCGGGATCGAATTCAAAGGCGAAACCTGAGGGTAGCTGGTTTGCGAGAGCAGTCAGCTGGTGTTGGAGTTGATGATTCCTCCAACATCCCGGTAGGGTAACGTCGTGGCAACGCACGCTTCTAGAGTCAGGGAGTCCCTCGGTCTAGTCTTCCTTTCCCTTCCTGCAGTTGGGGAAGGATTCAAACGTTAGGAAGAAGTTTGTTAGGGGGTGCGAGGGATTGTGAAAGTAATGAGGTGGTGGAAAGAAGCGTGCTGGTAGATGCGCGCCAGGTTTTGAGCAAGGAACTGGTGTATAGTTTCCTTCTGGAGTGGGCCTCTTTACAAGACTCATTGAAACTGGCTACTCGTGGTGATGTGCGATTCATTTCGGTGGCTTTCTTCCCTACCCATGCACAGATCGGCGTACCCACACGCATGGCTGGTGATGTATAACATATAGTATGTGAATTCCCTCCTGGATCCTTGCAAATAATTCGACTTCTTACACGTCAAACAGGTATCCAGTCGCTCGACCCATCGCTTCAAACGTGGCAGGCCGACCGACGGATGATCGGATAGCAGAAAGACGAGGGGTGATCGGGTTCGGGAGTTCGGGAGTAGGGAACGGAGGCGGTGGCGGAGGCGGTGGCGGTGGCTTAACAGGCTTCGGATAGTATCATAACAATGCCTGGTCACGACGGAGGTGGCGGCTGAGGCTGGAGGAGGTGGTGGATGGCGGAGGCCATTCGTGGTCGGACCCAACTCGCAACTACATAGCACAATACAATAATTAAGGAAACTCCAAATTCCTGGCAAGCCGTTTTCGAGTTCAATAAACCAATAAACGAGCGGTTGCCCATTTCCTGCGTATGACCCACTGGATTGGGAGATGTACCAACGGCAATGAGTGAGCATGAGCGCGCAATCACTCATCTCATCATAGAAGTTTGCGGCTACTGAGACCAAACAGTGACAAACAAGCCGCTCTTGTTTCTGACCACTTTTCGTTTGAAAAAAGAAACAGGTCCACTTGCGTCAATCGAGACAGCGGCTATCGTCGAGGCCATCGTCGAGGCCATCTTGGCGCAGCTCAAGCGAACCTTCTGCTGATGGAGTCGCCTGAAATGCGAGTAGCATTGTCGAAAATACGTCCACACACTTTATCAAACTTGGCTCACCAAAAGACACCTGCCCAACTGCTGGTTGCACTCGAGTCGACAATCCAGTCAACACCTCGAATTTCTGGAATTTCTGTAAACTCATCCTCGTCTGCAACTCCCACGGCCTCTGCCTACCTTTCAGCACTCGTTACAACCCTTCAAGGCACTCTCACCCGCAACGAGACGTCCCTCAACGACGGCGACGTCCTCCCAACAACGCTCTACCTCATTGCCATCGTCATCCCATTCGTACCTTCCGCTCTCCCGGTCCTTCACTCTCCTCCCCATCCTTGTACCCCTTCTCCCGCATACATATCCTCACGCCCCAAAGTTCGTCGCAAGGTCGCAGAGGCCGTCCGTGATATCTTGTCAAATCCTCCACCCCCGCTGCAGGCGCATCCATGGCGAGTTCGTGTCGGCGAGTGGGCATGTGCGGTGCTCCAGACGCAGACGGCCAAGCCAGATACGCTCATCCATCTTCTTGCATCTCTGAAGATGCTCGTCCCTCAATGGATCGCGCGGGAACATCTTAGAACTCTCACGACCCACTTATTGTTCCTCCCAAAACTCTCGCATCCGTACCTCTCGCAAGCCGTGTACGACCTCCTCACGTCTTCTCACCTTCCTCGGAATCGGACGATACTGACCCGGACGAAGCGCAAGAGACGGCAAGTTCTGTACTAGAAGCGATCACCGCAAATCGTCCATCAAAGCAAGACGCCCAACTTGCGCCGTACTGGCTCAGCGCCCTAGAACAAGCCTCCCTTGGAGCATCCTCACCTACCCACCTTTGCCATCAGGAATGGACCTCGATACACACTCAATTCAACCGCGACGCAGATCGACCTGCTCAAAATTTGGAATCTGGCATTCACATACCTCGAACCGACGCCAGAAATTCGTAAAAGCGCAGAGGAAACCCTCATCCAGCTCACCCAATGCGCCGCGCTCCACCCACCCACAACCCTTTTGCAAACCCTCGAAGGCGGCCTCGTCCCTCGCGTGCGCCCCCGCTCTGCAGAACGTTCTACGCACTCTAGAAGGTCTCATCATGGTATTTGCGGCGCCGTGGAGCGGTGCGGTGAAGAAGGGAAGTGCGCAGGAATATTTTGGAGATGTGGTGAGGAAGGTCGGCGAGATGCGCGTGAAGAAGGGGTTTAATATCGCGAAGGCGCAGATGCTGTTTTCTCTGCATTTGCACGAGCGGCGGGGGTCGACGGACTGTTAAGTCTATTACCTTTGAACCTGGTTCCCGAAGAGAGGTAAGTTGTCAGATTTGTGTGGGTTAGCTTAGCTGGAGTTATTGATTGGAAGCTAGGGAGAAGAAACCCAACACGAACGCCACACCCCGTGAATTTCTCCTCCCCATCCCAGCCTTGCTGCGTTCGCATCCAACCCCCCTCGCGCACTTCGCCCAGACCTTCCTGCCCCTGATCGACCGGCTCACCAACCTCGCCACTGCATCAGGTTCGAACCCCAGCATTGCAAAAGTCTGGTTGGTCCTCGCGAATCAGTGCTGGTACACCCTCCCTGCGTATTGCTCTAACCCGCCCGACCTTTCCAACGCGTTCGGACGTGAGCTGGGAGAGTGGCTCACGAAGGAAATGTATTACAACCCCACACTCCGTCCACCTATTTTACGCACCCCAAAAACACAAGTCCAAAACCAGGGGGAGGAAAACGAGAGCGAAAAGCTAGAGGGCAAGAAGAACCTTAGGTATCTGAGAGGACAGGCAAAGAACTGGCTCGCGGTGTTATTCAACGTCTTTGCGAGCGTCGACTGCGGGGAGCACGCGCGAGTCGGGGAGGTCATTGGTGTATGGGCGGGTGTAGCGGGGG
>Ga0307515_10026141_pt1 | contig 10061 bp, 11 predicted proteins | sample 17_EM_MG_FD_194513 | JGI IMG/M metagenome (GOLD analysis project Ga0307515, IMG submission 194513) | Populus trichocarpa ectomycorrhiza microbial communities from riparian zone in the Pacific Northwest, United States - 17_EM | ecosystem: Host-associated > Plants > Roots > Unclassified | place...
TAACAAAAAGAACCAGCCGCCTAACTTGAACAGTTAGAGGATTGAATTTGAACCCAATATGGATATGTTGTTTTCTAGAAAGGAGAAAAAGAAACATCTATTTTTAACTTCGACGAAGTTGAGATTTTGGCATCGACTTGTTAATCTCTGTTCACATTACAAAAAAGACTAAATGGCCTCAATGATTCACAATAGCATGTCAGGAGATTTATTCTAAATTCAAGCAGTGTAATTATAGTTTTGCTCTTAACAATTGTCTTGGTATTAGAAGTAAAATTATATTTTTATGGGATCCAAATGTCATTTGAGAATTTATCAGGGGTAAAGATGTCGTTCACATTTATAATGCACGATAAAAATACTCTTTTGCCCTTGAAATATGATAAAAAATGATCTTCTGCTAAGAGTTTTTTTCGTCCTTTTCTTTTAATTTGCATAGTGAAATAACGCTTATATCCCTGGATGCTCAGAAAAAATGATATTGCAAGGAAGGGTTTATTTGTCTTTGCATTATTTTTGTACAATAAAATTACGTTGTTGACCTTTGACTTTCCGAATTTAAAGAGTAGCTTGTGAAGGCGTTGTAGTCTTTGCACCATGGCTTTTTTTTTTTTTTAATGGCATGCCTTTGGGTCCCTTTTTGTAATTTTTCTTATTAAAATATTAATGAATCGATAAAATATACCGATGCCTGCCACGCACGCATCAGAGTCCTCTGTGCTATTTCAGAGGCACGTGTGGCCAATTACGGTGGCAAAAAAAAAATTTGATTGTCATCTCATCTGATGCGCAAGGATGTTCTCCAAGGTGAGTGGCGATTCAATGGCAAAGAGGTTTTTTCTCTTGCTCTTCATTTCTCTCTCCTGGATCTTGATTTTTGTGTTAGGCCTTGAAAAATTTTGTTTTATCCTCCATTTTATATTTGTTTTAGGTTTAATCCTCACTCTTTTGATTTCTATTTGCTTTGATTTTAATGCTTCTTGAAGTTTTTTTTTCAATTTCATCCCTCTTTGCATTTAATTTAATTTGTTTTTTTGTTTACAATCCGCTCCTCATTCTTTTGCTTGTTGTTTTTTCATTGTTTTCATTTTTTTCATTTTTTTTATTTTGTCCTTTAGAATATTAATTCATTTTTTTCAAATTTTGGTCCTTATTTTTTTCATTACTCTTTTTCTATCCTTTTTTTCATTTATTTTGTTTTCAATTTAGTCTCTAATTAGTTTCTTTCAGTTATTTTTTGTGTAAGATTTGATCGTCATTGTTTATTTTTTTTAATTTTTTATAATTCAGGATTTTGATTTGTGATTATTTCTACCTTTTATAAGGTTGTCCTATTCTCATGACCCGGTTCACCAGTTTCAATGATTTACGTCATTTGAGTTCGGTAATTTTTTAAATTATTTTTAGATTTTTTTTTCTTTTTTTATCATTCGACATTGAATTATTGGGCTATGAGCTTTGTGATTTGTTCATCTTTTCTTTTTGTGAGGTTATCCCCACCTTATATCTTGGGTCGCAAGTTGGTCAGGTTAAGTTTCTTAATTTAGTCCGGGTGTAGAATTTAATGGTTTACAAATTTAAGAGATTGCCTTCGATTAATGAAGTTAACATGGACATGGGTTTCCGTTGTTTTTTTGCTTTTTTTTAAATCATTTTTTTCCATCCTTTACCATTCTGTTATTTTTTTATTATTTTCTTTCTATGAGATTTTTATGGTCAATTTTAAAATAACATGGGTCGCCTTGCTTCTTTTTTTTTTTTGCCTTTGTTAAATTTAGATTTTCTAAAGGAATTTTGTTTTTGAATTCAATTGAATTAATTGATTTTATCATCCAACATTTAATTTTTTAGGTGTTGAGCCCGAGTCAAGAATTTAATGGATTACAGGTTTGAGAATTTAACCCGAGTTTACAAGGTTTACATTGTTTTGATATTTTTTCTTCCATGAAAAATATAATTGGCCCTATTTTGGTTTTTTATTAAATTTATTGATTGCATCCCTGATATTTAATTTGAGGCAATACTTGAGGAATTTTGTTTTTTAAAATTAGTATTCTTTGTTTATTTACTTTTTTTTTCTATTTAGTTATAGTATTCTTTGTTTATTTACCTCTTTTTTTCTATTTAGGTATCCCAGTATTATGTCTTGAGTCATGGGCTCAACAGGTTTACTAGGTTTGGCTCAACCATTTTTTTCATTGCTTTTTAATATTTTTGGATCTTGAGTCAATGATCATAATCTTGGATTTTGTTCTTATTAAAAAAAAATACGCGTCGTCTCGATAATTTTTGGATCTTGAGTCAATGATCATAATCTTGGATTTTATTCTTATTAAAAAAAAATTACGCATCGTCTCAATATCTTTTATGCGATAAAAAAATGATAGGTTTGTAACGTTGCGCGGGCAACCTATCAAATAATGATTGTCCGCTTGGTTCTGCTCGCGGGTTTTGACAACCTTACTTGGTTTTGTTGGTGTTTTGTTTTTTAATACTTTTTTTTCATTGATTTTTTTTTCTCGATTTCATCCTTTTATATTTTTATTCTAGGGGATTGACAATCATTATTTTTTTAGCTCTTTTTTTATGATGCCGAGTCGTTGATTTTTTTCGTTCTTTAAAATCCAATAATAGCACTTGGGCATCATTTTTTTACATTGCAGAAAAAAATCGGCCCAACCCATAATGAAGCGCGGGTCATACTGAGTCATACTCACATGTGCCAACTTTTAAGTGCCAACACACCGTGCAAAAAGCAAGAGTCAACCATCCATATGCACAGTCAATTGTGTTCAAATGTCATCTTGACAATGAAATTAAAAATATGTTCAAGTGTCACTGTCTGCCTTCAGGTGGAAGTATTTCTCCAAATTAATTACTGAGTAATGGCTATTTTTCTTGTAGCTGCTGCAAATCAAGGTCAAGGGGGCTCCAAATGGAATAACAAAGTTGCTGTTATATTGGGCTCAGTATTGGCACCATTGCTCGTCGTATGCCTGGGCATATGTTTGCTCATACGGAAGAAAAAGATGGAGCAAAACAAATATACTAGCAGTCATGGTAGGTCAAGTAAGTAACATTTACCCTTAAATCAATTCTCTGATTTTGTTTTCTGTGGGAATGTTTATTTAGGACCATGATTAAATATGGAAACTCGTGATACTGAAAATGCAAGTAACTATGAGAAGAAGGCTTGTTTCAGTTCATATTTGACCCTCTGTAGTATTTTGTAGTCATGAATGAGATGCATGGGGTTATAACTTGTAGGATTAGAAAGAAGATTGCAACTACATTGTTTTGTTTATACCCTCTTTACCATTTCACAGGGAAGGAGCAGATTCCAGAAGATAACTTCACAATACCTTACCAGGAGGAGGATCTTGATCTACCACACTATGACTTGAATACATTAGCTATTGCTACCAATGGCTTCTCATTCAGCAATCTGCTTGGGGAGGGTGGATTTGGACCGGTTTATAAGGTAACACATTGAGCTTTTGACACAACACATAACGAAGATAAAACTACGGTTCTCAAACCCTAAGATTACAAATTTAACTGTAGAGAAATCTAGAGAAAATTATCTGGTATTTTTATTGAATCTGAATAATTGTCTGGATTCTCTAAAAATAAACTAGACATCTCCTATTTATAATAGTTTTAATCCTTTTATAGAAAAGAATTCCTAATTAAAACTTTCATAACTAATAGAATAATAATTAAATTAAAATTCTCAAGCTACGTAGAAAAGGCTTCATATCATATGCTTCCGTGTTTCTTTGCGGACTTATCATCAGGTTTGGCCTTGACAATTTGGTCCATAAATTCCTATGATAATTACTACAACAATCTCCCCCACTTAAGAAAAACTCATCCTCGAGTTAACTTCAGTATTTGGAAAGTACTTGTAATGCTTAGCAATATTGAAGGTCCTGGATATGCTCATGCTATTTTGAAGATCAATAACATAAGTATTATCACTGATTTTCTTCAGCACCTTGTACGTACCATACTTCTTCATCTTCTCGTTGCTATAGGTGCCTACTAGGAACCTCTCCTTGTGTAGGAAATCATTCTCATGTCTCCTTCTTGAAATGATTTAACTTGCATATGCTTGTCTCTTGCGTGTTTATTTTTTACAATTGTTTCTTAAAGTTTTCTTCTAACCTTTTAATGCACAACTTTCACTTGTTCAACCAAATTCTCCGATGACTTGCTAATTCCATCAGCTTTAGGCACTGAATCTAGATTGAGTACATGATTTGAAGGCTACATGTACACAATCTCAAATGGTGCTTTGCCAATAACACTATGCTTTAAACTTTTGTAAGAAAATTTTGCCTAAACCAAGGCAGCACCCCACTGTTTAGGCTTGTCTCTATAAATGCAACGAATTAGATTGCCTACAATTTTGTTGAGAGACTTTGTTTGGCCATTAATTTGTAGATAAGCAGTACTACTAAACTTCAAAGGGGAATTAAACATCTTCCACAAGGTTAGCCAAAAATGACTAAAGAACCTATTATCTATATCACACGTGATGGAGTTTGGAACATCATGTAACCTCACTATCTCTTTGAAAAATATCCTAGTCACACTAATAGCATTCATAGTCTTCTTGTAATGTATAAAATGGACCATTTTTTAATATTTATCTACAATAACAAAAGCAAAATCAATACCATGTTGGGCTCGTGGAAGACCTAGCACAAAATCTACGAAAATATCTTTTTATATATGTTCAGGTATAGGCTCAGGCATGTATAAACGAATGTTTTGGGATTTCCCTTTAGTTGTTTGAAAAGTAAAACAATGTTGAACAAATCCATTTGCATCATGTTTGAGTTGAGGCCAATAATACTTATCCTCCAAAGTTGACATTGTTTTGTTTGTTTCCTCATGACCCTTTAATCTGCTACTATGCAAGTCTTGAATTAGTTTTTCAAGTAGGGATGTGTGAGGGACACACAATCAATTACCTTTCATTAAGTAACCATTATGTATATGGAAATCTCCATTAACTTGACCATTATAACATTTTTTTTCTATATCTCCTGAAAATCAGCATCTTCAACATACAACTCCTTCGAACACTCAAAACCTAAAATATCTCTATAAAAAGTGCAACTCGCCTACTGAATACATCAACCACTTCGCTTTGAACTCCAACTTTATGCTTTAGAATGAAACTAAACCTTTAAAGGAATGTAATTTGTTTAGTTGTCATATTCGTATTGATTTTATTTTGACTATTTAAAGACTTAAGAGCTTGATGATCTGAATATTAGATAAAATATTTATTAATCAATTAATGCTCTTAAATCTTCAAATCCCTTACAACATTATAGAGTTTTTATCATAGGAAGTCCACTTTAAATGAGTTTCATTCAACTTCTCACTGAAAAAAGGCTATAGAATGTTTCTCTTGGGAAAGAACTCCTTTAATACCCACTTCATAAGCATCACTTTCAACCTACTATCATTATTCAAATGAGGGTTCTCCTTTATTAAGATAAAATTTTGTTCTTTTTCCTCATCCCACTTATAATTCCCCTTCTTTAAACATTTGGTGATCAACACTATAATGCTACTAAAATTTTGAATAAATCTCATATAGAAAATAACTAATCCATGAAAACTTTGCACATCATTGATTGTCTTGGGTTTGGGCTAATCATGAATTTCCCCCACTTTCTCCTAATCAACTTCAACTCCATCACCTCATACTACAAAACCCAAGAATAACAATTTACTAGTCATAAAGCTATACTTCTTCAAACTCATATACAAATTATTTTTCAGCAACACCAATAAGACACTCCTTAAGTGCTCAATATGATTTATTTCATTATGACTAGACATAAAGATATCATCAAAATAAGCCATAATAAATTTATTTATGAAAGGTTGCAAAACTTGATTCATCAGTATTATGAATGTGTTTGGTGCATTTATTAACCTAAATGATATGACTAACCACTCATACAACCCATTCTTTGTCTTGAAAGTCATTTACCACTCATCATCTAGTTAAATCTAAATCTGATGGTACATACTCCTTAAGTAAATCTTTCAAAAACTTGTTGCACCATACAACTGATCTAGTATATCATCCAATCGTGGTATTAAAAACTTGTATCTCATAGTGATTTTGTTGATAGCGCGACTATCAATACATATATACCAACCACCATTATTCTTTAGTGTCAGTAAAGTAGGGATAACAAATGGACTTAAGCTCTCTTGAATCAACCATTTCTTCAACATTTTTTTATATTTTCTTCATCAAGATCTTCCTCTCTTTTGGGCTCATCATATATTGAGGCAAATTTAAAAGACTAACCATGTTATCAAATCAATCAAGTGTTAGATATCATATGTAAAAGGTAACTCATCTAATAGCTCATATGAAATAACTTCCTGAAACTTTTGTAATAAAAACTTAACAACTTTAGGGACCTTTACTACCTTGTCAACTTCTTCAAACAACAAGAAGAACTTCACAATTAAAGCATTTACTTCATTTATCTTCTTCAAATATGTTTTAATTTCTTACAAAGACTATCTAATAGTAATAAAGAATGCCTTTCCTCTAGCCTTTTAGGCTTTTGGTTAAGAACTCCCCTTTAGAGGCATCAAAGTAAAATCGATCCCATCTTTTACAAACCTTTAGATGTTTTCCCATCTTCTATGCCATATATTCATATCATAATGTCATGGCCTAGCAAACAACAAGTTACAAGCGTTTTTATTAACTACTTCACCATAAACTTCATCAGTATACTTGCCTATGGAAAAAAAAAAAAAACTTTACATCTTTCAATTACTGTTATGTTTGGTACCTCTTTAATCGAACCTATAATGTAAGGTTCAGGATGTTTCTCAATTTACGAACTCAATTCAATAGTTATTTCCCTACTAATAACATTCTTTCAACTATTGTTATCAATTATAAGGTTAAAAATATATTGGTTTTATCGTGCATCTAGTATGAAAAAGCTTATGTTGTTTTGTCTCATTATTAATTTCTGGTGCCAACAACAAACATCTCACCATATAGGCTTGACCATCATCATCCTCATATTCACCTTCCTCATTAGGTTCATAACACTCCTCCGAATATAATTTTGTACCTTGTCTACATGTTTTATCCTCGCATTCGACCATGTTCATAAGCCTCTTTTGAGGATAAACATTGGATCTATGGCCTTCCTAATTGCATCTTTAACACTTTATGGGAGGTGACTTGGCATATGGATTATCTCTCTTCTAGTTATCCCTGTCAGGAATTGCTTATGGCTTATTTTTATCATAGTCGGAGCTTGCATTAGCTTGATTGGATTGGTTGTTTATTGTCTGTGATAACTTACCTTTCTTAGAAGGTGTAAATCAATGCTCAATGGTAAGAACCCTCATTTGATAATCAAATCTCGTATTAGTTCTCTCCTATATCAACATCTCTATCATTAGACCCATATTTTATGCATTTGTAACATTTAACAACATCTGAAGCTCAATTTTATCTCTAATTGTAGATTTCAGCTCCTCTACATATCTAACAACTTATTGTTAGTGAATATGATCTATAGTCAATCAGTTGGTTATACGTAACACTGATTTTATTAATGTAAAACATATTTATTATTAATAAAAGCTTTTTTATCTTTAATATTCAATTATATGTGATAAAATAATCTAATATTTGATTAATGCATCCAAATTAAAGATAATATGTGGAATAAAAATGTTTTACATAGGACATTACAAAGTTGTTATAATTATAAGATTTCTATTGTATTACAACATTATTCCTAAATGTTCCTTGTCCATGTTCTATTAAGACTGGATATTAATTAAAGTTATTGAGACTAATATATATTATGTTCTTTTTTTTATGAACGAAAGTAGCTGCTTTCATAAACTAAGGTATAAGGGATACCTAAAACTAATATGCAGGTGTTTGTCACACGACATGAACATTGAAATAACCTGCAATTGAGGTCCACATTCAACGTTATAACGTATTAGCATAAAAAATCATTTTAATAACTTATTTTTATATTTTTATATTTGGCAGGGTGTGTTTAAAGATGGCCAAGAAGTAGCTGTGAAGAGGCTTTCCAAGGAATCCAGACAAGGGCTTGATGAGTTCATGAATGAAGTTAAATGCATCGCGCAACTTCAGCACCGAAACCTTGTAAAGCTACTAGGATATTGCGTTCAACTAGATGAGAAGATTTTAATATATGAATACATGCCCAAGAAAAGCCTGGACTTCTACATAAATGGTAAGAACCTGTTAAATTGATAAACTTTTATTAGGTGATTAATTATATGGATTATATATTGGATTAAAATGAGCATATATATGCAATGGACAGATAAAAAGCAAAGCAAGGCCCTGGATTGGACTCAGAGGTTTCAAATCATCAATGGCATATCAAGAGGACTACTTTATCTTCATCAAGACTCCAGACTAAGAATCATTCATCGAGACCTTAAACCGAGCAACATTTTGCTAGATGAAGAGATGAATCCTAAAATCTCAGACTTTGGCATGGCTAGAAGTTTCGGAGGGAATGAAACAGAAGCAAATACAAAAAGAGTAGTTGGAACATAGTAAGAAATTGATATTCTTTTTCTTCATTTCTTTATTTCGAGAAGAAAATAAAATGTTTAGAATTACCTTCATATATTGCTTGAAATTGATTGATCAATTTGCTGATATTGTGCAGTGGTTATATGTCGCCGGAGTATGCGATTGACGGTCTATTCTCGATAAAATCCGATGTGTTTAGCTTTGGTGTCTTGGTGTTAGAGATTGTAAGTGGGAAAAGAAATAGGGGATTTCATCATCCAGGACATCAACTCAACCTTCTTGGTCATGTAAGGGCTAAGTGATCTCTTTTTTTTCTCCCCTAATCTCTTTTATTGGCTATGTTAAAACAAGTGTATTAACAAAATGTGTCTTAAAATTTCCAGGCATGGAAACTGTTCAAAGAGGGAAGAGCTTTGGAGCTGGTCGATGATTTAATAGTGGAAACCTGTAATCAAAATGAAGTGACGAGGTCAATCCATATTGGTCTATTATGTGTTCAACATTCCCCAGGAGATAGGCCAAGTATGTCAACAGTGGTACTAATGCTGGGTGGTGAGGGGACACTGGCTCAACCAAACGAGCCTGGTTTTTACACAGAAAGAAAGTTGATTGATGCAAGTTCTTCATCAAGCAAGCAAGAATCTTGCTCTGTCAATGAAGTTACTGTCACATTAATTGATGCTAGATAAGAGGAAATTCATGTCAAGTTTAGACATTCTGAAGAGCTTTGAATCTTTTGGGGGTGGGAACGCCATGGTTGGCTTTCGGCAGTAAAATGTATTTCTATCCTTTCACGTTTCAAGGATAAAGTTTTGAGGAATTCGAAGAGAAAGGATAAATTACATTTGATTGTAAAAATATGATCGAGAACGTAGGGCTTGTTTTTTTTTTTTTTTTTTTTAACAAGAGTGTAATTGTCATCAAAGGTGTTCCGTTGCGTGTATTATATATTATTATTAACAAAATCTAATTCCAGAGGGAAAAACATTGTTCATTAACAAAAAAAAATATATATATTAAAGGATGAGAGGATTTTATTGTTCCTTTTCTCGTATAATTCTATTTATTTTAAATTTTTTTTTCTTTGGTTTTTTTTAACCTATATTTTTCTTTTCAATTTTAATTTAATTTTTTAATATTTGTTTTATTAGGATTAAGCTTTATAAGTATTTTCAATTTACTTTTTACGAGATTATCCTAAACTTATAATCTAAACTGTAGGTTTGACAGGTTAACTCTAATTTTTTTTCCTTCTAGTTTCATCATTCAACATTGGATTGATTGAAAATTAAGTTTCGTGATTTATTTTGATTTGTTTTCTATAAAGTTATTCTCGTCTCATGACTCGGGTCACAAGTTTGGTGAATTATTTTTTGTGCTATTTTTTTAATCGACGTTTTTTTTTTCAATTTTATATTTCAAAACTGGGTTAATTGAAAATCTAATCTTATGATTTGTTTTC
>Ga0307515_10026143_pt1 | contig 10061 bp, 9 predicted proteins | sample 17_EM_MG_FD_194513 | JGI IMG/M metagenome (GOLD analysis project Ga0307515, IMG submission 194513) | Populus trichocarpa ectomycorrhiza microbial communities from riparian zone in the Pacific Northwest, United States - 17_EM | ecosystem: Host-associated > Plants > Roots > Unclassified | place...
ATATAACATTATATTATATTAGCAAAAAATTAAGAGGTGTGGTCATTTTATTATAGCAAAATTTATTGTGCTCCCTCTCACAATTTACTATGGGGATTGGAGTAGTGAAATTTTTGCATTTTTATTTTATTTTTGGTTATCAAACTTTTTTTTTTAATTTTGTTCTTCAATTATAAAAGTAGTGGCTAATTGTTTCTAATTTGTTATGGAAGGATGACATTTAAACAAAAGGGACCAAAATGAAAAAAAAAATTGCTCTTTAAAAAATGTCATGAAAGTTCATTTTAGTCTCTATACTTTTCAATAAAAACATTTTCAATCCCTTTATTTCTTGAAAGTTAACTTTTGATCTAAATCTTTGTTTTTTTTTGTTTTACTTTTTAGCTTTCAAGATTAAAATAGGAGAGATAATGTTGCTGGATTCTAATTGAGAAAAGAAAAAATATCGGTTGATATAGATTTTAACCGCGAAAATAATTGATTTTAGTGCAACATGCTCTTTTTAATGAAGTGTCATTTAGCCTTCATCTTGACTAATAATAGATATGGGATCGAGAAGTGTTTTTGAACTGGGGTTAATTCTTGGTTTTTAAACTCATTTTTTGCTAATTTGAGCCTATAAATGAGTTTATTTTAATGTGTTTTTCAGTAAATAAATATTTAAAAAGAATTTTTTTTCCAGAAAAATTTATCATTAGCTCGACTTTTCAGCCACCTAATGTTGTTGGTGGTGGAACTAAAGGTGACATATTATTTGTCAAATTAAATGATGCATTGTTTGTTATTTTTTTTAATAAAAAAAAGACAAGCATACAACGTATTATTCATCTAACCAAGTAAAAAAAAAATTAAGTTAACGGGCTGGCCTAGAGGAACATGCCTTTGATTTTGGGTAAAAGAGCTAGTCCATCAAGCTTAAACTCATGTGCTCCTTTTAAAAAGGCGTTCCTTCTTTTTTTAAAAAAAAAAAACCTTAACTTAAATAAAATCAACCAGTTTATTTTTTTAAAAAATCATACACAAATAAAATTATTATTTTTGGATTATGTGAATTTTTTTTATCTTTTAACTTAAAAAAATGTAATTTTCTCAATTTTATTTTTATATAGTTATCTCGGTTTCATGACTTTAGTTGTGGATTCGAAATGTTGACTCGGGTTGTTTTTTTTTTAAAAAAACAATTTTTTTTTTAATTGCTTTCTTTAACGTTAGATTGATTAAGAAGTAGCCTTATTATTTTTTTATTTGTTTTCTATGAAGTAATTTTGTTCTCATGACTCGGGTTGTTGGTTTGACATATTTACCTAACTTTACTCGAGTTGCTTTTTTGGATCCTTTTCTAAAATTGAATATACTTTTTTTTTTTACTTTCGCATTTCATCATCTTGCTGTTTGGAATTGGGCTTTCTAATTTTGTTTTGATTTGATTTGCTTTCTATATATATGATGTTATCACGGTGTCATGCAAGGGCGAAGCTTGGATTATTTAACAGGGGGTCAAAACTAATATAACAAGATATAATTTTTTTAATTTACTGTACATGAATTGTAAAAAAACCCCTGCATGATTTAGTTTTATTCAAAGAACTTACCACAAACATATGATGATCTTTGTATAGAGTAAGAGGTTTAAAACAATACTCAATTAAGTCAAAGTTATAAAGTTAATTTCATCTGGGTATGTGCTTTTCAAAGCCAGGTATGTACTCTTCAAAGAACTCAATTTGGCTAGAAAGATCGTGTCTAATTGTATATTGGACCTGGTAATAGTAAGATGCACGTAAGAAAAAATTGATAATTTGGGTGGCTTTGCTAAAAACAAAACATAAAAAATCAAAGCATAATTGAAACAAACTCATAAAAAGACATTCAATATAACAAGAAATAAAAAAAAATGGTAAAACTAGTAGGTCTGGAAAAAAAGAAAAAATAACATAATTATATATATATAAAAAACCTCATCAAATTCTCAACAAACATTAAAAAAAAATTAAATTTGAGTCACTAGTTACCTTGTTTTGATGAACAATTAATTGACAGCTTTGCTTTAACCTTTCCGCTTTGTATTATTATACTTTTTGGTTAGGACTCCAAAGAAAAAAAAGAGAGAGACGGTACGGTAAAGAAACGTTATTTCTCTCTTTTTTTTTCATTTTCACGGAGAGATAATTTTAAAGTCAAAGATAACTATTGAAATAATAATTTATTATTAGAAAGCCCATCTATTTAAAATAAAAAAATATTACTTGTTATATTTAAATACTAAATAATAAAAAAATCTAAAATGTTTTTCAGGGCCCGGATTCCTGCTTGCCTCCCCTTAGCTCCGTCACTGTCTCATGATTAGGGTCATGAATTTTCTGATTAATCCAAATTTTTCTGAATCAATTTAATATGTCAAAGCCTTAATATATATAAAAAATATTTACATGTCATCAAATATATCACCATCTTAATATCTTAAAAATATATTATCTAGTATGTATCTGATTTTGTTATACCAAAAAAACACATTTGCAACATTTGGGGAAAAGGAACACGAATCCACATAATTTTATTTTTTTAATTTTCAAACTTCGTTTTTGGTTGCATGCTTTTATTGTCAAATTAGTAATTGATTTCTTCTGATTAGTTGTAGAAAAACACAATAAAAATATATAACATACCAAGTCCTCTTCTTTGCTAGCTAGTCCATAATTATTGGCTGTATCACGGTGTCAAAAACGACCTTAGTAACAATATTATTATAAAATAAAAACTACAAGGGAAAACAGTTCACTGAAATTTATCCCAAGATATTAAATGATTAGGTGAGAATCTACCATTTTTTCTACTTGTTTCTTTGTTTAATCATCATATCATATGATAGACACCTCAAGTAATTTGTTATTTATGGAGCTGATAATGACATTCATTTATTAAAAATATCTACCACCGCGATACCATATCCAACGGCTGACAGTTTCGATCACCGGAGCCACCAGCTGATGTGCTCGTGTGTACTGTGTTCCTTACTTGCCTGGTATGAAACTATGAATCACCACCTCACACAAAAGTCAAAACAAATGAAATAATAATGTCATTAATTTCATGATCTAGCGGGAAACGAGGCTTTTTTTTTCTTTTTTTTTTTGCATTTGTATTCCATTTATTTTTATGTATGATTTTCATATCTGTGGTGTCTTATCTACTCTCTGAGCTTGCAAGATATTCAATGAATATGAGAATTAGTCATAGTACGCGTAAACTGACCCGGATATTTCAAGTTATATAAAAAAAAAACAAATAAAATAATAATAATAATAATAATAATAAATCACTTGTCATAGGAAAATGAAAGAGGAACATGCTTTGGACATCGATGAGTTTATTTATTTATTTTTTTAAAATATATTTTAAACTATTTATTTAGAAAAAATATTAAATTAATATATTTTTAGTTTTTTTTAATGATTTTAATATGAGGGTATAAAAAAAATCTAAAAAAATTATTTTAATATATTTTCAATTAAAAATAACTTTTATAAAAACATGTTGCACCATAATATTAAAATTATTTTATTTATTTATATTATTCTGGTATAATAATATTAAAAATAAATTTTAAAAATAAAAAATATATTATTTTAATATATTTTTAAACTAAAAATACGAAAAACGACGGTGTTATCATGTTCCTTTTCATTACAACAAAGTCATATCACGATGACATGACCTGAGATATAAACCGTGCTAGCTAAAAAAGAACAAGTTTCCAGTTTCCCCAACCACTGTCCAAACTCCTCTAGTGGAAGCATGCTTACGTTTTAAATGGCCACCGAATTTGCTTGGTTACAGTTATGTCTTGTTGCCATTCAAAATTTTACATAAATGGAGGTAGTACGGAGCCAACAATAAGGTAGTTGGAGACATAACTCTCAAAACGAAGCAAAAAGCTTTTTTCAGCTAACTGGTATGAACATGAAGAGGAGATTTCCAGCTTGCAAAGAGTATTTCCAACAGAGGTCGGACTCAAGAATGGCAAAGCTGGAGTCAACCTCGAGCCCTTCCCGAGAGGCTTGCCACGGTTGGTTCTAATGCCCTATTTCCTGAGCTCCATCAGTCCTCGGTAAACTGTGCATGGAAACGAGTCATAACCAAATAAATCAGAAGGAAGACTGCGAGAGAGAAATTTCTGTGTTCAAGATTAAAAGTAGCAGGCTGATTAACATGGGAAGGAAGATGACTGGGTTTAATATGTACATGTGTGCGTGCATGTGCCTGTGTGTGTGTCTGATAGGGGAGGAGGGGAGAGATTACCATCAATTGCATCGTGTGACGAGGAAGACCGACTGCTGTGATCGATCCAGAATCGTAAACGCTTCTTCTCCATAAATGTGTAAGCCATGCTTGTATGTGGATACCGAAAGAGAAATTGAAAAAAAATGAAGAGATTTATGAGTTCTTCCTTAAACCAGTTCAGAAGGGTGGAGGACTAACGAGCATGAATTGGAAGTATAAAATTGATGAGAATTCGTTCTTTTTTTTTTTTACTATCATCATTTCATAAATCTAAACATCACATGTTTGTCCAACTGAACACGAAAACCAAAAAGATTTTTGCATAAATCAACCAACAATTTCTGCATCAACTATAGCTTGCTACGCAGATTTCATCATACCTGCTTAAAGCGCACATCTTCAGAGACACCTCGTGGTTTAATTCTCAAAGAAATTACTCTTGTGATTAATTTTAGCCAACAGTATGATACAATATGTTAATCCAACAGCAGTGACAAGACTACTAGCCTTTGTAAAAGATTAACTAACTTCTTTCATAACCATGTTTTCGGTAATGAACTTACCAAATGCTTCAAGATATCCATCGCGAGCTAGTTTAATTTCATCTTCAGCCACTATATTAAATTCCATGATAGATTCTGACACATTCATGCATTAGTTTTCTTTCAACTGTAAGAAAAATACCTGTTACTTGAGCTGCCGAGCTCTTGCCTCTGCCTCTTCGTACTTCTCAGCTGCAAGTCGAAGCTGAATTATAATGGAGAACCAAAAGATACATGTATGATAACAGAATCAATATGAACATTTATTATCGTTTTACTCCAAAATTCATATACATCATCCTTTATAGAGTTAACATGTTATAATAGTATCTGCGAGAGATTTCACTATATATTCTGTTTAGTCAATTGCATAAGCCAACTTGGTGGCCCAAGAGCTGAGAAAACCAGACTGACATGCCCAAGTAACACATACTTTTTTCGATTACTATCTAGCAAAAAAGTTGAAATGTGGAAAAATCTGAGCATACACTACACATTTAGAATAACATTGATAAGGATAATCAGCATCAAACATCATATCTCTAATTAGATTTTAGCTCCAGAACTCATCTATAAAGCAAGCTGTACAAGCAAAAATCTATCAATATTACGAGCATGCAATACTTTAATAGCTAATCACCATAGGAGACTGCGATGGCATTGACTTTCCACCAGCACTCTAATGCTCACCCCACCAGATCTGGAGCCATAATCATGTATAGATTCATCATGATCACTGTCCTCGTCATTCGTCAACTGGTTGGAATGTCTTTGCAGGCACACGAGCTTGAGCTGGTTGGTTTGTCTTCGCAAGCGCACCGCTGTCTTCTTCAACTGGTTGGTCTGCCTTTGCGGGCACAGGAACTTGAGCTGGTTGGTATGTCTTCGCAGGCACATCACTGTCCTCGTCAGCTGTTTGGTATGTCTTCGCGGGCACATGAACTCGAGCTGCAGGTTAATTTGGTCTGCAATTCATAACATAATCAATACCAGAACATACACATTTCCAGTACTTATCCCCTCAAAAACAAAAACAAAAAGTTTCAAAGGATCAGTTATGCATAGGAGCCCATTGCCAAAATCAGCAAAAAATGGTGATGGTATTCGAATGAAGTTCAAAACCGATATGCAAATGCGAGGAGAACTGATGGTAACACAAGCTGCTGATGCTACTTGAATAATCATCGTCTTCATCAATGAGTTTTGTCATAAGCATTTCAACATTTGAAGCTATCTTTGAAACTCTTCCAATTTAAATCAAATCAAGCAGCCAAATTCTTAAAATTTCCAATCCACTTAAAAGAGTTAGCAAGTACCATATCTCAACTGCATAATCTTCTAAGATACAGATCAAGAAGGTTACCATACACTTGCGCATTTACACTCCCATACTCCCAGCAAAACTTATCCACTCAAGATCACAGTTCTTGCCTAATACTAACTTGGGCATGCAGAATTTTATCAAGAACTTCAAATTCTTGAAATCCAAGCATTCAATATTTCAATAAATAAATAAAAATCCTCCCATTTGAGGCCAAGTTCAAGTAAGCGAAAAGTCATGCTTCATTTTTGTATTTTCTAACACTTGCTTGACAGGCATAATTCTATCCGAGAAATGAAAAACCTTCAAATTACCATTGGCTACGAAGGCTGCATTCTTCTCCCACCAGCAGGCCCAATGCTTCCAATGCCGCTTAGTTGATAATCATAAGAAAGATAATCATCTTCATTGTCATCATCATCAGCTGTCTGGTGTGACATCCCCTGTGCAAGCGCCTGCGCCGCCGCCTTTGTTTGTGCTTTCTTCATATTGTTAGCCGCCCCAGCTGATCCTGAGCGAGCATGGTGTCGACGCAGTGGGGACATCAATGGTATCCTCGGCATTCCTTCCCTGCTCCTTTGCCTTGGATATACTGGCTTCATCCTATGTTCCATACCATCTAAAACAAAATACTATTACATTGGCAAGCCAAAAATTCAAAAGAAAACAATTTGATCACATTATATTCTACATTTGAAAATATAGAGAGAATAGAACTAACCAGATTGATTAGAAAAGAAGATGAACTTGATTGTTGAAGAATTATGTACATTTTTATGTAAAAAAAATCAATCAAACCGACCAAGCCACCATTGACCAAAATCATTGAGTTGATTTTGGTCCCTATATTTTGAATGGCTTGGACTTTCAGGCATTCAACTAGTGTAATACCACTACTGGGCCCTCTACACATTTCTTGGGGATGATCTCATTGTCCATTTAAATGATTAATATTTTATTTAATTACCTTCTATGATTTTAACATCAATTATATCATGTAGGATCCAGGAACCTACCACTCGACTTTTCCTTATTCTTTTTCATCGCTCAATAAGCTAACGAAACCTCGAGAAATATCCACTTCTTTTTATCTTTTTTCTTCACTTTTTTTTTTATTTTTTTTTCTTCCAAACCTCTAAACAAATATTAACATACCACAAAATCTTTAAGAACTAAAACGATAATTAGTCCAAGAATTCTTTTTTTTTTTTGTTTTTGCTGTAGCTTTTGATAATTACTTAATTTCAATAGTTACATTGAAGATATTATGCGCATATATCGTGAAGCTGATAATGAAAAATATAAAATATAAAAAAACTAAAAATTATAGTGAAATTATTATATTATTAGTATTAAAACAATATTTTTATAATTATACCTCTCATTCCAAAAACATTATTGTAAAAATATTATATTTTAAGACACATGTTAACAATATTTTTATAATTATGCCTCTCATTTTAAAAATTAATAACATAGCTTGACTAGTGGGGTATTATTGTCATTTCCTTATAATCTATTGACCATCACCAAATTTATTAAGGTTTGTTAAAGTATTTTAAAAATATATATATTAAAATAAAAAAAACTTTTAATATTAATACGTTAAAATTATATGAAAATATAAAAATAAATTCAAATAAAAAAATAAATTTTTTAAAAGTATTTTTAAAATATAAAAACAAAAAGTCATATAATTAATATTTTATTTTTTGAAGCTTTTTTCACATAAAACCTCGATCTTGCTGCCAAATCCCTCTGGAAAAAAAGAAGGAACTATCCAAAGACTTCAACAATTCAGCTCCCACAGAACCCAACAACATAATTCTCCACAAAAAATTCACGATTAGGACTTTTCTTTAAAGAAAATTTGTTTTAAAAAAATGACCAATCTCCATAGAAAGGGGCTTGTGTTAGAAATCCCCGTCTCACAAAACCCTAATTCCACTCTCAATGAAGGGACCTTTATTGGGTCAAGTGTCTATAATTGGCTCTTTGAATGTCATGGGTTTTTGCATAATGCGATTTTGATCCTGGCTTCTCTTGCTTTTGTACTTTATCTGGCATTTAAAGCTAAAAAGAGCTTTGGGAAGCTTTCAAATGGGAGATCTTCTATTATGATTGCTTATTATGGCATTCTCTGGCTTGTTAGCTTGCTTAATCTTGCATGGTCCTGCCTTCAGGTTTGTGGGTTTCTTCAATTTAAAGTCAAATGGGTTTTTTTTTATATTATTTAATTTTTTGTTTCTTGAAAGCTAATTGCATCCTTGGCCCTGATTTTGGATACCCATTTCACTGTTTTATTGGAATCTTAATTGGGTCTCTAAAAATGTTCTCAACTTTATGGGTTTGTTGTTGAATTATCATTTTGTTTGTGTTTCTGGATTTTGTGTTGATATTTTTCATTGTTTTAGATTTTTAATGGCTTTTTACTTTGTGGGTTTTCCAAATTAGTAGAAAGGTCAATGTTGTTTGATGCTGTTTTTAGGTTTGTGATCAAATTGTTTGTATACCATTTTGGATAACCTTAAGATTAAAAAAGAAATTTAGAATGTGTTTGATTCTATACGTGTGAGTGTTTTTTTAAGCTCGCATCTATCAATGGAAGTAGTCAATTTTTAAACTTTGATTCATTCGTGCATATTGTTGATGTTAGTTAGGCAGAATGTAGGGATAATCAAAGTGGCAGGTTAGCTTTTCTTCCCTTACTGATTGCTGGCAGTTTGATCGTATCTGATTTGAATCTTTTTGGAGTTCTGGTATGTGTAATTACCATATAATCTTAATGATTATACGGTTTATGTCTATTGTTAAATGTTTAACGTTACCTGATATGGTTGATCTTTGATGGTTCATAAATGCATAAAGTGGTGAATTTAGATTTCATTCTATAAGTTATAAGCTTTACTGTTTTATCATGGGTCAATACGTGTATGTCCAAGTCCATTGTACATTGCCCTTTCTCTTCACTAGAGAAGCATGAATGTCAATTTAAAATGTTATAGATTCAAAAGGATATTATATGGAAAGATGACATAACTTGTTTGCAGGTACCACGACAGTGGCCTTACTGTTGAGTGCTAAACTTTTTCAAGTGTTAATGACTAATCTTTTGGATGACATTATCTTCTTGTGCGTTGACGGTTGGAACTATAATGTAAGGTTGAGTGTGCTAAGTGATCATGACCAGTTACAAAATGAGAGATGCAATTTGAATTTAGTTGGCTGTTGCAACTATATTTTAGTCTGGCTTCATCTAGTATCTTTTTCAGGGGATGGCTGGCATGTTCATTTTGTCTATTATCTGAAGTACTTAGTTTGAAGCATTCTTGTTTCATCTGATTCTCATTTATTATGGAACATGTAAATTAAGTTGAAGTCGTTTGAAGATCTGAGATGAGTTCCTAGATCCCAAGCAATAATGATACAAGAGAAAAAAAATTTATGACCTTCAAAGCCATAATAAACAAAAAATCTTATTAAATGGTGCTCATATATCTCTCCACGTAAATTAACCAGACATGTTCCTTCTTAAGAATGCGTAAGTTTGCATGGTATTGTAAAATAAGATTAGTCAGCTTTTGCAATAATCAACCAAGTGATACTCTCTCTCTCTCTGTCGCTCTCTGCAAATGGCAATAATCAACCAAGTGATATCTATACACATGTGTCCTAGATAGTTTTCCATCTTTGCCATTTGCAGATAAACATCTGTTAAGACTTACAGTCGCCAATTAGGTTAATGAAGATAGTGTAAATCCAGTTATGCTAGTATAAGGCTTTAATCTTTGGAGCTGCTTCTTGGATCTCCTGCTATGCCCTTTGGAAATTACAGTCACATTACCTTTTCTTGTGTTGATTCAGGCATGGGAGTGCACTCCTGGAAAGGAATTAGTGTGGAATATCTAATCATTGTT
>Ga0307515_10026144_pt1 | contig 10060 bp, 11 predicted proteins | sample 17_EM_MG_FD_194513 | JGI IMG/M metagenome (GOLD analysis project Ga0307515, IMG submission 194513) | Populus trichocarpa ectomycorrhiza microbial communities from riparian zone in the Pacific Northwest, United States - 17_EM | ecosystem: Host-associated > Plants > Roots > Unclassified | place...
AATACAGTAGGCCCTATTGACCTATGGCATTGATGGGGTAGAGTGACGATATCTTTTGTGAAGCAGGTACAGATCCGGCTAGCCGTTGGGGTCCACCTCCTACCATCACGTTCGATCGATTCGTACGTTGCTGCGTCGTCATCAAGACGCTCACAGAATCGTTCCAACAAGTCGATACAGACCGAGATGGCTGGATACAGCTCAACTACGAATCGTTTTTGGGGGTGCGTCCATTCAACCACGACTGTCCTCCATGGGTTCTGACGGACTAGTATCTAGATGTTCCTCCGTGCTCCGTGATGATATGCCCACATAATGCAAACGTTTAATGTCTGAGGATGACCCATGTCCCCGTCAAGTGGATCACGCGAAATGTTGTGCCTCATTCGTTGCCCGCCCCGCCTGGACGTCAGATCGTGTTATATGTCTGAAAGTAAATTGCTTCTTATTTGTAGATTTACCCTGGTTTGTCTGCAAGCCTTCTGTGAAACGCTTGTTCGGAACGTGCCTGCTCAATATATCCATATTTCCCTGATCACTAGCAGCAATCAATCTCGTCTGTGCAACGTGATAGTGCAGTAGTTTCCCCATTTTATTAACATACCAAGGTTCATCGAAAATAGCCGAAGGCACTGGGCGGACATGGAGGGTCTCGCACAAAAAGCGCCCTGAAATTGGTCATGTGTTTGTTTATTGCCTGTATAATTCCAGAGCGAGCTGTGATGTAATGCAAATAGGTAATCGCAGCACCCCAGCCCCTGACCAAAATGTATTTGTGGCAACAACGGTGCTTGCTAGATTGTACGGGCATATTAAACAAAACTTCAGCTATCTACATGCGTGGTAATGGAGCTTTACAGCGCAACTTGGGATCAACGTGAGGACAAAATCATCAGCTAGTGACTATTATAAGAAAAATACTGTAATAATACATCACCTAAGCTCTGTATACATGCCGTGTATTTTAACCAACGACCTCTTGGCGAGTCATCAGATTCACTTGAGCCGCCTCGCGATTGCCTTTTTAACGGTGGCAAATCCACGAAAACTTTCAGATCGAGAGAGCAATAGAGAATGAACCAAATAATCTTCTATCTTCTCCCAGTTTGTGCATCCACCAAGGCGAACGAAACTCCCTTAAGGCTCCTTGTACCTCTTCCATTGCCGGTTCTGAGACTTTCATTTGGGGATTCCAAGAATTCAGAGAACAAGACAGTAGAGAGCGGTTTTAGGATATAATAAGATGGAATTAGATCTCGAATCAAATACCTGCAAGGGTATTTATATTATACCATGTCTTGACCTACTCAAGGAGATGATGACGAAGGTGTTTGAGGATGACTCTAGTCTCTGATGTACAAGTAGGGAAAAATAATCTTAGTCACTCTTGAAGGCATGTTCGAATGTTTCTCGGGGGATTGATAACTGCCTGATTTTGTCGTTGATAGCCCAGAGGAACGTTAGGCTCGTCGTTTTGGGGAAACAGCTGTATTAAGTGCCTGGAGGAATGTTCTAGATACCCGATGTAAGCGATACAGTAAGGTAACCAGAAAAGTAACAGATGGAGCTCAGTGTTTTGGGGGAAACAGCAGAGTCCGGATCGGAAGCCGTCAGCAGAGTTCGTAATATATACAAATCGAGTCTCCATGAAAACGCGCACAGCTGACCAATATCTTCAACAGGTTACCTTGAGGGTTGGTGGTCCAACGCTGCCTTTCACAAATGATTATACGGGAGGGCCGAACTCGGCTCTCCTCCTAACAGAGTGAGGTTTGACTTAAGGATCACGGTATTGCATTGCGGTGCAGCCAAATCGCTGGCTTCGCTCCCGCTTTCTGCTGCTGCTGGAACTTGTGGGAGTTTTCGCAAGAGGTCCAAGTCCACAAAGAGCCAGAACGTGTTCTATTCCTACTTCAGATTCGCCCTGAATCAACGCGAGCGCGGAGTCGTCCAACTGGTGGTGTCTCTTAAGGCGCTTTGTGGATGGTCCTAGCTCGCCGATCTCCAACGCGCCTTCACGCCTCCGTTTGCCATTTGGAGGTGGTTTGGGCATAAAGAAAGTCGTCTTGAAACTCGGGCCAGGAGGGTAAGAATCCAAAGTCCTCCCTGGGGCTCCTTTTGGTGGAGCAATAAAATAGCACAACGGGATTGACGACTAGACGATAGATTGATACCTCAAGCGACCAAGTACATAGAAACCAGGAAAGGGCTGAAAGATTCCGCGTAAAGCGCAGACAAGAACGCTCAGAAGGTCATAGGATTCCACCTCTATATGAGGGTAATTACAGAGTCTATAACTCGCCATTTAAAGGGAGCTCCGGTTGTGCATAGTATTCCTGGAGTGATAGGTCAGTTTACCACTCCGTCGACCTAAAAATTCATACCTTGATGAATGGGTGTCTGGGGAAAGACTATACCCAAGGGACTCATTCAGGACGAGATCGCCGTAGACCGCCACTTCGCGTCGATTCTGCATGTCTTCCTCAGGCGCAATGGGCCCGCTCGGCAGAGTTCGGTGCCGGCTTTGATCCGAATCTTGACGCCTCGTGTTCGGTTGGTGAACTTGTGGTGAGCTGGGAGTGTTCGCGTATGTCACTTGCGGCACAGGGCTGGTGAGTGGTCGCGATCGGTGGCTTTCGAACACAAAGTCGTTCATGTCGAAGGGAATACCACCTTCGGGTTTGTTCGGTGGCCGAACGCGCTTCCATGTCGACTGGAATCCTTCCTTGCCAGGGCCGTGGAAGGTGAACGTAGCGCCGGCCAGGACGTCCATGAGTCGCTCCCTGACGACAGGCGAGGTGGTTGGAGATAGAATAACGTCTTCCACAGTATCCATAAACCTCTTCGTTGCGGTTTGAACTATCAACGGGTTAGATCGGGGGGGGGGAGGGCCGGCGAAAATTCACGCGGACCGATGAAATGGTTTCTCTATTTCTGCAACATGATGGCCCACAGTCTAGCCGCAAACAATTGTGCAGGCGGGTTTGCGTATCTAGATTACAGTCAGTACGTCAGCAATCGATATTCAAGGCGCGGACACACTTTAATTCATCTCTCAGTGCTTTTGCGGCTTCTTTCGCAGCGGTTTCGCTGGAGGAGGCACGCTCACAAAGGTCCAATATAAGGGTCCAGTCGTCTGAGCCCGTGCCGGTTAGGAAGCCTATGGGCCAAGTGAGCAATCTTGTGAGTAACAGGATGACTCGCACCCACCGATCATCCTTGTCAACTCCTTTTGCGCCTCCTTCTCACGTTCCCTCACTCTCGAGGTTCCGTTCAAAGTCGGGTGGTTCGACCAGGGCTGGGAAGGGGATTGTATGACGGCTGGACTCTGGGGGTTTGAGTGGCTGCCGAGCGGGATTGCTCCATATCTTACGAGTTGGGCGGCGCCTGGAAGCAAAGGCGAAGAGTCTTGTGGCAGTGGTGGAATCTGGGGGGCATCCTGATCTGCCTGAACGAAGGTTCGAAGCTACATTTCGAATGTAATTAGAGCTAGAACTCTAACCATAGTTTCAAGGGACTCACTACACTGTTTCTTTTTCGTCTTCGCTCAGAAAATTCACGTCCTCCAAAATTTTCGAGCCAGCTGGCCAATTGGACGCGAATCGTGAGGGTGGTAGACGTTGAGAGTAATGAGCCAGATGTAGGAACCCGCACTAATTCTCGATGAAAGAAGTCATATGAGTCTTGAACATCATCAAAAGATGTTTCGAGGTTTTTGAGACGGTCCTGCATTTCTGTCTGCATTTCTCTCAGGTTGCTGATCACTTCATCCATCGTTTCAGATGACACATTGTGCTTGAGGACTGCGAGCACAAATGCGAGTGATCTCTTCTTCGAAGGCAGAGCATTCGCGCGCAGAGTACCCTCCTGTGACTCGGTTTGGTCCGTCAACCGTTTGAGGGTGTCATGTGTTTCCTTCAAAGCCTGGCACAGCCTCACGACTGCGGCTTGTCCAGTGTTACTAGGTCACCAAATGAGGGCGACCTCCTAGCCAGATGGTGATACAGCGTACCTTTGGAGAAGTTTCTTGAAGCCGCGGTTTTTAGTATTAGACACCAGAACCTCTAGTTTCTCGTGATTGATCTCCATGCGTCTTTGAAGTTCCTCTAGGTTATGGCGCAGCTGCTCAAGCTCTTCATCTGCAGCACGATGGGCGGCGATGGTCTTATCAAGCATTCTGGAGGCACCAATGATGGCCTGTACAGCTACAACGACGAGTGAAATGACTCCTGTGGCCAAGCTGAATGGATCTGCCATGATAGATCTAGGTAAGATTGGTGGTGCTATGCGCTATCGAGGTTGAAAGGGTAGAGGAGATCAGGTGCAAGAGTGTTCAGTTTTGCAATCCTCGAGGTTGGAACCCTCGAGGTTGCAATGCTGTTGACAGACGACGAGCTGGAACTGCCTCGTGGCGTTGAGGCTTCATTATCTCATCCATTAGAGTGTGATTGCTTACCACATTCACAGGTGGTATTGAGATAAGGAGAGAAATACTACTCACTCTAACAACTTTAATTACAGGAACGGGAGGGTGCGTGACGTGATGGTCGAACACGGAAACGGGCAGAGGTCATGACGCGTGACGAGGAAATGAGGAAACCAAAACGGGACAGTTTACAACCAAGCGTCGAAGCATTTTTTAAGTTTTCTGTGCCAGATTTTGGCTTTGCGGTGTTCTCGACGTTTTAGGAATTGATGCCTTTTTTTGGGGGGGGGGAGAAGGAAGTGAAAAGCGTCATGCACCGTAACGCCTAAGGCACCGTGTGATGGCTTGCCGGTGGGCCTCAATTCTCGCCCTCTGCCTGACCTATCCCCCCTGCCGGTGTTCCCGGCTACATCCCGTTATGAGAAGTCAACGAAGTCCCCCATAGGGCACTGAGCTCGGGCTGTCAGGGAGTAGCCAAACAGATGGAGTATTAACCAAACAGACGGAGTATTAGCCAAACAGACGGTCCGCGCTACGGGCTCAACCTTCTGTAGAGAATTGTAATAAATTCATAATAAATTGTTTATATTGAAATATTGTTGTACACCGAAAGTGGAAGGTTCGCCGGCCGTCAATCGTGACCAAGCTCAAGTGCAAGTGGCCCAAGTCGAGCGGGGTCTAAATCCATGCTATTCCACGGGAACAGTTTTTGCGACCTCTCGTCCTCTTTAAGTATTGTTTGAGCGTGATGCAGCTGGTATCACAACAGCGAGCTGCAGAAGACAAGGCAGAAAACGAGAAAGCAAAGCGGAAGGAAATTAAGGAAGAGAGAAATAAATACAAAAAAGAATAGAGGGAGCGATAAAGCTTCTCAAAGAGATGCGTGCCGCGGAGATTCTGGCACGGGAGGAGGTCGACGCGACCTTGGTAGCTCAAGGGGTGCCAAAATCAAAGCGACCCTCTAAGCTCCGTTGTTGGAAAAGTACGCACGAAGCCGTGGCATTGTTTAGGCGATGAGCTGAAGGCTCTCAAGGTACAATCTCCCAAAGAATTAGAGAGCGTCGAGATTGTGAAGGAACAGGATTGGCAACGATAAAAGATATTTCTCATTGTAGTTACCGACTCTAATTAAAATGTATTCTGAAACTAGAAGCTCAATTTCTCTGACATTTCAAGCCCGTCTATTTGGGTGCCCCTGCTGACCGCCTTGTCGCGCTTCAAAAATTCTGAAGCCTCACCCATGTACTCTAGGTGTTCAAGTGATTTCATTTATACAATTACAGAACTACAGCACTGAAATCAAACGATGCCGAAAGCTGCCGAAGATCGTCTATTTGGACACCCAATGAGAACGAATTATGGGCAAGACCTAATCAAAGTCGAAACAGGAATGGTCCAATACAGAGGTAAACTGGCACGGGTGGGTCAGAATTCTGGAAGAGAGCACGGTCGAGACTCCAGCTTTGGCCATTTCTTGCACCATGCGCATGTATCGGCCGTGTAGTTGGAAGCGCGAGTGCGCTTTTATACTGCATTAGTGGGGACTGTCGACCTATTTATAGGGATATCAGTGTATGTCCGTAATCCACTCGTCGGTCGGCTGCGCACGACCCCATTCGCAGTAGGACAATATGGGGTTCGTCTTCGAGTTTGTCCACCTCGTCCACCCTGAGTCTTGGGGCTGTACGGCCTGGTAAGGTTTCCGCGCGACGTAGAGTTTGTTCACCTCGTCCCAACTTGAGTCTTGGGGCACGAAGACTTTGTCTACCTCGCCCTCCCTGTGGGTTGTACGGCTGTGTACGGTGCTCTGTCCACCCAAGTTCGGACTTGGGGCACGAAGAGTTTATCCACCTCGCCCCAACCTCTGGGTTGTACGGCCGTGTGAGGTGCTCTGTCCGCTCGGACTGGGGGTACGGCCGTGTATGGTTGCGGTATGGCATCGAGGAATCTGTCCATGATCCAACTTGACACTTGGGATTGTACGACCGTGTAAGGTGCTCTGTCCACCCAAGTTTGGACTTGGGGAATGAAGAGGTTGTCCACCTCGCTCCACCCTATGGGTTGTACGGCCCTGTGATGTGCTCTGTCCACTGGGGGTACGGACGTGTATGCTTGCGGTATGGTGTCGAGGGATCTTTCCACGATCCAACTTGACACTTGGGGTTGTACGGCCGTGTAAGGTGTCCCGTCCACCCAAGTTCGGACTGGGGGTACCGCCGTGTAAGTGGCGTCCGGGATTCTTTCCAAACGCGAGTCTTGTGGCAGTGGGGCAACCCGGGGGGCATCCTGGTCTGCCTGAAAGAAGGCGCGAAGCTATATTTCGAATGTAATTAGAGCTATAACCCTGAAAATAGTTTCAAGGGACTCCATACCCTGTTTCCTTTTCGTCTTCGCTCAGAAAAATCACATCCTCCAAAAATTTCTAGCCAGCTGGCTAATCGGACGCGAGCCGTGAGTGTGGTAGACGTTGAGAATAATGAGCTAGGTGTAGGAACCCGCATTAGTTGTCGATGAAAGGAGTCGTATGAGTCTTTAACATCATCAAAAGATGTCTCGAGGCTTTTGAGATGGTCCTGGATTTCTGTCTGCATTTCTCTCAGGTTGCTGATCATTCCATCGATCATTTCAGGTGACACATTGTATTTGAGGACTGCGAGTACAAAGGCGAGTGATCTCTTCTTCGAAGGCAGAGCATTCGTGCGCAGAGTATCCTCCTCTGACTCGGCTTGGTACGTCAACCGTTTGAGGGTGTTGTGTGTTTCATTCAAAGCCTGGCACAACCTCACGACTGCGGCTTGTCCAGTGTTACTGGGTCACCAAATGAGAACGACCTCCTGGCCAGATCGTGATACAGCGTACCTTTGGAGTAGTTTCTTGAAGCCGCGGTCTTTAGTATTAGACACCAAAAATTCTAGTTTCTCATGACTGATCACCATGCGCCTTTTCAGTTCCTCTAGGTTACGGCGCAGCTGCTCAAGCTCTTCATCTGCAGCACGATGGGCGACGATGGTCCTATCGAGCATTCTGGAGGCACCAGCGATGACGTGTACAGTCACAACGACTAGTGAAATGACTCCTGTAGCCAAGCTGAATGGATCGGCCATGATAGTCTAGGTGAGATTGCTGGTGCTATCGAGGGTGAAAGGTTAAAGGAGATCAGTGGCAAGAGTCATCAGTTTTGCAATCCTCGAGGTTGTAATACTGAGACTGGCACGATGAGTCTGACACACGACGAGTCTGGCACTGCCTCGTGGCGTTGACGCTCTCCCTGACTTTATTATCTCACCCATTGGGGCGTAATTGCATACCACATTCACAGGTGGTATCGAGATAAGGAGATAATACCACTCACCCTATTATGTCCAGCTTTCCCAATCATGAATACGGACGGTCACTGCCTCCAGTCTCAATGTGATTATAGCTTGGCTCCTCCTTTACGTTATGACACTAATTTGCGGACTCTACTGTAAATTGCAGGGATCATAGGCTTTCGTTTGCTCGTTACGACTGTCACCACCACTGAGATAATGTGCAGTCGAACGTACGACGCGGAGGATTTCTCTACGTCCATTTAGTATGGATGGTGTAGATATGTGAGGTCACAGTCACCAGATTCATGCAAGGCACAAGCCGTCCACAGTCACGTCACGTTTTACAAAGGTATGGAATCGGTCGAATGAAGCTGAGACGCGCAGCTGTTCAATGAAGTGTAAACGGCCAAGCCGCAATCGACCAAGGAAATCATGAGAGATGACGTGCTCAAATGCCTCAGGGACGTTTGTCTCCCTTTGGTGACAGAGCTCCAGCTCTCACTAGACCGCGTGCTACGGTTTGCTGAAAGAGTGAAGCCATGGCCTCCAGCGGCCCCCTCAGCGCCCCGTGCAACTTATGCGTCCCGTTCCCCCTCGACTTCCGCCGTTTGTACTTTTCTCGTTGGTTGCTTATCCAGACTTCGACGAGTTTCGACTGCTGCCAATCCAGCCAGTTCAGCGGCTCCTTCAGGGGCGAGCTGCTTTGCCCTGTCCTCGGCTGCGCCGTACACATAGTGTACCTCATTGACAGGTATCTCTTCCTCTCCGTTGAAGTATGGCGATTACGATAGAAGCATGGCCTCTTCGACCTCCGTTTCTTCACGAATATCTGCGATGGAAACGTGTTAGCCAAAAACTCGACAAAGGGACACCGGTGAGAGACGTACGGAGAACCCCCTCGTCTGGTTCGGCATCCGGCGCCTTCTCACTTGGTCGAATAGGGGTCGTGATGTCCTCTTCATCGGCCTCGTCAGTGTATGAGTTCGCAGCGCCAACATCAACGCGCATGCTGGGGACGACCTCATGCCCTTGGACGCTGACAGAATTGATCGATTGGGGGGAGTCGATCCTGGCCTGGCTTGTAGTCGGGTAATTCAAATGTGATGGAGGGGGTCCAAGGGGAGGACGTAACGTATGGGATACTGAGGCTCGCTTGAAGGTGGGCCGGGCCAACGGCAGGGGGGTCGTTGATGACGCTGACAGCAACGGCGGGTAGGACTTGAGGTGGAAATACAGCCTGACGTTCAGGAGACGGATCACGCAGAGAGGCCGCGAGACGTGGCCCACGGGGAGCAGGTAGGGCCCCTCAACCATAGGTAAGGGCATCATCATGGGGTCGTATGGTACAGTAGTTAGACGGTCACCGAGCAACCGGCCCTAGAAACATTGTCTTCGGCCCGATCGATGCTAGAAATATAATACTTTATACTCTTTTTCATCTGTGTGTGTTTTTGGAGCAGCCGACCCTTGACACAAGCCGTGAGTGGTGGCCAATCAGAAAAAGCCATGCCCAAGCTTTGTGACCCTGCTGAGGTCACGCGTGCGGCTCCCAAAATGACCTCAGACAACTCACATGCCTATTCAATGGCAAAGTAGCATCACACTGTCTTCTCGCTCCATCCCAACAAGCATGCCCCAACCAAAGTCAATTGCGTGACTAGAAACAGCGCTAGAAAAAGCAAAGAATGGCAAGACACAAGATAAACTTGAAGACTCAGCCCATCCTCGAGCTTGCCATCAACACCCCCAGATTGCTCAGTCGGACGAAGATGACAGAGAATGGGTAGACAGAGAGTGTCTGCATGTCGAATTCTAGTGTTTTTGATTACTAGTGCTTACTACTAGTCTATATTTTATAGTTTTCTTCCCGTTCCTTAGCCCAAATGTACCCAATTGCTCATTGCTCGCTGAGTGACTAAGGCCATTTCTGCCAACGGCCATGCCACGCGAACCAGCCAGCCGGGCATGCTCAAACTTCAAATGTAGATACATGATAGCATAAAGAAGTGTTTAGTTGATAAATCAACGCAGCTGCATACATCGTGCCTTGTGGGAAAACTTCCCGCTCGCTGACCGTCTAACTACTGTAACAAGTCTCCTGAATCAACAAAGGACGAGAGCATGTCATGATCGTCGAGGTCGAGCGAAGGTGACGATATCGAACAGCTCTGAAGTCCTGGTTCGCCGTCTATTTCATCTCTCTGGAACAGGAGGGGCTACAAGCGGCGGGCTGGGCGGTAGCTGAGAAGGGACGAACAGCGAGTCCCATAGTGACTCATTGTGTTGGTGCGCTCGCGTACCAGTGCTCGGACCCGTCGACGGC
>Ga0307515_10026145_pt1 | contig 10060 bp, 3 predicted proteins | sample 17_EM_MG_FD_194513 | JGI IMG/M metagenome (GOLD analysis project Ga0307515, IMG submission 194513) | Populus trichocarpa ectomycorrhiza microbial communities from riparian zone in the Pacific Northwest, United States - 17_EM | ecosystem: Host-associated > Plants > Roots > Unclassified | place...
ATCATTTTATGCAATAATATTTATTTATTATATATATATTCGACCTCGGAGGATAAGCTAAGCGGACGGACAGCCTTCAAGAATTCTTCGTGACGATCCACCATTCTCCATTTGTTATAATAAAAGTTTGCTATGGTGAAGAATACTAACCATGTGACGTACAATCTCGACCATGATAATTAACCTTAATAAGATAAAAGTAAATAAGCTTTATGTAGGACCAATTATAGTCATACGGCAATCACATGACTCTTTCATACAACTCTCAATCAGGGAGGAAATACTAAAGAAAAAACCAGTAAATGTTTTGGTTTATATACTCTACACTCTTGTAATAGAAAGAATTGTCAAGGAACTTAGTAATGGAACTGAATGTTGTCACTCAAAATCACTATCTCATTGTGATTTCAACGCCAACAGACCTACTTAGTATTCGCATTGGAGAAAGTTTAAAAAGCCATTGGATTCGAGAAATACATTTATAAGAAAATTAATTAATATAAACCCTACAGCGTAATAGTGTGAACTAGATTACTAACTGTATCATGTTGGTGGTAGAATTAATTTTTTTAAATATAAAAAATAATTGAAGGATTAAAAGGTTGAACGAGAGTTATTATATATAGCTGAATTAATTTGATAAATTTAAAGAAAAAATTTATAAAATTAAAAGATTGAGCACATAAGAAAAAAAATAATTTGAATGATTGATAGTTTGACTTTTTAAAAAATTTAGATGATATCTTTTTTTATTTAACATCAAGAAGCTAATATATTAAAACGACTCATATTAATCTACCAAACCCACAATCCCGGTTACAAACTCAACTTAGTTTAATAACCTTATTTTATTTAATAATTTTTTTAATCTAATTATACGGTAACAAAAATAGATATTTGTAAAATTAAACACCACCAATATATCAAAATATACTAAAATTCATTTAATGAATTTAAAATAACAAATATACTAAAATTCATGAATGATTTCCGGTAGCCTCATATTTTTCTATTCACAACTAGTGATTTTTGTTCTTCACATGAAAATTGAATTACCTTCATAAAGACATTTTGATCAATTCAATATATTTATAAACAATAAAATAATCAAAATACCTCTAAATGTAAGAAAATAAAGAGTTCAAGGTAAAAATATTTTTATTTTTTATACATGGTGGAACTACATATATACCCTTAAATCCAAGACATCTAGTTTATTATGATCTTTCAACCATGGTTTTTTTGTTCTTTTTTCTTTTGTAATTGTTAGTGTGGTCAAGGGAAGCTAATTCTTTCAGCCATGGTTCAGGGGTATTTTTGTTAATTCACTCAGCCATACTTCAAAATACCATAACCAGTTTGAAGGCGGCAAATTCCAATAGAAAAAGAAAAAGAAAAAAAAACATCAATAAATCTAAACATCCCTTCAATCTAGCAGAAATCATCAAGAACGTTCCATGCCCATGGCATACTCGAGAACACCATCAGTCAGAGAACCATATCAATTAAAAAAAATATTGAAGCATTGCAAGGGGGAAAACGAAACTAGCCCCCACAGCCACCTATCCCAAAGGAGCACACACGGGGACGGGAAAAAATCACAGAAAGCAAACAGGGGGCCACAGGCAAAGAACATTATGCGGGGTGATGCATGCAATGAGGAGGCCTGCATGTAAGTTGTAGCAGAGATCCGACCACCCATATCAACGAACCATTACAAAATGCAGTATGATGTGATCAACGGAAAATATAAACTCAAAGAAGCAGTAACCATTAAATATCAATACATTCAGAAGTGGCAGTTTACAGAAATTTATATGACTGCTAGCTAATTAGCAATATCCACTTCAGAATCGGGTTTTGATGACAGAACTAAACCTCTACTATCCCTAAAACCATCTAGTTAAGCACTACATTGGGAGCTGACCATCAAATATCTGACAAGGTCCATGATGCCCATGATAGCAACTTCTTTTCGTCTCATGGAACTAAATCCTGACCATCTTGCACACAACAAAGTTAGCACGTAAAATGAAATAGACCAGGAAAAATATTAATAAAGTCATCAAGGTATATAACATCCTTGTCGCAAGAAAAATGACCACAGCGCCATTACCACCAGAAATGAATATACACGCCATGAGACAACTTAGTGCCTATGACCTGCAGCTGATGCAATAACAAAATGAAATGATGCAAACACCGAACCCTTCAACTTCCCAACAATCAGGGTGCTAGGTTTTGAACATAAAATAGCTGAACTACCGAATAATTGAGTAAAATTATGTCATCTCTAAAGTCTTCCTTGCCACTAATATTTAAGTCGCTCCACATCAATTTATCCGAGCAAAACACCAATCCTTCCTTAACAAGGAGAATTCAATTTTATTTTTTTTGGATATTTATTTATTTGGAACTATGATTGCTAGTCAAAGCTTTACAAAAGAATCTAGTTGGAGAAAACAGATTATCAACAAACATACCTACAGCTGTTCACAGCTCACCAGTAATTCAAAAAAGAGTTGTGCATGTACATTCAAGAAGGGTACAAATGGGTAAGAAGAAATGACAGAAATTTAGGAAGGTTCTATTCAAGAACAGGTCAATAGAAAGTTCTGTGGGTGGCAAATTCCATCTTAGAAAAAATGCAAAGCTAAAATGTTTTGTTTATTATACCACGGAGGCTAAGATTCGAAAAATTACCAACAATCTGAAATACCACTGACAAGATAATAATGCTTTCAAATCATCATGCAATATCTTTAACAGACTTTCTATGTAAACCACTAGGTGCCACTTTGGCACTGCAATCACACAAGCATATGCTTGCATCACAACTAGTTTTCACACTGCAGCTCTAAATGGGTCCTAAATCACACTTCATTGACCAGCTAAACAGGAAACTGATAACTCTCTTAATTCACACGAACAGTTAGCTCCCTCAGGTTCCATATTCAACTATATTCTAAATCACATAGCATTGTATTTGATAAAAAAAAATCACTACCAAAACTAAATATGTATTTGAGATCTTTTAACTGCCACGTAAAAGCTAGGAAGAGACATCAGAACAACCTTACAAGCAAACGGGAGAGAGAAAAACAAATAAGCAAAAAGAATGAATTGAAAGCTTCTTACACATACCCAAAAGGCATTCATATTCTAAGACGCTCACCATCTTGAAAGATAGGATGAACAAACCTGAAGAAGCTTCAACAGCATAGCAACTAGGATAACTCAACTATCCTCAAAGTAAAAGGTGAACAACAATAAAAAAATAACATTAAAGCCAAGAAAAGAAATGGTTAAGCACACCAAAGATGTCAAATGTAACACAAAACCGTCAGTGAGATATTCCAAAAAATTCAATTAAGCAAATAAAAGTAGAAGTTAGCAATGAGACATCATATAGGAGGCAACAGACATTGATAAGAAAACAATGTTAAGTTCAATAAGAAAACAAGAAATAATAATATCAATAAGATTTGAGCAGCTTCTCCAAAATGTGTCTGTATGAACTCGCTAGCCAATATCTCTGCAAATGTGATAACAGTACAGCAAGGTTAAAGATGTGAGTCCCAAACTTCCAACAAAGTCATGGCAAGAGGTAAGAAATCAGGCTGCGCCAAGAAACATCAGCCCTGTCAAAATTATTCAATAACGGCAAAAAAGGGTTAAGAAATGTAAACAGAAGGAAATAACAGAAAACATGTTGATAAGTGGACTGTGCAGATTTTTTTTCTTTCAGTGAGACAACTCAAAACTATGATTGGTCCTAACATATTTGACTTAGTAACTGTTTTGATTAAACATCATTTCATAAGAAATTAGATTTAATAAAGAAAGATAAATCAGAAGAGGTTGTTCACACGATCTACCACTGCTAGATGACAAGGCATACAATACCATTGCAAAGAAGGTAAATGGTTAGAATATCACAAACGAACCAAATGGAAAATTATATAATAATAAGGAATCATAAATAAGCTACAGTCTCATCTGCATTTAGAAGGGGTTGACTTACATACTGAAAAAGTTATAACCTCCTTCCTTTTAAATACCTTTGGATGTAAAAAAAACACACCAAGTGAGAATCTAGAATGCAAAAGTGAAATGCAAAGCTAAAAACTTCCATTGCCCCAGGTCAACTTACATCGATGGTAATTTTTTTCTAGTTACAACAACTTTTTAGCAAAAACAAAAGAACAGAAAACCACGTTGTATGTTTTTTTCCATCTTTTTAAGCAATAATGTTCTAGTATAAATAGTTCACAATAACTACAGTATACAACAACTCCTACACATAACATTCTGTCATGGATACCAAACATGAAACTCAATATCTGCAAGCGCTGATGTTTCATAGAACTTCCGTTGAGCTTGACTCCAAGAAACAATGACTTCCAAATATACAAAAGTGCAATACCATAAAAGGCAAGAGAACTTTATGATCAGAAAAGCAATGCAACAAAACAGTTGGATGGACAGGTTTTGATAGGATTTATACTGTCTCTAGTCCTATAAAAGGGAAGTCTCATGTCTAACTCTATGCACGTGTAAGATGCACACAGTTGAGAATCCAAAGGAATCATAACGAGTAACAAGAAAATGGACATTCCATTTACCTCTTCAATTGGAAGTAACTAGGAAAGCAACTGGCCTCATTTCATCTCTGCCATAAACTTCGCATACTCTGCATCTGCACCATATCTTGCTTTCTCTGCAGAAGAAGAATGTGGAGGTGGCATGGTCGAGTTTGAGGCCCAAGGCACATTACCCATTCCCTGTGAATGGTCTGTTGCTGGGGGGGGAGGAGGAGGAGGAACTGCACTGTAATAAGATGAATAACCAATCGAGTGCCCATACACATTTGAGGCTGCAAGTGGAGCAGATAAGCTGTTTTCAGATGGCACTCCTGGTGGGTAGCTTTGTTGAGCCTCACTAGATGCCACGGTCTGAGTCAGTGTGCCCGAGGGAACTGGCTGCACTGGTGGAGGATATTGCACACCATAAGGAGGTATAGGCTGTCCAGGAATGGGAGGGTACATGGTTGACCCAGGAGGAGGAGGAGGAGGAGCATAAGGACCATAAGGAGAGGGAACTGGTGGTCCCCATGGAACCGGAGTTCCTCTATAGCTGGCGTGCGCCCCGACATAGCTGGTAGGTGGACCATTTGGAAGGGGACCACCTGCTGTAAACTGCTGCGAGGGATAGGCACCACCAAGTGGTTGAGTTGGGATAGGGTATGCGGGCATGGTTGATGTTGGAGGACCTGGCGGGACAGTAGGCTGAGGTGGCTTACCAGCAACTCTCACAGCAATGGTTCGACCATCAATGCGATAACCATTCATGCTTGCGATTGCATTATTAGCCATTTGAACATCACAATACTTCACAAAACCATAACCTTTACTCAATCCAGTAATCCGATCCTTAATCACCTTGGCCATCACGATTTCACCAAAAGAAGAAAACAAACCAATCAAACCATCATCATCAAGATTGGGTGGCAAGTAACCAATATACAAATTCGTATCATCATATTCTTTAGGTTTGAGCCCATTTGCTCCCAGCCCTGCTTGATTCGCACTACCAAGACCCCCGGTATTACTACCAGCCCAGGGAGGATTGTTTCCAGAACCACTTGACTCCAAAGCTAAGGTAGCAGTTTGCTTAGTTGCAGATTCAGGCATAGTCCCACCTAACTCAGCCAAAAAGTTCTGATACTCATCATCCATTTTCTTCCCAGCTGTTCCCTTCATGGGACAATCAATGGTTGGATGTCCACCATCGCCACAAATCTTACAAAGCACATCACTCTTAAACGTAGAGGTCCGCGAAGGGCATGCATACTGCCTATGGCCTGGCTCACCACATAGCCTACAATACTCCTCATCCCTAATTGTTCCATTCAAAGCAGCAAGTTCCCTAAGCTGCTGCCTCTTATGCTCATTCAAGACTTCATCCACAGGTTGCAACAACTTCTCAACCATCCCTGCAGCAGCATCCAATGCCTCCTGTGTCTCCGCCTCGACCAAAACATGCAAATCCTCATTCTCTGATGGATCTGGTTTCAGATCCCTCTTCTGCTGCAATCTCCCTTCCTTCACTGACCCCTTACCTCTAATAACAATTTTACCACCTGTCTCCCTCTCCATTCTCTTCTGGGTATTCCCTCTTGGCCCAATAATCAAACCAATAAAATTATAGCCTGGATACTCTTTCATAGGTATATAAAGCTTCTTTTGAAGCTTGGGGGGCCTATAATCTGCTGGCGGTTTAAAGGCCGGGTTTCTCTTAATAATCTGCGAAATAATCTCTTGTCTTTCTTTGTTCAATCTTTCTCTTGCCCTATACTCTCTAGTGTTAATCCTAATTCCCATATTATCATAAATTGGTTCAGGTGAAGGAGACCTAGCTCCTTCAGGTCTATCATCAAGAGGCAAACCAGACTGCAACATCCTGCTAATCTCCAATAGCCTAGCATTCAAAGCTTGAATTTCCGGATCAAATTCAATACCTCCAGTAAAATCTTTCATAAAATCAGGTAACTGAATCACGGGCTTTGGCTCGTCGTCAGCCCACCTCGATTTTCGCTTCCTCGTGCCGCTACCCGAATCATTATTGTTACTACCATCGGCACCAGCATCCGCCGGTGGGTCCCAACGACTGCGACGGCGGCGTCGGCTGGTGGTTTCCTCCTCTCCACCAGAGCAGTCTCTGTCACCACTGTTTGTGTTAGCGACGCCATTTTCGGAGAGTAAGGACTTGGGGATCTCGGGTTTTGGTGTGGTAGTTTGGGGATTGTGGCCATTTTCAGGGGCAATTTGGGGAGGATTGGAGATTAGGGTTTTGTGTGGGTTTTGGGGATCGGGAAATTGAGGTTCTTCAGCTGGAGGAGGAGGGGGCGAGTTAGGGCAAACGGGGATGAAATCTAGGGTTTCCGGTGGTGGTGGTGGTGGTGGAGGTGGATTGGATTGGTCTTGTGGGGTTTGAAAATGAGGGTTTGGGGTTTGATCGAGAGATTCCATTTATTTTTAGATGGAGAGCGCGAAGGTTATTCGAGAGAGAGAGAGCGCGTAGACGTAACCAGTTGTTTTTGTGGTTTCCGATTTTCCACTTGAGGTGGTGTACCGTGTACGTAGTGCTAGTTCCCTCTTTTCTTTTTATTGGATAAATTTTATTTATTTTCTAATGACGGTTAGGTTTAGTGGTGGTGTTAATGAGCTCAGTGTCTTTTGGGCTAAATCATAGTTGAGCTGGGTAGCCCAAAAAAAGATTGTGCGGGCAAGAACCAATACCTCAAGGCCACTTGCTTCACAATGGGCTAGTCTTTCCTTTCGAGTGTTGATCCGAAAATGTTTATTTTTCTCAAGATTTTATATTTAGGATTTTGTTTTTATTTTCTAATCAAAGAATTTGTTTTCTCCCTTGAATGATGAAATGACTTCTTATTTCTCAGTTTTTTTTAATCTTTTTTTAAATCGAGAAACTCCTTTTATTTTGGATTCCTCAAAACTAACAATACTTTAAAATAATATTTTTTATTTTTTAAAATATTTTAAAGTATAATAAAAATTATTTTTTAAAATATTTTTCACTTGTAAATATATTAAAATAATATTTTTTATTTTTAAAAAATATAAAACTATTTTTGAAAAAAATATATATTTATATTCTCTACTGGTTGATCATCACCATCAAAACTAAAAACTAAGGATTGGAAACCAAAAAAAAGGTTAAAATGATTTTAGTTCGAAGGAGGGAGGAATATTTGTAGTTAGTCCGAAGAAAAATCTTCACAAGAGAGAGAGTAACTTGACAGAAGAGAAAATCAATGCTAATTCACACCCTGTGAGGTCAAGCACGCAGAGACCCCCGCAATTGTTGGAGCTAGCATTCTTTCAATATCCAGAAGTGTGCCTCTCAAAGAAGAACAAATGTCCAGTAATTAGACTGGATGCAGTGATCCAGAAGCGTTTCTCTTGACTTTCTCTTTTCTATGAATTATTGACTTTGTTAACACTTAGCAGACTATTTTTTTGGTGGCCGCCATACTTGGCAGTTCTTCTCTTCCAATATTCATGTGACTATGAACAGATTACACTTCCATAACTCGTGTTTTGCTCCTCATTGTTGCTGATGATAACAAAACCCTATAGGGTGTTTTAGGGATACTAACCGAGGAATTCTAATTATTCTTGTTAATCAAAGTGGGGCATAATTTGGTCTTCCAACTCATCGAAGACCTACAAGGAATCCAGTTTTGTAGACTGGATTGCTTTCCTACTGATCTCAAGAAAAAGCAGATCCTCTAACATTCTCCACAGCAAACTTCCCATTTTTTCCCTTCTTCAAGGCATCATCCCCGATTCTGCATCCATCAAGCAAGGCTGTTAGCTTAAAGGGTGGAACATCAGCAGCCAGCCATTGATCAACATAAAAGATAGTCTGGCTACACTCCTTGTGTGGTCCTGTGGAGGTGACTTCCACGTAGTCACAGTACCAGCCATGGTGAGACCCTTGGCCATCAGAGGTCAAGTTTAGGCGGCATATGGGTGCACTGATGCACGGACCGCGGCCACTAAAGATGTCAAGGTTAGCACGCTCGTAGTAGTCGTGTTTGGGCTCCATTAAACCCCATGATTGAAGGTCTGGAACCCATACTGATCGGCCTTGTGCGTCTCCTAGTGTCAGGCTGATTTTTGAGTCTGTTCCTGCCTTCATTATTGATCCAGTCTTTACGTAGAGTGCGTATACACAATCGCCGCCGCCGCCGCCCTGTTTGTACCAAAGATTAAGATACGTATAATTTTTTTTAAAAAATTTGGACAATCAACACATAGAGTCTTTGTTAAATGTCTGATATTCTCGTTTTCTTATATTTAGATTCTAGTTAGTACTAATGAAGAAAAATATATTGAATCTCAACAATATATATATATATATATATATATATGCTATTGAAAATCTTTCCGAAATCACTCCTTGAGATATAACCTCAACCATTGGACTTGTGAATTCCATTTATCCAATAGGTGAGATTTTCTGGGAAATTATTTCGGAAAATACTATGTAAAACTCAATTACTCAAAAGAGCAAAAGGTGGTGTTGATAATAATATTTGCTAGATCTTGCCAGCATATCAAAGGCATAAACAGAAATAGCTTAATTTCAAAAAAAAAATTAATATCCACTATAATGTGGATTCCACATGATCAGATCTTGTCTAAATGGATGGATACATAAATTTATTTACGTAAGATCAATGGCAGATAATATGGGGGGAGAAAAGGAAAATAATTTGGAGTTGCGGGGGGTGTTAAGGTACTTACATAGAAGCCATTAGCGTCTGCAGAGAAGAAGAGAGCGATGAAAATTATTGATAAGCAGAGAGTTCCCTTCATTTCTCTTTCTCGATGCTGGCCTTGGTGAGATTGAGAGGGCAGGGGTTTGTAAAATGTGTTTATATATTCTACTAGATAGATGGGTGCGGTTAAAAGAGCAAGCAGAACGGGAAAACAGGGACAGAGGCAATGAGTTCCACTGCCATCCATTACTTCAGTTAAGTGCACGCCTTCCGGTAAAGGAAGTCCGGGCTATCAAGTAATCAAGCAGCCAGTTCAGTCTTTTCAGGGCGAGCTGACCGCAGAAACCGTAAAAAGACAACCAATACTTACCGTTGGCTTATATCCCGTGCTTGACCATTTCTATGAGATGGTGCTTTGCTTAACACGTAGCATTATCTTGTAGATCTTGGTGTGGATATGGTACGTGTGTTAGCACTCAAGAAGCTCCCCCAATAACTGTTTTTTTTCTTTTTAAAATTAACACGGTAAGTTAAAAGCTTTAATAGAATAACATTACTTAAATTTTTTTTACTAAAATAACATATTTTTATTTTTATCTTGTCGGGCCTTAAAAATATAATATTTATTAAATATTATTATTTTTATTAAACATTTGATAAAATTTTATCATGATTATCAATCAAGATATTTAATTAACATTACAATTCAAAAACATAATATTTAGTTAAATATCACATATCATAATCATA
>Ga0307515_10026146_pt1 | contig 10060 bp, 7 predicted proteins | sample 17_EM_MG_FD_194513 | JGI IMG/M metagenome (GOLD analysis project Ga0307515, IMG submission 194513) | Populus trichocarpa ectomycorrhiza microbial communities from riparian zone in the Pacific Northwest, United States - 17_EM | ecosystem: Host-associated > Plants > Roots > Unclassified | place...
GGGACAAGCCCGGCCATGACGGGCGCTTGTAGGCGACACAGTTCTTAACAAAGTGTTTCAATTGTGCGCCGCCACAACTGTGGCACGCGGCTAGCGCGCAATCGCGCATATCCGCATCCTGTTTTCGGACCTTGTTGTTTCGGCCCGAATAGCGTTTTTTAAAGCCTCGCCCGAGTCGATCATTACTGCCTTTGAGATTGCCGTGACACCGCCCCCCGCCGCAGCCGCAAGGCTGGACAGCGCGCCATTGCCGTTGCCCGAGAAGAAGTTCTCCACCCCCAAAGCGCTTGCGCGCGCCGATCGTCCGTTCAAGGGCATCGCGCTGATTTTGGCGTCGACGGTCTTCCTCGGCGTCTCGGACGTGACGGCGAAGTACCTGTCCGCGACGCTGCCTTCGATCGAGATCGCGTGGATCCGGTTCGTGGTGTTCGCCATGATCATGACGCCAGCGATGCTGCCGGGCTCGCCGCTGTTTGCACTGCCGACCAAACGGCCCGGCCTGCAATTGCTGCGCGGCGTGACGGTGCTGGCCTCGTCGCTGTTCTTCATCTCCGGCCTGCGATACCTGCCGATCGCGGAAGCCTCCGCCACCGGCTTCGTCGCGCCGCTGATCGTCACTGCATTGTCGATCGTGTTTCTCGGCGAGAAGGTCGGCCTGCGCCGCTGGATCGCGACCGGCGTCGGGTTGATCGGCGTCATCATCATCCTGCGTCCAGGTACCGGTGCGTTTCATCCCGCGGCGTTCTTTCCGCTGGTGTCGGCGCTGGCCTGGGCCTGCACGCTGATCATGACGCGGATGATGAGCGGTAGCGAGCGCCCCATCACCGTGATGACCTATTCGTCGATCGCGGGCGTTTGCATTCTTTCCGCGCTGGTGCCGTTCGTCTGGGTCGCGCCGACCTGGCACGACATCATGTTGGGTCTCTTCATCGGCGTCGCGTCGACCACAGGACAATGGATCGTGGTGCTCGCGTTCCGTTACGCCGACGCTTCGGTGCTGGCGCCGTTCTCCTACACGCAATTGCTGTGGGTCAGCATTCTCGGGTTCCTGATCTTCGGGGAAGTTCCTGACGTCTACACCGTGACCGGTGCGGCGTTCATCGTCGTCAGCGGGCTCTACACCGCGCATCGCGAACGGGTGCGCCGCTCGCAGCTACTGACGGTGGCCGCCGAGTCCTCTCCGAACGCCTGATATGGCTTCCGCTATATTGTGCGTCGTGTGACGATCGCGCGGGTGAAAAACGTGGCGTGAGCGCCACAGTTGCGGCGGAAAGCGCTCCTTCTTCCGGCCAAATCAATGGATTGTTGCCCCAACCGTAATTCTACGGTGGAACCCGTGCTAGCCTAGGCTCGTGCACGGCGCCGCAAGAGCGCCGGGGGTGTTGGGGTTCAGGGCGTTGTATTCTCAATTGTTACGGTCGGTGCGGAGTCGGCGCTGCGGACATCCGGCTGCGCGAGCGGCCGCCATGTCGGCGTTTTTCATTGGCCTGTGCCTGTCGGCGGCGAACGCGGCGTGCGTGCCGGATCCGGCGTCGAGCGGCCAGACCGTCACCTGCAGCGACAACACCCCGGGCGGCTTTCAGGCCGGCGGCGGCGTCGACAACCTCACCGTCAACGTGGCTCCCGGGGCGAGCGTCAGCGACGGCGGCGGTGGCACGATCATCGGCGTCAACGACTTCAACACGGTCACCAATAGCGGCACGCTCGGCGCCGGGCCGTCAAGCACCGGCATCTTCGCCGGCGTGAACAACACGATTGTCAACGCCGCGTCAGGCGTCATCACCGTCGGCGATAATGGCGTCGGCATCTTCGTCGCCGGCAACAGCACCGTGGCCAACGCCGGCGCCATCACGATCGGCGACGCCGCCGGGTTGGGGGCTGCCATCGTAGCCATCAATCACGACAACACCGTCAGCAACCTCGCCGGTGCAACCATCACCGCCGGCCTCAACGCCGACGGCATCTTGATGCAGGGCAACCGCGCCATCGTCAACAACGCCGGTACCATCAACCTGGCGACTTCCGGCGGCGCCGGAATCGACGTGTTCGGCGACGATGCGCGGATCATGAGCAACGGCGTGATCAACGTTGGCGACATCGCGGCCGGCATCTCCACGCAGGGCGACCGCGCCCTGATCACCCATTCCGGCACCATCAATGGCGGCATCAGCAGCGCCGGCCTCGCCTATAATGGCTCGTCCGGCACGGTCACCAACAGCGGCCGCATACTCCTCGGCGACGATGCCGTCGGCATCGTCGTGCTCGGCGATTCCAACACCATCACCAACAGCGGCACCATCACCGTCGGAGCCGGCTTCGCCGCCGGTATCGATGTCACCAATTTCGTCGGCAGCAATTCCGTCATCAACACCGGAACGATCAACGTCGGTGCCGGCGCGACGGGCATTCTGCTCCAGGGCACCGGCACGGTTTTCAACTCCGGCACCATCAACGCCGCGACCGGCTTCGCCGCAATCGAATTCTGCGGCTGCGGCATCGCCAACGTGCTGACGCTGGGGCCGGGCAGCGTCATCAACGGCCTCGTGCTCGGCACCGGCACCGACACGTTCCAGCTTGGTGGCACCGGCAAGGACACCTTCAACCTCAGCCTGATCGGTGCCGGCCTGCAATATGACGGCTTCTCGACCTTCAACAAGGTCGACAGCTCGAACTGGACCGTCATCGGCACTGGTGCGCAGGATTGGAACGTGCTTGGCGGTACGCTCTCGGTCAACGGCGTCATCAATGGTCTCGTGACCGTCAATGCCGGCGGTACGCTCGGCGGCACCGGAACGATCGACAACGTCATCGTCAATGGCGGTGTGCTCGCGCCCGGCAATTCGATCGGCACCCTCAACGTGGCGAACAGCCTGACGTTCTCGGCAGCGTCGAGTTACATGGTCGAGATCTCCGGCGCCGGCAGCGACCTGACCCGGGTCACCGGCGTGGCGACCCTCGGCGGCGCCGCCGTCGTGGTCGCTCCTAGCGGTACGGTGGCGAAGCAATACACGATCCTGACGGCGACCGGCAGCGTGTCCGGCACGTTCAACCCGGTGGTGTCAGGCGTTTCGTCGAACCTGAATCCGACCCTCAGCTACGACACCAACAACGTCTATCTGAATTTCGCGCTGAACTACGGCGGCGGCCTCAATGTCAACCAGCAGAACGTCGCCAACACGCTGACCAATTTCTTCAACACCACCGGCGGCATTCCGGTCGGCTTCGCCTCGCTCTCGCCGGCGGGCCTGACGCAAGTATCGGGCGAACTGGCAACCGGCTCGCAGCAATCCACGTTTGACGCGATGAACATGTTCCTCGGCGTGCTGACCGATCCCTTCATCGCCGGCCGTAATGGCGGCGCGAGCATGGGAGGCGGCAGCGCAACGCCGTTCGCCGAGGAGACCGGTTCGTACGCCTACGCGGCGAAGAAACAGGGCGCGGCACGCGATGCCTTTGCCAAATTCCCGACCAAGGCCGATGTCGCGCGCAACGATCTGTTCGATCAGCGCTGGAGCGTCTGGGGCTCGGCCTTTGGCGGCGGCAGCAATACCGACGGCAACGCCAATCCCGGATCGAATAATTCCACAGCGCGCGCGTTTGGTCTCGCCGCGGGTGCCGACTACCGGATCTCGCCGTCGACGCTGGTTGGCTTTGCGCTGGCCGGCGGCGGCACCAATTTCAGCGTCGTGGGCTCAGGCGGCTCCGGGCGATCGGACCTGTTCCAGGCCGGCGCCTTCGTGCGCCACAATGCGGGCGCAGCCTATGTCACCGCGGCGGCCGTCTATGGCTGGCAGGACGTCACCACCGACCGCACCGTCACCGTTGCCGGGGTCGATCGCCTGCGCGCCGAATTCAACGCCAACGCCTGGTCTGGCCGCGTCGAGGGCGGCTACCGTTTCGTGACACCCTGGTTGGGCATCACGCCCTATGCCGCCGGCCAGTTCACCACCTATCAATTGCCGGCCTACGCCGAACAGGTGCTGCAGGGCGCGAACACTTTCGCGCTGAACTATGCGGCCAGGGACGTCACGGCGAGACGCAGCGAACTTGGCGTTCGCGCCGACAAGTCGTTTGCGATGCAGAACGCGATCCTGACGCTGCGCGGCCGCGCCGCCTGGGCGCATAATTTCAACACCGACCGCAGCATCACGGCGCTGTTCCAGACGCTGCCGGGTGCCACTTTCCTCGTCAGTGGCGCGGCGCAGGCGCCGAACACCGCGCTGACCACGGCCTCCGCCGAAATGAAATGGCTGAACGGTTGGTCCGCCGCCGCCACCTTCGAAGGCGAGTTCTCTGACATCACCCGGTCCTATGCCGGCAAGGGCGTCGTCCGCTACACTTGGTAGCGTGCCCGCGTCGCAGCCTGCCTGTTTTCGTTCTTCCTTTCCGCCGCCTGCTGTGGGAGAGGAAATGATAACGAACAACAGGAGGGAACGCCGATGCGGGCCGCAATCTTCCGGAACGGTGAGATCGTCGTCGATCAGATGCCCGAGCCCAAGCCGGGCCCCGGTATGGTGCTGGTCAAATCATTGGCCTGCGGCATTTGCGGCTCCGATCTGCACGCGCGCAAGCATGCCCATCGTATGGCCGAACTGGCCAGGCACTTTCCGGGCCGCAAGCCGATGGACCTTTCCCGCGATGTCGTGTTCGGCCACGAATTCTGCTGCGAGATTCTCGACCATGGTCCTGACACCACGCGCAAGCTCAAGGCCGGCACCCGCGTATGTTCGCTGCCGGCGCTGCTGACCGCGGAAGGCCCGCAGGGCATCGGCTATTCCAACGACAATGTCGGCGCCTATGCCGAGCGCATGCTGCTCAGCGAAGCGCTGTTGCTCGAAGTTCCCAACGGATTGGCGGCCGGGCATGCGGCGCTGACCGAGCCGCTCGCGGTCGGCGTACACGCGGTCGCGAAAGCCAATATCAGCGGCAATGAAGTGCCGCTGGTAATCGGCTGCGGACCGGTCGGGCTCGCCGTGATCGCCGCCCTCAAGATCAGGGGATTGCACCCGATCGTGGCGGCGGATTATTCGCCGGTGCGCCGGGCGCTGGCCGAAAAGCTCGGCGCCGACATCGTCGTCGACCCTGCGCGCACCCAGCCTTACACGACGTGGGCCGAACATGCCGCGATGTCGCCGGAGGAAAAGGCCGCGCGGCCGCCGCTGCAGGCCTTGCTGCCGGCGCTCAAGCCCGCATTGATTTTCGAATGCGTCGGTATCCCCGGATTGATCCAGCAGGTGTTCGAAGGCGCGCCGCGCGACGCCCGCATCGTCGTGGTTGGCGTCTGCATGGAGACCGACCGCTCCGAACCGATGCTCGGCATCCTGAAGGAGCTCAGTGTTCAATATGTGCTGGGCTATACGCCCGATGAATTCGCCTATTCTCTGCGCCTGATCGCGGAAGGCGAGGTCGATGCGGCCTCGCTGGTGACGGCCAGCGTCGGCATCGATGGCGTCGCGCAGGCCTTCGCCGATCTCGCCAATCCGGAACGGCACACCAAGATCATCGTGGAGCCGTGGCGGTAGAGCGCGGCAAATGCTCGTCGTCCCGGCGAACGCCGGGACCCATACGCCGCGGCGGTTATTGTTGAGCACAATGGTCGACGGCTTCCTTCAACAACAGATGACCGGGATTATGGGTCCCGGCGTTCGCCGGGACGACGACGCCCTGTCCATGTGTTAGGCAAGGCCGATGACCAGTACACCTGCCGTAACAAAACCGTCCGTCCGTGCGATCGCCGCCGCTATCGTCCTCAGCATCGTCATTCTCCTCCTGTGGGCCCTGCAACTGGTGACCGTTGCCAGCCTCGGCCAGAGCGATGCGGCGGGCAATGGGCTGGCGCAAGCCTATGCTGCGATCCAGATGGTCGTGCTGTGGCTGCTGCTGATGGTCCTGACGATTCTCGCCGCCGCGAAAGGCGGAGCACCCGGACCCGCAAACTTTGCCGCGCTTGTGCTTGTTCCGGCGTCGGGCCTCGCAGCGTGGGCCGCCGCCGATTTGCTCGCGCGGCCTTTCGTCTCGCCGTTCCTGTGGCCGCTTGCGATACCCGCGCTCATTCCGCCGCTGATCGTGGCGTGGGCCCTGTTTGCGTTGTCGGCCGCAAGGCTGCGGGTGAGCACTACGCGGGCTGTGGCCGGCGTCCTGCTGGCGGCGATGGTTGCCGTTTGCGCTTCGATCTGGCCGCTGTCGCAGATGCGCAAAGCCGTGGACGATCAGGAGGCCGCGCGGCTGCAGAAATACGATACGGATTTCGCGCGCGTCGCGGCCGATGCGCCGCTGTCGGACTGGACGCCGTTCCTCGACGCGCGCGATGGCACCAAGCGGGAGCGGGTGCTCGACTCTATTCGCAAGCTCGTTCAGCGCCAGGTCCAGGCCGAGGCCATGCTCGACCGCGGTGATTTTCCTATTGGCTATCTCGGCTTCTTCGATCTCGATCCGACGCCGGCGCTGTGCACGAGAGCCCGAGCGCTGCTTGCCAAGCGTGCGCAATCGCTTGTGCGCAGCAGCGACAAGCCGCAGCCGTATACCGTGATCGGCGAGCAGGTATCCGGCGCGGTCGCCGCCATGGGCTGGCTGGTCGGATATGGCTGTTCGTGCGACGCGGAATCCAGGGCGTGGGAAACCATGGCGCAGGCCTATTCCGATCCCAGCTACGACGTCCACCGTCTGGCCGAGCTTCGCGACCCCAAGCAATTGGGACGAATTGCGCGGGAGCGCCCGCAACGCTTTTCGATGCTGAACGCGCAGTCGCATCTGCGAGGATGGTTGAAATTCGTCGATGAGACGGGCCTGCAGGCCCAAGCGCTGGCCGGTGCGCGTCAGACGGGCAGCCGTACCGCCGACGCCGTCGAAATCCTGCGCGACAAATACGACGAAGAAAGCCGCTGGAAGCTGCAGCGTTTCCTCGTCAGGCTCGACCTCGAGGCGACGCAGCCTTTATGCGTGAACGCATTGAGTGAGTTGCGGGCCCAGTTCGCCAAAATCTACCGCCCGGCACCGGCCGATGAGCCGCGACCCTATTCCGAATTGCTGCTACGGCTGGGGACCAGCGAACAACTGCCCAATTTGATCTGGCTGGCGCGGCATGGCTGCGCCGCCGGGCCTGAACTGGACGAGGCCATCGCACTGGTGAATGCGTATCAGGACTCGGCAGACCGGGCGAAGATGCTGGTGACATTGACGGCGCTTGGATCGGCACGTTAGCGCTGTGGCCGGCGAGCATGTAGAGTGATAAAAAATCAGCACCAAGGGGAGACAAGAAAAATGATCGCGCTGACCGCAAAAGAAGTCCTGCCGGGAGACGGCGCCAACGGCACGCTGGTGGGGCGGGTCTGGATGCCTGATCTAGCCGGCCCGGCCGTGGTCGCGGTCCGCAACGACGGCGTCTTTGATGTCAGCGCGCGGTTCTCCACCGTCAGCGCGCTGTGCGAGGAAGCCAACCCGGCGGAGGCGCTGCGCGGCACCGCGGGGACGCGCATTGGCGATCTCGAAAGCATCGTGGCCAATACGCCGCCCGATCGCCGCGACCGCACAAAACCCTGGCTGCTGGCGCCGCTTGATCTTCAGGTTCTGAAGGCCGCGGGCGTCACCTTCGCGATCTCGATGCTGGAGCGGGTGATCGAGGAGCGCGCGCGCGGCAATCCGGCCTCGGCGGAGGCGATCCGCAAGGAAGTGGTGCGGCTGGTCGGCGACGACCTTTCAAAGCTCAAGCCCGGCTCGCCCGAAGCGATGAAGCTGAAGGCGGTGCTGATCGATCAGAACGCCTGGAGCCAATATCTGGAGGTCGGCATCGGCCCCGACGCCGAAGTGTTCACCAAGGCGCCGACGATGTCTTCCGTAGGCACCGGCATGGATGCCGGCCTGCATCCGAAATCGACCTGGAATAATCCGGAGCCGGAAGTCGTGCTCGTGGTATCGAGCGGCGGCACCATTGTCGGCGCGATGCTCGGCAACGATGTCAATCTGCGCGACTTCGAAGGACGCTCGGCCTTGCTGTTGTCCAAGGCCAAGGACAACAATGCCTCCTGCGCCGTAGGCCCGCTGCTGCGGTTGTTCGACACCAGCTTTTCGCTCGACGACGTCAGAAAAATGGACGTCGGGCTGACCGTGAAGGGGCAGGACGGTTTCGTCCTCGAGGGGCATTCCTCGATCAGCAAGATCAGCCGCGACCCCACCGACCTCGTCGCCCAGACCATCGGGCCGGTGCATCAATATCCCGATGGTTTTGCGCTGTTCCTCGGCACCATGTTCGCGCCGGTGAAGGACCGCGACGCGCCGGGTGAGGGCTTTACGCACAAGCGCGACGATATTGTAACTATCTCGGCGCCGCAGCTCGGCAAGCTCGTCAACCGCATGCGCACCAGCGATGAGTGCGAGCCATGGACGTTCGGCATCGCCGCGTTGATGCGAAACCTGGCGAAACGGAAGGTGCTCTGACGTTTCCGTCGTAGGATGGACAGAGCGACTTGTCCGCCGTAGCTCAAAGAGCGAAGGCGGAAGCGTAACCCACCCCTTTCGTCACCACAGGGACGGTGGGTTTCGCGGACCTGTCATCGGCGCGCATTCGCGCGACCCGTTGCCTCTGCCCATCCTGCAAGAGCAGCTTTGGCTCGTTGGGAAGCGGCCGTTCGTTGATACGGTTACCGAACGGCCGCTGTTTTTCTTTTCTGATGTCAGGCATTATTTGTCGGTTCGGCCCGATAGATAAATGGAAATACCAGCTATAGCCGCGGAAGCATCAGCAGCAGGCGAATTAAATCTGTTTGGCGATGAGTGTCTGTTTTCTGAAGAATGGCATTTATATGCCAACGCGCAGTGGAAATCTTCATGCCAAGTGCCATGGCCGCCTTTTCCGGTGCGTCCCCTGCCATGAGCCGCTCCGCGAGCAGGGTTTCCGTGGCGCTGAATCCGAAAAGGTCTCGCAGAACCCAGCTGGACCGGTTGGAGTTGGCCTCGGGATCTGCAATCGTGACGAACGCGGCGGCCGTGGATTCTCCAACCCCGCTGTTCTCGCCCAGCGGGCCAACCACGACGAGATAAGGCTGCTTCCCGGACTTGCGTTCGATTCGTACGGCCCCGCCTCGGGCGCCTTCGATCGAGTACGTGCGGGTCAGAGCGCCGGCAACAAGCTTTTGAAATGCGTCATCGATCGTTCGCCGATCGATTTGTACCCGGTCGTTGCGGATGGCGATCCCGTCTGCCGAACGTACAGCCGCCAATGCAGCCTTGTTGGCGAAGACGATGCGCCCTTTGCGATCCAGCAGAAATATACCATTCAGGCTGAGATCCAGGACGGCGAGGGCACTTTTCAGCGATAGTTGAGATTCCTGCAGTTGGCGGGAAATTGTCGTTGCCCGCTGAATATGGCGTACGAGAGGCTGCAGGGCATTGGCGTCGGATCTCTCATATTCGCCGGCCGATCTGGATCGCGCCAGCGCAAGGGTTTGGATGGTTTTCTGGTCGACAAACGTTGCGACACGCAACATCGAATGCATGTCCCGTGGCTTGAGAAAGCCATTGTAATAATCGCTGCGTATGAAATCTTTCTTCGGGAGTATGTCTCGATCGGTTTCAACCTGGCCTTCCCGCCATATTCGCGTGCGATGATGCAGCACGTTTCGTTCGAGCCATACGTCGAGATATTCCCTGTGACCGGCGGCATCGATGCCCCATGCTGCAGCGCTTCCAGCATTCGTATCGCGGTCTTTATTGACCAGGCTGACGCAAGAACAACCGAACATTCGGCCCATGTTGCCAAGTGCTTCCGGCCAGCGCTCTGGTGCACTGCCGGCCTCATAGATCGCGTCGAGTGTTGTGCCTAGTAGCCGAGCGTCCATCAGGATGGTCTCCGTGCAGCCATTCACACCGTTCAGTGTTTAATACCATAATATTCAATGCTTCGGCAAAATGCCGAATTATCGCGCTCATATAAAAGCCCCACAAAATTGGGGGGGACGAAACCGATCGGCGCTGATTAGATAATTTAACGAAGGGATTTCCTTCGCGTTGAACGGTGCGTTCTTGGTGGACGCGCGATGGTGTCGTGCGGCCTGCAACCTGGTTT
>Ga0307515_10026147_pt1 | contig 10060 bp, 4 predicted proteins | sample 17_EM_MG_FD_194513 | JGI IMG/M metagenome (GOLD analysis project Ga0307515, IMG submission 194513) | Populus trichocarpa ectomycorrhiza microbial communities from riparian zone in the Pacific Northwest, United States - 17_EM | ecosystem: Host-associated > Plants > Roots > Unclassified | place...
CCTTAGTCCCTACCTAGATAGTTCCTTCCTTATAGTAATTCTTAGAATATAATTAGAGTTAATCTATTAGGCAACTACTCCACCAGTTATTATTACGTTGTTAACTTTTATACTTGCATTTCCTATACACCTAGCCCAATAACGAGCCCACCGTAGTACCTACTACAAGGTTCCGTTACACAATTACTACCTAATTATGGTATTAATATAAGAAGTCGAATAATATGCCACCAAAAGCAGCCACCACAACGCCATTAACGGCGGCAACTACTTTAAGGTTAGAAGGTAACACTAGTATAGCAGATACTAACTTATAGCAACCTATAATGGTTAAACAACTATAAGAGATAGTTAACTAGTTAATAGAGAATAATGCAATACTTAAATAAAGGATTAACGGGATAGGAGTAGTAAAGGTTAAGTTACTATTAATTAAGAGATTCTTAGGAGAGAGATTAAAGCTTAAAGGATTCCTTATATAAATGTACTTTAAGGTAGCGCAGGAAGGAGCAAAGCTGGCAATATTTATTATAACGGAACCTTATAGCACGTACTACGATAGGTCCTGTTAATAGGCTAGGTATATAGGTAATACGTAAAGTTAATAACATAATAATAACTAGTGGAGTGGTTGCCTAATAGATTAACTCTAATTATATTCTAAGAATTACTACAAGGAAAGAACTATCTAGGTAGGGACTAAGGGTCCTTAAATACACGACCGTATTCCTATAAAATCCTTCTTATATATAATATACGTGAGGTACGTAAGGTATATACGTTCCGTCCATTCTCTATATTCCTTACATAGCACATTATATAACTTATACTACCATTCCTTATTATATGGTTTTACCGGCTCTATCCTAAACTATACTTTTATTAACCAACTAGCTTCCTCTAACTCTTCTCTAAGTAGTTATAGTATTATACTTAAAGCGTCCATAATACTATCTCCCTCCTTTCCATCTTCGTCCTTAAAGATTCCTAATATCTCTAAGTTATTTACTAGAGGTATAATGTCCGTCTAATTAATTTAGTTAATATTATTACTTATAATACCTAAAGCCTCTTCTTCTTTATACACGCAATGACATGCCCGCACTATTACTGTAATACTATTACTAGGTAAAATTATACTATCTCCGTGTTCTTATTGTGCGAAAGAGGGGTTAATTTACGTTATACTAGCGAGTCCTTTATCCTAGTAACCCTCTTCTTATTTAGAGTGTACTAAAGCGAATATTCATTCGTTCTGTAACGTTCGCTCTTCCTCTAACGCTAAGTATACGCGTCCTATAACTCTTAATAGTTATTAAGTTCCCTAAGTAATTTATTATAGGGTCTTGTATTTAATCTGCCGCTATAAAGCTTAATAGTAAGTTATTATAAGCCCTAGCTAAGCTAGAATGTTCTTATAATGCGAAATAGAAAGCCCTAAATACTTAAATTGCGGCATCTACTCGTCTTCTTCGCCTTAAGAAGGTTTATAAAAAGGTTTATTTTAAGAAGTAGAAACTTATAGAATAAGGTCTGCAGGAACTTAGTAATAAAAGAACGGATTCTCTTCTAATAGCAAAGGAAATAACTCCGAGTAGTTCGGCAATCGCTCTTCCTAGGTCCCCCTTAGGTGACTCGTTCTTTAATAATCCTTCTTTAATATTACCTAACCTGTTTTCTTCTAATACTCCTATACCTTTCTTATAGCGTTCTTTAAATTCTCTAGTGGTTCCTAGGTAGTCTTATTATAGCCTATCCACTTAACCTTATACTATATTTTATTATTAACGTCCTTATAACCAACAATCTTTAAAACTTACTACTTGTCTTCTTCCTATCCTCGGTATATGTCTGCCTTATATACTAGTGGCTTAATATCTCTATATACTAGTTCTAGCATTGCAATATGCTGTATAGGGTAGATTTTTATTTTAGCTAGTAGGTTTAACTTAAACGTAACCGGTGAAATTCTTTAACTAATTTTAAAAGGTCCTAGCCTAACATAGTCTAACTTCTTGCTTAGCCGTTAACTCTTAAAATTTTTATATAGTAGCTATACTCTATCTCCCTCCTTAAGATCTGGTCCCTTAGATCTCTTAGCATCGTAGTACCTCTTTATTCTTTACTATACTATCTTAGCTGTTTCTATAAGGTTCTTATAAAGATTTATTAATATCTCCATCCTTTACTTAGCTATATTACTTATCTTCTTTACTTAACATGGCAATAGTAATATTCTTAGCTTATATCTATAATTTGCCTTAAATAGTAATGTACCTATTCCTTCTTATAGTGTTATATTGTATATAAACTATATAACTAGTAACAGTAATACCTAATTATTCTATGCGTGATTAATATAATGTCTTAGATACTGCTCTAGTGTCTAATTTAATCTTTCCATTTAACCGTCTGTCTGCGGATAATATATAGTAGAAGTTGCTACTTAAACTCCTTACTCCGCTAAGAATACCTCCTAAAATGCTGCTATAAATCTTAGATCTCTATCCAATATAATCTTACTTAGTGCTTTATGCCTTACGAATACTTCTTTAATATAGATTCTAGCGATATCTTCTGCTAATATCTCTTCTATACACGCTATAAAGTATCCCCACTTTATAAGCTTGTCTACTATCACTAAAATCGCATTATAATCTTGTCCGGTAATAGGATCTCTTAATTTTAGCAACTTTATAATAAAGTCCTATAATATAACCTCCTATAGTCTCTCTAGTATTTTAATAGGTTATAGCCCTCCATATAGCTTATACCTTATTAGTTTATTTCTTTAGCAATCTAAATACTCCTTAGTGACCTTTTTAGCTATTTTCTAGATTCCGTTAATAATATACTCCTTCTAGAGTCTTAACACTAAGCCCGTAGCTCCGTTATGTCCTTAAGTTAGTCCTTTATAGAAATCTTCTACAAATTACTCTGCTATACTCTTTGGGATGTACTTCGCTTCTTAGTTTTTGTATATATCCAACTATAGATCTTCTAGTTATACTTCTAGAATTCTTTGTACCTAAAAGCTTTCTAGTATTTTATAGACTTTGTCTAATTCTTCCTAAGTTGCTGTAATTTTTAGATAATTGTACCTAATTAATCTATCTATATCTCTTCGCAGTAGAGCCCCTAATAGCTTCTTATCGTTTTATAGTTTAGCCTTTCTACTTAGAGCATCTGCTCATATATTGTCTGTACCTTTAGTATACTAAATCTTAAAATAGTATTCTATAAGCATCTCTGCCCATCTAACCTATCTTTAGTTAAGTTCCTTTATTATTAGAAATCCTATTAGGTTTTTATAATCCGTCTTAACTATAAATAGTTTTTCTATACCTTACAAGAATGCTCTCTATTTCTTTAGTGCTGTAACTATACCTAATAACTCCTTATTATAGATATTATAGTTTAGTTCCGGTGGTGTTATCTTTTAACTATAATATGCTACTAGGTGCTATCTATCTGGATGCTTTTATATAAAGTATACCCCTAGTATAAAGTCTAATATATCTATCTTAACAACCGTTTCTAGTCCTGGTTAATAGATCTTAAGAACTGGCTCCTAGGTAAATAACTTTCTAACTTTTTTAAATAGTTTTTATTATTCCTTTCCCTATACCTATAGTTCTTCTTTCTTTATTAACTGCGTAAATGGCTTAATGTCCTTTAACCATTATGCTATAAACCTTCTATAGTAATTGCAAAACCCTAGAAACAATCTTAACTATATAACGTTCTCTAGTTCTTACTAATTTACTATAGCCTTAATCTTCTTTAAATCTATACTAAGTTGGCCTAGTTTAATGATAAATTTAACAAAATCTGTCTTCCTAGTAAAGAACTCGTATTTCTTAATTGCTACTAGTATCTATTCTTCTTATAGTCTCTTTAAGACCTATTTAACGTATTCCCCATATTCTTCCTTAGTTATTAAGTAGATAATAATAATATTAAGGTATGCTATAACAAATTCATCTAAGTACTCCCCTAATATATTATTAATTCGCTTCTAGAACGTTACTAGTGCATTTATAAGCCTAAATTGTATAACTAATAGTTTATATAGTCCTTCCTTTGACCTAAAGGCTACCTTCCATTTATTGCCTTCCTTAATTCTGATCTAATAGTACGCCTATCTTAGATCTATCTTTATAAAGATTTGCGCGTTACCTATCCTGTCTTAAATTTCGCTAATTAAGGGTAAAGGATACCTATCCTTCCTAGTAATGCTATTTAACTATCTATAGTTAATACATAACCTTAGCTTGCTATTTTTCTTTAGTATAAATAGTACTGGATAACCCGCTAATAATTGCGATGGTCTAATATATCCCTTTTATAAGTTCTCTTAAATAAACTCTTTTAATACTCTACCTTCTTCTTTAGTAAGCTTATAGATTAGAAAGAACCTTAGACTTGTTTCTGGTTCTAATTCTATCTTATAGTCCTATACTATATACTCTAACAGCTTTTCACTTTCTAGCGACCATAGTTCTTTACCATATTTATAGTATCTCTTTAGTATATAATCTAACCCTTTCTTAGTTTCTTTATACATTGCTCTAACTTAGTACTATACCATCTTAGTTTGTTATTATATCTTATAGCGTTAAGTATCTCTAATATCAACTTAACCTGTAACCCAATCAATCTTTAGATTGTACTCCTATAACTAAGGCATCCCTAGTATTGCCTCGTCCTTCCCTAATAGTAGGATATTAAAAGACATCCGAATTTATTTTCCTTTAATAGTTAACTAAATAGGTCCTGTTTTAAGATTAATAATGCTATCCCTATAGGCTATCGGATCTCTTAAAATTGTTACTAGTAAATATAGGTGCTCCTTTCTTCTATATGGTAGTCCCATTCTTTTAACTGCTATTAGTAAGATATAGTTCTTTATTACTCTACTATCTATTAGTGCTTTAAACTGTTAATCTTGCCATTTAACTTATAAATTTAGGTGTCTTTCTTAAATTCCTTTAAGGGTCTAAGGCTCTACTACTAGTTCCCTCTAGTCCCATAGGCCTTTACTTTTCCCAACTATTAGCCACTAGATCCTATTTATACTTAGTCTAACTTAAGCTAATGCTTAGCTCGCTTTTTATCTTTAATATACCATAGATAGGTATTCTCTAGACATTCCTACTATTATTATCCATCTAGGCATTCTTCCGTAAGGAATCTTCCTAGTTAAAGTATTAAGTCCCCTTATTCTTAAGCTTCTACTAGGTGCCAGCCATGTATATACTTAGCATTTTAGTATTTTGCCTCATCCGTTATCTAATACATTCTTATTAGGTATTTCCGATTCTTATCTTTTAGTGTCTTATATATACTACACGTATTATCCACACACGCTATCTATAATAGTATATAGTGTGCTTAGTGTCTTGGGTTAACTCTTAGCTCGTCTTTATCCTTAAGTTTAAACCTTTCTCTTGTTAATCTAAGCGTCGCGACTTTATTTATAGGTACTAAGATTTGTCTTTTACTTCTCTAGTCCTTTAATTACTCCTCTAAATCTTTTAACGTTATAATTAAGGCCCCCTTAATATAAGTTATAGCCTTTTCTATAATCGGGTGGTCTTAGATAACTTTCTTATTTAACTATATATAGAAATCTTCCTACTTGTTATTGTGCCTTTGCCTATACTACTTTTAGTATAGCTGCTTAAGTGTATACGGTTCGTTCGTAAGGAAGTATCTTTTTATTACTGCGTTATAATAACCTTTAGTATATCATTCCTTAAATCTAGTTAGAATCCCTAGATCCTCTTCTTATTTCAGTTTAGTAAGCCACTTAGCTCTTAGTATGCCTGCTCTCAGCCTATTGGTAATTCTTCGTATAGGTGCTCTGTCCCTTATATAACTTAGTAGACTTAATCTCTTATCTAGTTTCTGCTCTTGCTATAAGGTAATTCTCGCTCTAAACTCCTCTATGGTTTCTTTCCTTTTACGTCTTATAAGTAGATCCTTAAAGTCTTCGTACTTCTTAATCTTAGTATTAACCTTTTAATCTTTAGACTGAATACTATATTTAACTGGTAGGTCCTCTAGGTCTATATATTTATCTCCTAGTCTAACTGCTACCTATACTGCAGATTCTCTAATCTATAAAGAAGCTCTTTACCTCTTACCTATGGGTGTCCTTATTTATTCTCTAAATTCTTAGTCCCTTGGATTCTTTAATCCTAAGCTTGCTTCTAACTTAAGCTTAGCTCCCGCCTTAGTTTAACTAGGCGTCCGTAGTGTTCTTATCTCGTCTTAAGAGTCTTAAATCTTATCTATCTCGTCTTAAGAATCTAATACCTATAGGAAACTTTGTCCCAAGCTTATTTATATATTCCTAAACTAAGCTACTGCCCTACTCCATCGGTTTTTGTCTATTGTAGGTCCTTAGGTATACCTTATCTTATCTTAAGAATCTTAGTCGTCTCTTATCTCGTCTTAAGAATCTTAAGCCTTTAGCCTTTTACCTTTATTAAGTGGTGAATTAGCACTAGCAGTCGTCTGCTTACTTGATCTTTATACAATACTCTTCCTACCATCTTATAAAGCGATAGATGCCATATCCAATAATATTATAATGCCCGTTACTAAACCTTACTCTATAGCGGTCTTAGTCTCTACTTCTAATACTAATATCTTAAGATCTTCTTTCTTAATATCGCTGAATAGATTTTTCCCGAAGTCCCTTTCCAAATACTGCCTTATTAACACTATACTAAAAGTTACTATTAAATCTTCGTTACATTTGTAGAGCCTATTTTTCTCTTTATAGTCTTAAATAGCTCTTAGTTTCTCTAAACTGGGTTTCTATAGCTAATAGCTTATACTATACTTAGCGTCTTTATAAATTTGGCACGCGTTATTGTAGCAAAACGTAAAATAGTTAATTAAACAATCCTTTATTCCTCGCAGTGCATTATTATCCCTCTGTATATATATACCGTCTGCTAGTCCGGTTCCCTTTATTATATAGTGCCTCTAACCATCTTTACAATCTCTAGTAAAATAACCCTGTTTCCCGCAATTTATATAAGCTCCCTCTTTAAACCATCTTTCTTATTATAGAGTCCGCCTGAATGTCTTCTACTGCTAAGATCCCTGATTTAGCTTTTACTCCCTAGACCTTTAATTACCTAATTCTTGTCCTCTTAGTTTCTATAGTCTCTTACTCCATCTCTTATAGGTTTCCTTAGTACCGCTTAGGTCTATTAGCTCTACGCTATACTATAGTTTCTAACTTAGCTTTAGTTAATGCGTACTCTGCGCCTTATATAACTATAGAACTCTATCCTAACCTCTCTTAGTTTGCTCCCTTTAGTAAATCCTATTATTAATCTTTATCGCTTAATCTATTAATTCCCTTAGGGTTTCCACATCTTTTATTAGGATAATTACGTCCTAGACTTTAGCCTTAAGTCCCTATTTATACTATGCCATAAGCGCCTTATTATTCTACTTAACTTATATTACTAGCGTTTAGAACTATATTATATACTTAATTACTAAGGTTCGCTGTGTAATGTCTTAAAGCTTTCTTTTTACTATAGTTATTGCCTCTGGATCTCCAAATATCTACGTAAGTTATTCCGCGAATCCCTCCTAACTTAAAAACATAAACCGTACTTTTTGGTTTATAGTTATTATTCCATTAGCTTGTATCTCTATAAGGTAAGATTTAAACCATTTAAGTGCCCTTCCTATTAAGAATAGCCCTATATACGCTATTTAATCCATAGATATTACTAGCTTTGCTCCTTCCTGTATTACCTTAAAGTGCATTTATATAAGGAATCCCTTAAGCTTTAATCTTTCTCCTAAAAATTGTTTAATTAATAGTAACTTAACCTTTACTACGCCTATCCCGTTAACCCTATATTCCAGTGCCGTATTATTTACCATTAACTAGTTAATTATTTCCTATAACTATCCAACCGTTATAGGTTGCTGCGAGTTAGTGTCCGCTATACTAGTGTCCCCTCCTAACCTTGAAGTAGTTGCCGCCGTCAATAGCGTTATAGTAGCTGCTTTTAGTAGCATATTATTCGACTTTTAATACCGTAACTAGGTAGTAATTATATAACGGAACCTTGTAGTACGTACTACAATAGGTCCTATTAATGGGCTAGGTGTGTAGGTAATACGTAAAGTTAACAACGTAATAACAACTGGTGGAGTAGTTGCCTAACAGATTAACTCTAATTGTATTCTAAGAATCACTATAAGGAAAGAACTATCTAGGTAGGGACTAAGGGTCCTTAAATACACGACCGTACTCCTATAAAATCCTTCTTATACGTGATATACGTGAGGTACGTAAGGTACGTACGTTCCGTCCGTTCTCTACGTTCCTTACGTAGCACATTATATAACTTGTACTACTATTCCTCGTCACATAGTTCTACCGGCTCCATCCTGGACCGTGCTCTTATTAACCAACTAGCTTCCTCCAACTCTTCTCCAAGTAGTCGTAGCATTGTACTTAAAGCGTCCGTAACATTTATAGATTAAATAGCTTATACAGGATTATTCTTATTAGGAAGAGCACTTAAATAGTTTAAGCCTTACCTTATAGAGATATAGGAAAATAGAATAATAACTATTAACTAAGATATACGGTTTATGTTCTTAAGTTAGGAGGGATTTACGGAGCGACTTATATAGATATTTAGAGACCTAGAGGCGGTAACTATAGCGGAAAAAAAACTCTAAGACATTACGTAATAAACCTTAGCAATTAAATACATAATATAGTTCTAAACGCTAGCTATATAAGTTAAGTAGAATAATAAGGCGCTTATAGCATAGTATAAATAGGGACTTAAGGCTAAAGTCTAGGATATAATTATTCTAATAGAAGATATAGATACCCTAAGGGAATTAATAGATTAAGCGATTAAGATTAATAATAGGATCTTCTAAAGGGAACAGGCCAAGAGAGGTTAGGATAGAGTTCTATAGTTGTATAAGACGTAGAGTACGTAACGACTAAAGCTAAGTTAGAAACTATAGTATAGCGTAGAGCCAATAGACCTAAGTAGTACTAAAGAAACCTATAAGAGATGGAGTAAGAAACTATAGAAATCTAGAGGTTAAGGATTTAGTAATTATAGGACTAAGGAGCATAGGCTAAACCAGGGATCTTAGCAGCAGAAGATGTTTAGGCAAACTCTATAGCAAAGTTAATAGTTTAAAGATAGAGCTTATATAAATTATAGAAAATAGGGTTATTTTATAAGGGATTATAAAGATAGTTAGAGTTACTATATAATAAAGGGAACCTAATTAGTAGAAAACATATATATATAGAGGGATAATTGTTACGGACGCTTTAAGTACAATGTTACGACTACTTGGAGAAGAGTTAAAAGAAGCTAGTTAGTTAATATAGGCACGGTCTAGGATAGAACCCGTGGAACTATATGACGAGGAATAGTAAGCAAGGTTACGTAATGTAATCTGTGTAATCTATATAATCTACAAGATCTATAATAAAGCGAATAGAGTAGATAAAGTAGATAGAGCAACGACTTTTATAGGAGTATAGTTGTGTATTTAAGGACCCTTAGTCCCTACCTAGATAGTTCCTTCCTTGTAGTAATTCTTAGAATACAATTAGAGTTAATCTGTTAGGCAACCACTTCACCAGTTGTTATTACGTTGTTGACTTTTATACTTGCATTTCCTATACACCTAGCCTAATAATAAGCCTACCGTAGTTCTTGCTATAAGGTTCCGTTATATAATTACTACCTAGTTATAGTATTAATATAAGAAGTCGAATAATATGCCACTAAAAGTAGCCACTATAACGCCATTAACGGCGGCAACTACTTTGAGATTAGGTAACGACACTAGTATAGCAGACACTAACTTGTAATAGCCTATAATAATAGGGTAATTATAGGAAATAGTTAACCAACTAATAGAAAATAATACGGCACTCGAATAAAGGATTAACGGGATAGGAGTAGTAAAGGTTAAGTTACCATTAATTAAAAGATTCTTAGGAGAGAGATTAAAGCTTAAAGAATTCCTTATA
>Ga0307515_10026148_pt1 | contig 10060 bp, 14 predicted proteins | sample 17_EM_MG_FD_194513 | JGI IMG/M metagenome (GOLD analysis project Ga0307515, IMG submission 194513) | Populus trichocarpa ectomycorrhiza microbial communities from riparian zone in the Pacific Northwest, United States - 17_EM | ecosystem: Host-associated > Plants > Roots > Unclassified | place...
CCACTGCGCATGAGAAGGTATCAAGTTAACAAATGAACGATTGTTGAGATGAATGAGAAACCAACGGGGTGAGGAGAATTTGCAAGGCTTCTGAAACTTCCGGACGCAAGTGAGGTTCAGGATCCCAGCAACGTTGCATCAACTTCCACCAATCTTCAGTGAAGTTTGGATGCGTGGGCTGTGGCGGGCGTTTGCCTTGTGCTATGGCCATCATGGCCATGAAAGATGAACTATCGCTGAACGGAATTGCACCGGTGAATACCTGTATTGATATGAAACAACAGTAAACCAAAGCTCAAAACACGGCGTTTCATCCATTATGTACCTCGATCATGACCATCGCGAAAGAGAATATATCCGCTTCCTTGCCATGTGTCCCCCCCGTCAATATCTCTGGCGCAGTCCATCGCGGAGTGTGGCCGTGATGACACGAGGTGTTCGATGTGGAATCCAGATTTCGAGTGACAGTGGCAACGCCAAAATCCGCGATGCGTGCATGACCAGAGTCGTCCACAAGGATGTTCGGCTGGCTAAGTGTCAACACGGTAGTGAAATGAGATCTAGAACAACCACATACCCCCCTGAGGTCCCCATGAATTACATTGCAGGAGTGGAGGTAGCGGAGGCCCTCAGCGACGTCAGACAGCTGGTAACAGGATTGAGTATCAGATAAACACAGCGGAAGGGACACTTACCAGCCCGAGTCGGTCCGCACAGGAGTGTTCCTTGATGTATTCAGGCAGGTCTCCACCAGGCACCCACTCCGAAATGAGCTGGAGGGGGGTGGTAATGATACCCAATAACGGTACAACGTTCGGGTGCATCAAGCGTTTCCACAATACCACCTCTCGACAGAAGGCCTGTGAATAGTCGTCAATTCACATCATAGGTTGAGAGCGCCATGCTACCCACTTTTCTAATCCGTCCGGGGTCACCGCTAGAGTATACCCTCAATACCTTGACTGCAACCTCCCTGCCATCATGGCGACCCTTCCACACATCCGCAAATCCACCATGGCAATCCGTCGGGTAACTAAGCGGAAGTTCCAGCGACCGCGGAACCAGGGCTTCGCGGCCACAAACCCTGTATAAACAGTGCAAACACATTTGGTAGATCTCTGGTGCGAGACTATCCAGTGCCTAATTGACAATGTGCAGGGGTAAACTGAAGTCGATCGCCTTGTCCTGTAAACATGAAATGGTGCGGGAGCTTACCTCATCTATTGCATCAATAAAGGATTGAGCGTCATCCCCAGAGAGTTCCCCAACCATCTCGACCTGATTAGGGTCCGAGAAAATTGTGGCGATCAAGGAGATACGTTCATGTGTGGCGAGGGTGTGGCCGATCAACCGTTTCCAAGCTGGATCTCCACTGCGCATGAGAAGGTATCAAGTTAACAAATGAACGATTGTTGAGATGAATGAGAAACCAACGGGGTGAGGAGAATTTGCAAGGCTTCTGAAACTTCCGGACGCAAGTGAGGTTCAGGATCCCAACAACGTTGCATCAATTTCCACAAATCTTCCGTGAATGTTGGGTATGTCGGTCGTGGCGGGCGCTTGCCTTGCATTATGTCCATTATGGCCACGGCGGATGTAGCATTACCGAACGGGATCGCACCAGTAAACACCTGTGAGTATACGAAATCCAGTAAGCCAAAGTGCTTCCTGTATATCACCCACGAAGTACCTCGATCATGACCATCGCGAAAGCGAAAACATCTGTTTCCTTGCTATGTTCCCCCCCCTTCAAGACCTCTGGCGCAGCCCACCGTGGGGTGTGGCCGTGATGGCACGAGGCACTCGGTATTGAATCCAGATTTTGGGTGACCACAGCGAGGCCGAAATCTGCGATGCGTGCATGACCAGAGTCATCCACAAGGACATTCGGCTGCAAGTGGTCGGGTGTCAACGTGGTGTGAAGCAAGACTTACAACGATCACGTACTCCCTTGAGGTCCCCATGTATCACATTGCAGGAGTGGAGGTAGCAGAGGCCTTTAGCGACGTCGGAGAGCTGGTAACAGGAATAAGTGTCGGATAAACACGGCAGAAGGGAAACATACCAGCTCGAGTCGGTCTGCATTGAGGTGTTTCTTGATGTATTCAGGCAGGTCCCCGCCAGACATCCAATTCGAAACGAGCTGGAGGGGAGCGATGGTGACACCCAGGAGGGGTAGGACGTTTTTGTGGGTCAAGCGTTTCCACATCACGGCCTCTTGGCAGAAGGCCTGCAACTCTCGTGAGCGATGGCGGACAGGAAAAGTGACAGCACCAATAGCTCACCTTAATAGCCTTCTTTGGGGGATCCTTAGTATACACCCGCACACGTTTGATGCAAACCCTTGAACCATTGAGCGTCCCTTCGTAAACATCACCAAAACCGCCCCAGGCGAACGGCTCGGAACCAATGGTTAGAATTTCAGGCGAGAGCGCGTACGATGTTGGGAGTATCGCATTAGTACTGCATCTGCCTCTGAGTTCGCGTAGACACTTCCGTGAAGCGGAACTGGAAGGATCGAGACCATCGAGAGCCTACGCTGACTTGAGCGGAGAGCGGGGAAGGGCAACGCGACGACATACCTTGTCCAGATAGTCAACGAGCCACATCAGATCTTCGCCCTTAATGTTCGGTACCCATTGCACATACTCCTCCCCATAAAGCACATTACAAAGTTGGTCGTGGAAGTCGGGTGAAGACCTATTGAGGCGATGGAGTTGTTGCAAGGTCGAAGAACTGGGTGAAGACATGAGGCATAACCTCGACGGAGGTGGTGAACGGCGGGAAGATGCGGCGGGGAGGAAAGTGTGTGTATCAGAAGCCTCACCCGATCCACGAGGCGGATACGTCGATGAAGGCGATATGAATTGTCACGGGCAGGTACGCCGGATAGTGCTCTTTGAGCGCCGAAGGGTCCACCTTCCAACAGCGCAGACAGAGGAACCCGTTCCAAAGGATAGAATGCGGGGACACAGTGAACCTGGTTGCCACAGTCCGGTGGCTGCCGAAGCAAGGCTAACCGAGATCTTGGCGATTCCCCCTTCGTGGCTTACCTGAAACCGTCCCTCGTGGGATCAAACCCGGCGTTCCCTTCGCACTCAACCACCATTCTGAGTCGGGTAGGTCTCTGGGGCCCCTCCAGTGCGATTGACGTGCCTCGGGGCCATTCGTACCGATACACGACTTTCACTTGGACCTAGATGACGTCAGAACTCGGAAGCACACGCGGAGCAAAAAGATCATAGCTGACACCCTCTCCGCCTACTATCGTTCGCAGCTCGGCTTTCCTTCCCAACATCCCTCCGACTCCTGTCGCCACCGTCGCTCGGTACAAGCCCACGATCCTTCCGGCAAAGCCACGTTGGTTTCCTCACTTCGGGATGATGCATTGATGTTTCACTGGGCATACATTCAACTCCTGTAGAGATCGATTCCATGCAATTCTCGATCTAGCCCACGCCTCTCCTGACAGTCATGATTTTAGGATCCAGATCACCGATGCGCCAGAGGTTCTCAGCGTCGTCATGACGCCGAAACCTATATCCCTGCGGGGGCACCGGGCTCATCCGCCCCATATGCGGATCCAGAGGTGACCGGGAAATGGCCGGAAAAGCGGCGAAAGTGCACAGCGTGTTCGACCATGCTACGCCGGGTACGCTGGAACGGACACATCGCCATCCCTTCCTTGCCTCCCTCACTTCCTCCATCCACTACCCTACGTTCAATTTCTTTTTGTTTTCGCCACCTGTTACACACACAATTACCCCCACGTCCCCCTCCCCCCTATGTTAGCATAACACAGACCTCTAGATGTACGACAAGTATGATTGTGTGAAACTCCTCAGTTTGTGACCCTCGTGATAGTGATAATCTCTTGATACCCAATTCTTGAGCAGAACCTTTTACACCCGTCAAGAAGCCGACGAACTATGCATGGTACATAGATAACTAGTATGGGATGGCCTCACCGACGCTTAAAGAGCTTTTTCCGAATATTGCGCGCCATCCTACCACCAACCCATCTCCCCTTCGTAGTAACCCTTCGCGGCGGGTCCAGGAGTCCGTCACCACTACGCGCAACTGACGGTCCTACTATAGCGCAAGGACGATTGAGTATGAGCCTAGAGTGAAATGGAGGAAACATACTAGACCCGCTCGCTGTGTCGTCCAACTGATCATCAGTATCTGTCTCCTGGTCTCCATCCGTGTCAGAAGTTGGTCTCGACGGAGATAAATTCCCTTCGAGACCCCTGAGTACGGTTTTGGCATTTGGCCGGTCGCCCGGCTGATGCTTCCAACAGAGTTGCAATACCTCCCATATCTCGTCTGTGAACAGTTTCCCTTCATCTCCTTTGGGTCTCCTGGGGTGTTCGCCACCAATGACCATGGATACAACTTCAAGTTCCTTCCATAGGGCAAATGGCGCCCGTCCACTAAGAACTTCGTATATCACCATCCCCAGTGCGTAACAATCTGATTCCGTAGTCAGATGGTTCTCCTTCAGACCGAATTTTTCCGGGCACAAGAGCTCTGGACTCATCCATGGGATTGTGCCACCCGCTGTTGCTGGGGGCATCATGGTTGACTGGTCCGAGGCTATCGTGATCAGGTTGAAACCTGTTAAGCGGGCATGGCCATCGTTGTCGATCAGGATATTCACCTTGGGGCCGGGTAAACTTTGCGCAGAACGGTGATTACGGGTTTCAGAAACATACTCCTTTGAGATCCCCATGGATCATTCTCTGGTCATGCATGTAGATCAATCCCTTGGTGACGTCTCTCAACTACAGTAATTGCGCAATCGTCAGTGACAAGTGAATATGAGAATCTCGAACGAAAAACGTACAAGCTTCAACCGATCAACGTTGATTTTCGCCTTTGTGAATTCCCTGATGTTACCATTTGACATCCACTCTGATACCATCACGAGCCTATTCTCAGTCATCGTAACGCCCAACAATGGCACCACGTTTGGATGATGGAGCGACCTCCATGTCACAACCACCCTGCAAAACCTCTATGAGACATGGCGGGTTATTAATTACAACGAGTCGGGAGCACAACCGGCAACTCACTTTTCTGACCTGCTCAGCGTCATCCCCTGGCCAAAGCCTCAAAACCTGGACTGCGACCTTCCGGCCTTCGTGTTGACCCTTCCAAAGGTCCGCAACTTCACCACGATACACCGGATCTACTGCTGGGTCGTAACAAAGTGGAATTCCCAGTGATCTCGGAACCAGGGCTTGGTGGCCACAAATACTGTATAAATAGCGTAGACACCTCCTGTGGATTTCTGGTGAGAGACCATCCAACACCTAGTTAACAAGATGTAGAGGTTCAAACCGAAGGCGATCAACATCTCTTTTGAAGGTGAGGTTGTGTTAGGATCACCTCGTCTATATTATCAACGAAGGTCTGGGCATCATCTCCGGAGAGATTCCCGACCGCCTTAACCTGATCACGGTCCGAAAATATCATCGTGATCGGGGAGATGCGCTCGTACTCGGGGAGGGTATTACTGATTAGCCATTTCCATGCTGGGCAGTCGCTGCGCGCGAGAAAACAGTTAGGCCAAAGAGTGCACGATCTTCGTGAAAACATGAAGACCTACGCGCCACGCAAGACACTCAACACCTCTGAAATTGCCGGGCGCAAGTGAGGATCCTGATTCCAGCAGCTTTGCATCAATGTCCACAACTCAGCTGTAAAGGTTGGATGTGTCGGTCGTGGTGGGCGCGTGCCACTCATTATTTCAAACATAGTCGCTGCAATTTTTCTATCACTGAAAGGGACAACACCAGTGAATGCCTGAAACGATGCAAAACGACAATAAACCGAAGCCCGACACAGCAAATCATACATGACGCACCTCGATCATGACCATAGCAAAGGAGAAAATGTCTCCTTCCTTGCTATAATCCCCCCCCCTCAAGACCTCTGGTGCCGCCCATCGCGGGGAGTGACCGGGCGGACTCATGGTCCGTAAGGAATACAGGTTTTGTGTGACCATAGCGAGGCCAAAATTGATGATCCGTGCACAGCCAGAGTCGTCAATTAGGACGTTTTGCTAGCTGGGCCGTCAATCCAACAACAAAAGGAGTTTTAAAACCACGTACTCCCTTGAGGTCCCTATGAATCACGTTGCACGAGTGGAGGTAGCAGAGACCCTCAGCGACATCGGATATCTGGTGATGGGAGTAAGCGCGGGATGAACAGAACAGGGGGGACACCTACCAGCCTAAGCCGGTCAGCATCGGGGTGCTTTTTGATGTATCCTGACAATTCCCCGCCAGACATCCAATCCGAAATGAGCTGGAAGGGTGTGATAGTAATACCTAGTAGGGGTACGATGTTTGGATGTTTCAAGCGTTTCAATAATACGGCTTCCTTGCAGAAGATCTGTGGGTTTCGTCAGTGAAGGCGAGCGGGGAAAGTAACAGCGTCGATAACACACCCTAGCACCCTTTTTTGGATCCTCATTGGCATACACCCGGAAGCGCTTAATGCAAACCTTTGAACCATCGAGGGACCCATGGTATACGTCACCATAGCCTCCTGAGGCGAACGGCTCGGGGCTGATGGTTAGATGAGACGAAAGGGTGTGCGATGTTGGGAGTATCCCCCACGTGTTGCATATGCTTCTGAGTTCGCGTAGACACTTCCGGAAACTAGCACTGGAAGGAGCGAGATCATCGAGAGCCTACGCTGGTTTAAGCGGAGAGTATGGAGGGGCGATGCGGCGACGTACCTTGTCCAGGTAGTCAACAAGCCACACCAAATCGTCGTCTTGAAGGGTTTTCAAGCATCGCGTATACTCCTCCCCATAAAGTACGTTGCTGAGTTGATCTTGAAACTCCGATGAGGACCTGTCGAGGTCATGGAGTTTTTGCAGGGCCGAGGAACTGGGTAAACACATGAGCGGACTGGCGAGAAAATTGGGCAGAAAGAGGGTATATGTATCAGAAGCCTCACCTGGTCCACGAGGCGAGTGTATTGACGAAGGCGGTATGAACTGTCACGGGTCAAATTCGCCTGACAATCCGTGCCATGATCACATGCTATAATCGGGGACTATGCAAGCGCCCACTACTAATCCCGGCCACTGCGAGGAAACTGGAAACCTCAGATGGAACGCTGAGGCTCGAGGAAGTCCCGTCGAGTACCAATCGTCCGATCGTTATGGGGACCGGCAACCGGTTGATCATGCCCGGAATTCCCACACACCAAACCAACCCGCAGTGCTCACTTTTTTTTTTCCTTTTTCCTTTTTCGTGGTAATGCAAACTGCAGAAACGTCGCCGACCATATCACCCGGAGTTTGCAGCGTGCCTAGGCGGTCGAGGATATATCGGGACTGTTGTCTCCGTATATTTCCGCACAAATGTCGTCCTCCCGAAAATCGTACATCGTACCCGATGTAGTGAAGGGGAACAACTGGAAGATTGGCAAATTTACCGATCTTTGGACGGGAAAAGTCGGGCAGGAAGGATATACATTGAGGTCTTCCGGAATCACGAGGCAAGGAAACGAGGAAAGATCATGGGGGTGGGTGGAACTTCATTTCTTCATTTGGCGAGAGTCTGGTCTCATCGTGGATCACCCCACTGGGGGTTTACTATCACATAATGGGGTGGAACTACGTTTCACATGACAGCGTGCTCGTAGGCATTGTGGACGCTGCCAGCCACGACTGCTGGTAACTGATTGAAGGCAAAACTCTCACGGCCCATCGAGCTCAAGGGATGAGACGCCCGAACACGCTGTGACGACATATTATCGACGCTACGTCGAAGACCGCACATCACGATTTCCTCCGAGTACGTCATGGAGACCCTCGATATCGAGTAAGTAGAAGACGTTCGATTGCCGTTTCAGATCGCGAAAGTGGGGAGGTTGTATCAGCCTTTTGGGTGTGACCCTACGACATAGGATAGGGTGGCTGCGGTTGAGATGGGATGCGTGCCTAGAGCTAGAACACCCGCACAGCTCACAGACTGTGCTTGCGATTATCCATAGGGCGTGTAGGTGCGGTATACACGCTTGTAACTTGGAACTCTTGACGGCGCACTACGACCACGAGATCACGTCGTGCATCCATTTTCAGCTTCTTGAAACCTCCGTCCTCCTCGACGGCTGTGGCAATACGGACCGTACCAACCCTCTAACGTCTAACGTTTGTCCATTTCTTTGGTCAAACTCCAGTACAACCCAGGCGTAAGCAGCGGCGGAAGCACTTCTCATCCGACCCGGATGGCTTTCCCTTAGAACCGCTTTATTTGATGTCACGAACATTGCTCGGGAGGTGCCGAAACTTCTTCTCCCGGATGCTTCTCTGATGTTGATTCGCCACTTGGGGGAATGAAACTCGGCGATCAATTTGCGTCTAATTCAACTCCGAAACCTGAACATCCTCCCCCAACGTCGGGGTCTCGAGATTTTCCTTTTCGGTCACTCGGTGTCTCTGCAAACATGCGACGACAAGTCAGGAAAGAGGCCGGACAAAGGTAAAAACATTTAAATTCCCGCCCTCTCCCTCACTTGTGTCCCTCCTTCGTTCTCTCCCGTCCCTCACAATGTCGACTCTCGTCTACCTGCACCTCCTGCTGGCTGCCTTCTCCACCTTTGTCTCATCCCAATCCACCCATTCACTCACCGCCCCCGCCGTGTACAATAACTGTTCGGGGAACAACCCCGTCTCTCCTCCTAGCGGCGCGGCTTCCACCCCCTTCTTCAAGCCCCAGATTTGCGTCAAACCTCTCGAGATCAACAAGAACGGCACCGGTTGGGAAGAATGGCTCTTCCTCTCGCATAATCGCCTCGCGGATGGGTCTGAGCTCATTTACAGTTACAAGTGGGCTCTTGGAGACCCGATCTCTGCCAACGTTTCGCATCACGCGTTCACCGCTTGGGCCTATTTCCCGAACGGAACGTTCTATCATCAGGCCGTGTATGACAGCTTCAAATATCGGGAAAACGCGGACGGAGGTTTCACGTATTCGATTGCGAACAATCATCTCACTTGGGACCCCGTGTACGGGTTTTGGAACACTTCCGTCAACGCTGGGGGCTGGATCATCGATACCCATACCGAAAAGTGAGCACTCCTATCCCTTCGCGGTTTGTTCCCCGTGACGATCTGCCTTGTAGCGTTGAACCTGGCGTTCCCTTTGCACCAAACTACAAATCTATCCCCGGGCAGATCTCTGAAGGCTTCTTTAGTAGGATTGACGTGCCTCGCGGCCATACGGACGGATACATGGTTTTCCCCTGGGGCCTCAACTACACCGTTCAGAGCGTCGGAAGTCTGAAGCACACTTGGAGCAAAAAAGTCATGGCTGATGCCCTCTCTGCCTACGTCCGCGGCTCAACGTTCCTTCCCAACATTCCCCCGATTCCTGTCGCCACTGTCAGTTGGTACCAAGCCTGGGATCCTTCCGGAAAAGGTACATTTATTTTCTTGCTCTGGAATGACGTTCCCATTGAACGCTTGTTGCAGAGGTCGATTCTATGCAACTGTTGCTCCAACCCGACAACACTTCCGACGGTCAAGTTTTCAGACTCCAGGTCACCGACGCGTCAGGGATTCTCACCGCTGTTACTACGCCAAAACCCGTGTCCCTCCCTCTCTCCTACGAAAGTACCGAGCTTGCTCTCCCCATGTGCGGACCTGGGGCCCATTTCAGGCACGCTGATCAGAAGATGAAATGGAAGACGACCGGTGTCCGCCACGTGCATGATTTTGTCGACTTGGCTGGAGGTGTCACTCTGTACCAATCGATCAACATCACTGGTGTCGTATGGGTCAATGGGACGTCGAGGGAAGTCGCCGGTGGTATTGGGATTGTTGAGGTGTACCACCGGTGATGAGTACATAGAGGGACGCCCCACTGTCCCTGCCTTGCCTCTTTAATCTTCTCCATCCACTGTCACACGTTTAATTCCCTTCCTCTCACCGTTCGTTCCGTACTAATACCCTCCAGGTCTTGACCCCTCCCCTCCTTCGTTAGCATACCCTAGACCTACTAAGTATGATACAACTCCTCAACTTGATAAATCCCCG
>Ga0307515_10026149_pt1 | contig 10059 bp, 5 predicted proteins | sample 17_EM_MG_FD_194513 | JGI IMG/M metagenome (GOLD analysis project Ga0307515, IMG submission 194513) | Populus trichocarpa ectomycorrhiza microbial communities from riparian zone in the Pacific Northwest, United States - 17_EM | ecosystem: Host-associated > Plants > Roots > Unclassified | place...
GTGTAAACTGCCACTAAAGCACATATAAGGCGTAGGAGAGAGAAGACTATATTAAATACAGGAGATGGAAGGTAAGGGCTTAATAGCTACGGGAATAACTGCACGCTAGGTTATATAAATAGAAATAACAGGCAATAAGCTAAGGGGACGTAGGTGCCTTCCTAGTATTTCCTACCTTTAGTACTAGGGGGCTAGGCTAGCCATCCTAAGCCTTAACGGGCTAGAAGCGGCGCTGTGTAATATTACTAGACTAAATAGGAATATAAGGGTTACAGGGGACATAAAGGAGAGGACGCCCTATAAGACGACCCCTATAGATAGCTATAGTAAGCTTAAGACTAGGATAATTAAAAATTAGATTTAACGTAGCAAATATAATATTTATAGCCGACCTATAAAGGGTATATAGCCGACCAGTAAGAATAGGGGAAGAACTAGAGATAATAATAGATTTAAATCTAGAAGGGCTAGTAGGAATATAAAACATGGGAATAAAAAGCTCTATATAAAATAAGTAGTGACTAGGGTATAGATATAAGAGATAGAAGTTTTAAATATCCTAAAGAAAGTGGAAATAGAAGAAGTAAGGAATAAAGGAGAGACGAAGGACCCCTACCGGGGGTCCGCCACCTATCCATTATATAGTATAACTACGGCAACACAAACCACCGTCTTATAAGGCCCTTACTAGACAGTCTAGACCTAGGAAAATACTATATCCTTGCTATATAAGAGCCGTACTACAATACCTATATATAATTGACATACTGCCCCTAAGGATTTTAGCTCCTATATAAACCAAAAGCAGCTATATACGTATGCTTTATAATTAGTAAGGCTATTAGCCTATCCTTATAGTTATAGCAGGCAGTTAACCTAAATATTACAGTTATAATAATTTAGATATATAGGGGACCGGTATAAATTATTAATGTATATAACCCTAGGGTTAAAGGGGTCCTATAAATAGAGAATATTATATTAGTAATAAGCTTACTAAAAACTAAAGGTATAGAGTTTATCCTACTAGGAGATATAAACCTCTACTACCCATAGTAGAAGGGTATTTATATTACTGCTAAACAATAGGTAGAGTGCCTACTAAGAGCTATAGACACCTAGGGCCTTAAGTTAGCTACCCCCCTAGGAGCAATTATATAGTAATAAGGAACCTTTAAAAGTATAATTGACCTTATATTTATAGACGAAGGCCTATACTAGAGACTTAAAAGATATAACCCTAAAGAAGGATAGGTAATTGCTTTAGACTATATCCCTATCCAGATACAGCTAGATTTAGATATTAAGGTATAACTAAGTAGTAAAAGATATGTAATAAGGAAGCTTAAAATAAACAGTTTCCTTAATATAGTTAAATAATAACTTTAAGACCTAAAAGAAATCTACCTAATACTAAACGAGTAAGGCTTATTAGCTACCCCTAAGGAAATTAACTAAAGACTAGAAAGGATCTAAGCAGCGATTAAAAATAGGCTAGAAGAGTACTGCCCGGTCTTAAAACTAGGCCCCTACACGCGAAATATATAGTCCGTATAATACGCGGTTTTTATTACTAGCTAATAATAAGTAAGAAGGAAATATATAAGTAGCCACAACTCTAAAGACGAAAGATAATATAAAGATATAAGAAACTAGTTAAAGAATACCATAAAGAAAGAAGTAAGGAATAACTGGAGATAGTTTATAAATAAGTATACTGCTAACCCGAGCCTCCCCTATAATAAGGGCCTTTAAGATATAGCAAAATGGGTAAAGAAAAAGGTAGGGCGCCTAGCAGAAGACCTATACTTACTACCCCTATAAAGAGCAGGGGAATCATAGGTTACTAATAATAATAATAATAAGGCAAAGATCCTTATAAAAAGGTTCTTCCCCTAACCGGCTCTAGTAGACCTTAGTAATATTATAGGTAAAACACCAGTGACTTACTTAAGGGTCGATAGCGATATAATAATAGAGGAAATGGCTAGAACTATTAGCCGCCTTTTAAATAATATAGTACTAGGACTAGATAGAATCCTAAATAAGGCTTTAAAAACCTATAGATCACTTATAGCACCCTAGCTTATAGATATAGCTAAAGTATGCTTTGCTATAGGCTACTACCCGCGATTTAGAAGATCTATAATAACGGTTGTTTTATAGAAAGAAGGTAAAGCAGATTACTTAATCCTAGGAAGTTACTGCCCCATTGCCCTAGAAAATACCCTTAGTAAGATTTTAGAAAGGGTAATAGTGACCTATATAGTAGATACGGCTAAGGAATACGCCTTACTATTATAAAGCTAAATAGGGGCAAGAAAGAACCGCTTAATACTATTAGCACTTACGCTACTTACTGCCACTATTAAATCTGTATAGGCGATGCGAAGGGACTTTATAGTATTAATACTTAGCCTAAATATTAGTAGCCCCTACGATAACGTACCCTATAAGCGCCTCCTATATATCCTTAGGGTAAAGGGCTTCTTAGAATAGATTATATAACTTATTTAAGGGTTTATAGGCCAGAAAGAAACATTATTGGTCTTTAGCGGTTACTAGAGCCCCCCTATTATAGTTGTAATAGGAATACTATAAGGATTACCCCTCTTGCCTATATTCTTCCTTTTCTTTATAAGCAACCTACTGGACTCCTTTAAGGAAGGGGCGACCTAGGGAATAGGCTTTATTAACAATATAAACCTAATTATATACGGGCCTATAGCCGTAGAGAACTATAGAATACTAGAGAAAGCCTATAATACCTATATAAAATAAGCAAGACAATATAGAGTCTAATTCTTACCAGAGAAATACTAGCTAATCTATTTTATAAGAAAACGTAACCAATCTATAGATCTCTAGCATATAATTTATATCTAAGGCTTTAGGGGTTAACTAGTTTAGGGCCTAAGGGTATTAGGAGTATAGGTAGACAGTAAGCTCTAGTGGAGCGTATATGCGGCGTAAGCGGCCTATAAAGGCCAAGTATAGTATATTGTATTATTTAGGATCGTTAATTTTATATAGGGTCTATTCTTTTAGAGGTTACGCCTATAATATATAGTAGTTATCTGGCCTACCATGACGTATAAATCTAGTATTTGGGCTATTAGTAAAACTAAAAAGGGTCCCCCTAAATTACTTTTTAAACTACTCTAAAAGGTCTAAATAGCCTGCCTTTAGAGTATAATAGGTGGGTATAAGCGAACGGCTATAGTACTGCTTAAGAAGGAAGCTAATATCCCCCCCCTATAACTATATATTAAAGCCGCTATAATATAAAGGGTGTAAAATAAACATAACTCTAATATTATAAAGTATATTAAGACACGCCTAAATAAACTATGGAGGGACCCTAGGGTGCCTTATAGGAGAATAATCCAATAACCCTAAAGTAGGGAAGATATACTAGAGAAATAGGTAAAGAAAGTAAAAGAAGAATAGTATAGCGTTAGGGCCTAGGCCTATATAGAGGAGAAAAGGAGACGCGTAAGAAGCTAGTAAAGATAATATTAAGAAAGAGAAAGGAGCCAAAGTTAAGCACAGAAAAACACTAGAAAACTATTAACTGTAATATAATACTAGTTAGACTAACGCTAAAGAGGTATATAGGAGTTAAATATATAGAGGCTAACTTAGATAAGAGGAACCTAAGCTATAGTATAGTTAACGCTATAGGGGGTAAATACTTAAGGGCTCTAAAAAGGCCTATTAAAGGCAGAAAATATAATAGCAATACTCTTAAGAACAGGAATAATAGGACTAAAAGATTGGCTCTACTAGGTAGGTATCCTAGTAGGTAGCCTAAGATATAAATATAGCTAGCTAAGACAGACACTAAAATATATAATACTATTATGCCCCTTATATACTAACTAAGAAGTAATACTCTTAGTAGCTGGCATAGAGAACTATAATACACTACTCTTAATATAAAAAGGTCTTAAGGCGGTTATCTAGTGGCTTATTAGCTAAAATATACTAAACTAGTTCTAAGTTGCGAAGGAAATAGTAATAGAGGGTAAAGGGGCGACTAATAGGCACCCCCTAATGACTCTATAGTAATAGAGTAAAGTTTACAATACTAGCGCGTCCGTAGGCTTATTACGGCAGCAGTAGTTCCTAAAGAGGTTAAAAAGTAAGATAGTAGAGCACTATAGGTAACTTGTAGGCGCCTTATAGGCGAGTCCTAAAAGGCGGGGAGATGGATTACGGGGTTTTCTTAAATAGAGTTTTCTCCCTATATATATAAGGAGTAGTCCGTATAGGCCTAATAAGGATCCGAATTAGACGTTAAGCAATAAATAATAATAATTATACGCGTTAAAACTAGCCTTAAATAAGCTCCGGATCTTTGCATTACGCTCGCTAGTGGTTATACTTACGATTATACTAATATTTTAGCGTAGTATTACGGCTAATAAAGTTATATACCTAGATCTTGCCTATATAGCCTAGTTTTCCATACTCTATAATTAAAAGACCTGCTATTTACTATACGGTTACTAATCTCGGTGGCATGCTACGTTAATCTCTTAATAGGATCCATTTTATAAGAGGCTCTTCTTTAATAGGCGTAAGGAGGCGTTTTTTGGAGTTTAAATCGGCCTGTGCTGGTATTCCGTTAAGATAGCGTTTTAAGTAGTTTGTGGGACGTCGTAGGCTTTTACTACAGCCCTATAGGATTAAAAAAGGCCTTAGTTATAGGATTAAATAGCTAGTTTAATTCTGCTTTCTTTATATAAGGCTGCTTGCCGTTATAGTGTTGCCATAGCTGGTAGAAGTAGGTAAACGCGTCGCGTTTTCATGGGGTAGCCTACTAACCTAAATGGCCCACTGACCTATCGATTACGTTAGAACACTATAATTTGGAAGCTATATAGATAATATATTAGTGTTAAAAGCTTTAATTAAGTTAACTAAGCTAATTTTTGGTAGGGTCTTAGTACCAAAACCGCGCTTTTCCTAAAAAGGAAAGAGAATACTCTTTTTGTGCAATCCTCCGTATTGTAATTAGATTAGCTTAATATATTTTAATTAATATAGTCTGCGGGGTAGTAACCCATGTAAGTAAGTAGGCTATATTAAAACCTACCAAAAAATTAGAAAATCTATATCTTAATACCTTAATACCTACTAAATAATAAATTCTAGAAATTTAGATCTAGACTTTTATATATACTCTATAGCTTCTGTTAAAGTTATATAGTAAATAGTTTAGTGGCCTCTAAAATTTAATATCTTAAAAACTACTAAACTATTTACTATATAACTTTAATAGAAGCTGCAGAGTATATATAAAAGTCTAAATATAAATTTTTGGAATTTATTATCAAGGTATAGATTTTCTAATTTTTTAGTAGGTTTTCAATGTGGCCTATTTGCCCGCATAGCCCACTAGCCTATAGATTATATTAATAGTTGTTCTTGCTATAATATAATAAGTTAGGCAATTATAGACTCTCTAGTATATATAACCAAATTTTCGTATATAGTATTATATAACGTAGGTAATGGGGTTATAACCACTCTCTAGGTTATAACCGCGCTAGCGTACTACCTACTATTTTAAGTAAAGTTTTGTTATTCTGCTAAAATTAAAGTAACATATACATTTAAAAGGCGGTATATCGTGCTAAGGCTTACCTAGGCGTGATAGATATAACTTAGGTAAAGTTTTAATGTTCAAAACGGTCATAACCTAGGGAGCGGTCATAACCCCGTTACCTACGTTATTAGTCGTCTAAGAGTTTTTTTTGTCTCGATTACAGCACAATCAATTACAATACTAATCCCTAAATTACTGCCACCTATCCGCTTTATCCCTTCCATCGGTATAATTCGTCCCATAGTTATCGATAAGAGTCTCGGCAGTAGAACCAATACGATTAAGTTAAGACGTCTAGCAGGCATACGGAGGACGGAGCAGAAAGAGATTTCTCCTTCCTATTTAGGAAAAGCGTGGTTTTAAGCGCCAAGACCCCATTAAAATCAACTCGATCAACTTAATTAAAGCTTCTAATACTAGTATATTATTTATATAGCTTCTAAAACGTGGTGTTTTAGTGTTTAAAGTTCACCTAATTAATTTCGTTTTAACGCACCTTATATTCTATAGGCTTTCGAGGTTTTAAAGGCCTTAATTGCCTTTACTACCCTTAACTTTCTGCCTAGCTTTCCGTCTAGCTCTCTACCCATTCTACTACCTAATTATAATAGTTCCTTTAGTTATAGAGTTATCAATCTATAATTAAGCCAGGGCCTTAAGTATTTTAACGTTAATTTAGAACAACTAAATTAACTAATTTTTGCCACTCTTCCTTAGTAATCTCCTCAACTTCCTTACGGCTCTGCTTTAGAAGGAAGAATTATAGATAGGCGTTAGGTAAACTATAGTAATTATATAATATCTAGTAACTAGTTTTAAGCACCTTAACAATTATAAAGAGCTTGCGATTAGCTTCCTTATAAAGCTGCCTTCGGCTTCGCTGCTATTTCTCTGCTCTATTTCTATAATTATTACCTCCTTTAAGTTCTATAACCTTCTTAATATAGTAAGGGATTCTCTTAATCTACTACTAAATTTACTACTACTTAAGATCTTACTAAGCTCTAAGCTAAGCCTTCTCTATAGCTGTACGAGAGGTAAATAAGCCTCTTTTTGTAGTGATCCGTTTTAGGTAGCTCTAGTAGGGCTTAATTATATTTAGATTAGGCGAATTACCTAGCTAAAAAAGACGTTAAATCTCGCAGACGTTGAAGTAGGTTTAGTAAATCTTTATAATATAAGAAGTAGCCTTATCTTCCTATATAATTATATTAGGATTTAAGCACGTAAGGCTCTAGGTAAAAGGAAGAAGTTTTAGTAGTAAGATATTCGTTAAATATCGCTACTAATTAATTCTACCTCTATCTAATCGGGTAAAAGCTCCTTATACTACCGTAAACTTCCATTTAGTAGGTACTCCGCCTATATACTTCTTATAGCGCAGTTTATATAGATCTCTTTTATAGGATTATTTCTTCTCTTAGGCCTTATGCGCCTTTAGCTCTAGAGCTTCGTTCTAGATCTTAATAATAGATTTTAACTTATTAAACTTCTTCTTTATTTAGGGCTTCCAAATATAATAAGGGCCTTTAAAGTTATATATAAAGCAACCCCAAAATATAAACTTAGAGTACCCCTTCCACCGCTCTTATACGCAGCTACGTACGCAGGCCTTATAGGATCGTCGCCATACTCGGTAGCCCCCTCGGCGGTAGCCTAAAACAATACTCGTCTTATCTAACTAAATTACAGCCTTCCAATCTTCTAGGGTCTAGTAGCGGTAGGCCATTATAAATCTATACCGTTTGTTCTTTATAGCTGCGGTTAATCTAGGCTTCCTTATTAGCTTTATCTTATAGAAGCCGTGCTTTTTAAGTATAGTTTAAATAGATGCTATAGAGATTCCTATTTCTCAAGCGATTTTTTAGCTGCTTTTTTTACGCCTATAATAATCGTATATAATAGCGTTAACGACTCTTTGCTTAATATCGGGGGTAATCTTTTTAGTACGCCCTACGCGGGGCTTATCCTTAAGGTGGTTATCAAGGAGGACCCAATCTGCACGCCAGCTATTCTACTGCCTTTTATAATAGGTTACTGATGTGCTTGCCGCTAATCCCAGTAGCTTAAGTGATTAGTTTTAGGGGCGTACCCAAAGCCTTTATTACTACGGCCTGCCCTCGTTGCAAGGCCGTAGTAAGGCATTTTGGGGTTAAAGAACAGTAAGGAAAAATAGTAGAAGGTATATAGAGGACGTTGCGAGCGATTAAGTAAGTCGATTCTATCAAAAAGTCGGTATAGAGTTGCTCGAAGTCAAAAATTTGGTGTGGTCTTGGCACCAAACCACGCTTTTCCTAAATAGGAAGGGGAAATCTCTTTCTGCTCCGTCCTCCGTACTGAAATAAGTCAAAAACGTCGATGAGGCAGCACCCTTACTGCCGAGAAACCACACTGATCAGAGGCTTCAACACCAAGCTCTATACGGTATAGAGCCTCTAGATTGGCTCATGAGGCGTGCATATACGAAAAGTCCAAGAAAACTTACCACACGAAGGGAAAATGAATGGGGTGGAGAGGGGTTCACTGCAAGGGTCGTGGCTTCTCCCCTGTGGAACGCTAGAACGCTAGAACGCCCGCTTGGCGTTACGCGGGTAATAACAGAGATTTGAGACGCTAGTGATACTCCGTCTACCCAGGAAGCATCCGGCAAATTCCAAATGCCAATCCTTGCTTTTTTCTTCCAAAGAAAATCAGTCAACCATGCCATCTTTCCGGTAACAGGACTTTTGTCAAGGATCCAAGAATGTTGAATATAGTGTGCGATTAAAAAGCCGTCAGCTGGAAAATCAAACGGGAGATTGTGTGGCTGGTTCCCTTCCAACCGAACACTCTAAGATGAACTTGCTTCAACTAACCGTGCTTCTCTCTTTCTAGGTTTCATTCTTATAATTTCTGTGTCCTGCGTTAATTTTATCTTTAATTCTCAACCATAGAGGGAATGTTCTATTGGATAGACATATTTCAAAGAAAATAGTCTGTTGGTTATGTTCCAAATCCAGAGCTCTGATGATCGAGTCTAAGCTATAATTTGGTTGCTGCATCGATTCTGAGCGCTGTGTGAGGCTTTAACCTTGCTTGTGCAGCCTGTACGAGCTCCGGTGTCCCCCCTCCCAGTGTGCGCGCAACACCACAGGCGTACTCCCTAATGGGCAGTAGGTTTGTTGCCCAGTCTGCTTGTGATGTGTTGCTGACCGAAGAAACCGCCTTGCAGAGCCACAACAGGAAACCCTGTGCATAATACTCTGGGCGTGTTTATGAAGAAAAATAAGCGGAAATTCAGTCGAGCAGAGTACAAGACCGACAGATCGGGCTGGCCTAGGGCATGCCATCTTCTGGCAGAATACCTTCCGGCAGCGTCCCCTGGTATGCGGGCGAATCCAATTTCTATGCACCATCCACTGTGCGCTTACAAAAGGGCAGTGCACTTGCAAGCAAGGTATGTGCACTTGCTAGAAAAGTAGTCTCTGATTTTTTAAGCTTAATTGTAAGAGTTAAATTTGAGGTTCTCTAGTGTGTGTGCAAGAAAGCGAAATTTGGTGGGCCGCGAACAATATCATCAATCTCAACCCATAGTTGAGCGCGAAAAGTCGTTGTAGGCACAAAGGCTTCTAATGTGAGCTTTGCGAGGCCCGTTGTAGCGAATCGCTGCCTAAGGTTCATGCTGTGTCTCCCTCCCTTGCTGACTACCTTTGCCCTTTACCCTTTGCGCACCTTTCCACTGCAACGGGTCTTTTTAACGGACGCCCGGGGGGCACTTTGCAGGCATATGCCCGTCAGGTTTTCAGCTGCACTATCCGATTGGGTGTGTATTAGCGCACATCGACGTACTCGCAGGTAATTGAAACGCGAGTCGTCCCACACAATTTTGCCGGGCCCGAAGCGACGGCCAATCAAACACCGATTCAGCACACCGATTCAGCACTCTGGTGAACGAAAATGCGATGGACAGTTATCTCGGTGGGGGAGATCGGCTGATGCAGCGTTGTGATTGCTTTTCTTGTGGCGAAGTTAGCGCTATTTTCTTCCTGTATGAACATAACGTATCAAGGTGCTCTGCTAAGCCCCGGACATTCTGTTAGCCCTCCGAATTTGGCGGTCGTCCTGACGGAGGAGACGGAGAGGATACCAGTTGATGGTATTTCGATCCGAGAAGTGTGGACGGTCTGATTAGGTTGCGTGCTAAAACGACGGGCGGTATTGACTTGTAACGCAAGGCTAGGATTTAGGGTGTTTGCCTCATTTCCGAGAGGGTTTGCCTTTTCAATGAGCATACACGGACACTAGCCTTGGCCTTCTACGGCGACTTGATGAAGGATCGATGTGTAATTAATGCTGAGACAAGTGTCAGGCGGCTCGTTGGGCGGGCTCTGCGCCGGGGGTGACGTTTGAACAAAGCCGATTCGCAGGACGCAACATCAGCTGCGGGCGAGACCACAAATCCTTGC
>Ga0307515_10026152_pt1 | contig 10059 bp, 6 predicted proteins | sample 17_EM_MG_FD_194513 | JGI IMG/M metagenome (GOLD analysis project Ga0307515, IMG submission 194513) | Populus trichocarpa ectomycorrhiza microbial communities from riparian zone in the Pacific Northwest, United States - 17_EM | ecosystem: Host-associated > Plants > Roots > Unclassified | place...
TTTTTTACTTTTAATATTAACACATCAGAACCACTAAAAAATTACTAAAAATATCAATTTAATTTTTTTTTCAAGTCAAATATATTCTTAAAAGACACTCAAACACAATTCTAATAAAAAAAAAAATTTCTTAAGTCACACTTCTTTGCTCATCAGATATAAATAGAATATAATAAATCTTCTTTATTAACCTTTCTTCAAACACATGCCACTCCTGCCAAGTGTACAAGACTCCAATGTGGGGACTGGGGAGAGCTAAGAAGTGGAGAAATAGAAAGAAAGGGCAATTAATGGCACTGCTGTGCTATTAAAACTCTCTTCTATGTCATTATGTTTTGTAGGGCCCTCTAATGAATAAATAGTAAATACTCTCTTTTTTAGTCTTTAGTGTACAGCTATGCTGAAACTGCACTTGTCCCCACACCACTTATAACATTAACAAGCTTTGCTTTCATGGCTTCTTCTCTCTTCACCCATACACGAGACCTTTCTCTGAATTCCAAGTCACAAACTTCTTACCACTAAGCCTTCCTTTTCACTTCGTTTCAGTCTGTTTTGGGCTTCTTGCTGTTGTTTTTGGCTTTAATTTCAGTGGAGGAATGAATGAAGGGGTGTCTCTCAAGCTGAAGCTGAGTCTGAGTATGGTTTTTGTGGAGGTGCTTTTGTTGATTTCGAGTGAGTATTTATCTTTTATTTGCTGTTATGGTAAATGGGTTTTGGTTATTATTGCATGATCTGTGAGTTTTCTCAGTTGGGTGGTTTCAAGGTGATGGTTTTTGTGGGGTGATTGTAATTGGGTTTTTGGTAGTCTTATGGCTCTCTATGATGGGATTGTGCAAATGGGGTTTCTGGAATTTATCAGTTCTGTGGTTTTTTTGCCTAAAGTTGTAGACTTTGTGTAGGGTGATTGATCGTATGTTATCTGATATGCAATATTGACTCTTTAACTTGCGGCCCTTTATCGAGTTGCTTTATCTCCTGTTGATAATTTTAAGTTACAATTGTTGTTTGAGTGTAGTGTATCTTTAGCTGTGTTTTTAGTAATGTATAATATAATGTGATGGTGTTGTAGGTTTAGTGCTCAGCTAGGTTTCCTTTCATATGGCAATGACTAATAAAGAGAGAAGATGTTTGGTCAGGTTTGGGTTTGAGTTCATTTAAACTGATTATTCGGCAAGTTTTGCATCACTAACTTGCTGCTTGAAACATTGGGGGTAATGTTAATGCCTTTCTTTTATATTTGGATTTGATCTACCTGCTATTTTGGGGAGGAGTTGGCTTTCTAGTTCTTAACATGATTTAGATTATATGGTTCTGAGAAAAGCAAAACTTTTGTTACTTACAACCTACTGACTGTGTAGTTTGATATCCAACTTTAAAAGAACCATTCTTTAACAAACATTATTTTCAGGGGATAGATCAGAAATTTTCCTGTCTTTGGCAATTTCTACTTAGTATGGTGATCAATGTGGCTGGTGCATGATTGATAGGCCCTATGAATAACTGCTATTGTTGCTTTTAATGCAGGCAGTGAACAACCGTTTAGTGCTTCATTTGTTTACAAGATGCTTGTCTTGCTGTATTAGATTTGCTCTTGAACTATCCTCTCTTGCCTGTTTTTTCTGCACACTAAACAATCAAGTATCATGATCTGCTTTCCTTTTTTTCACTGATTGTTATTTAGATTGAATGATACCTTAAATTTACATTCGATTTTCAACAGTGGTTGCAATGTAGTGGTGCATCAAAGCTTTTATTTTTACATAAAATCTTGATTTCTTGAGTTTTCATCACAATGAGCCAATCTTTCTGCTATAGGTCTGAATGAATGTCACTGCAGCCCATTCAATGATTTTGGAGGTCCATTGTCGACTGACAGAAGAGTAGATGGTTTTCTTCCTGAGATCTCTCCAGATTCAGCTCCTCAGCCCCTTCTTCCTCTTCTTGCACCTACTCCTTTAGCACCTTTCACAAACAGTACTGTCCCAAAGTTATCAGGTAGTCTGGTCAGTTTTGATTTGGATGGCATTTGAGTTGAAAGGCCCAGTTTTGTTTTAAATATGGTGATCTTCTCCTTTTGTAGGACAATGCACATTAAATTTCACTGCTGCCCAAAGTTTGATGAGCACAACATCAATTGATTGTTGGTCTGTTTTTGCGCCATTGCTGGCTAATGTTATATGCTGTCCACAGTTAGAAGCCACTCTTGCAATACTTGTTGGCCAATCCAGTAAAGATACCAATGCTCTTGCTTTAAATGGGACTGTTTCAAAGTATTGCCTTTCAGATATTGAGCAAATTTTGGTGGGTCAGGGTGCAGCAGCTAATGTGAATAAGATATGCTCAATTCATCCTTCAAATCTCACTGAAGGGGCTTGCCCTGTTAAGGATGTCAATGAATTTGAGGGCACTGTGGATTCTTCCAAGCTACTTGCTGCCTGTGAAAGTATTGATCCTGTTAAAGAATGTTGTAATCAAGTTTGTCAAAATGCCATATTAGAAGCTGCGACAAAAATTGCATTAAAAGGTTCTGAAGTGTTGAGCATAGCTGGGTCCCGTGGTTTAACTGAGCAGTCAACAAAGGTTGTTGATTGTAAACAGATTGTACTCCGATGGCTGGCTGGTAAACTCGATCCTTCTCGTGCAAAGGAGGTTCTCAGAGGACTATCTAATTGCAAAGTTAATAACGGTGAGTTTGAAATTGTGGATGTCACAAACTTGTTTTTATGTTATGGCCAGAAATTATCAGAATTACCGTTGGCCATTTATTCAGTTCCAGGAATCCTGTGATGACAGCATGTGGTACCTCTGTGGATTATCAAATAATTAGTCAACTCTTCTTCCAAGAGATATCTCTTAACAGCAAAAGTGATTATGTATCTATTAGTGTGCATGCAAGCATATAATGTGCATCAGCATACTGCATCTTACAAGTCTTTTGTTGTCTCTTTGGTGCTTTGTGCCTTAGCAGTCCAGCCACCACTGTGCACAAGAAGCAGAATTTAATTGATGGTGGTAGTGCATCCTACTTCCCTTTTGGTGAAAGTAGTAATGACGTCTTTTATTCATTACAAAAAATTCTCACTTTCCATATGAGATGTACTGCTATATTTTTGAGCGTTGTTGATTTTTTTATGGGGGTCTGCACATTGCCCTTGATTCTTGACTTTACCCAGTAGTGGAAATCCCTTCAGCAGGCCTCATCAGCAACTACTCTTTTCTCATTTTTCTCTTGTGCTTTCTTTGTCAGTTTGCCCTCTGGTTTTCCCTGATATGAGACATGTTGCAAAGGGCTGTGGGAATGGGATTAGTAACAAGACAGAATGTTGTAGTGCCATGGAGAGCTACGTGTCTCACTTGCAGAAGCAGAGCCTCGTAACCAACTTGCAAGCTCTGAATTGTGCTACAACTCTAGGAATGAAGTTACAGAGGTCAAATATTACAAAAGATGTTTATAGCCTTTGTCATATAACCCTTAAGGATTTCTCCCTTCAAGGTTGGTGTTTTCAATTTTTTAACTAACTTTTTTTTTTCTTTAGTACCCTCTCCCAAATCTCAATTTCCCTCTGTTGATATATTGCAAGCATTTTCTTTCAGACAAATTTAAATCAGACACTAATGCAGGATTCTTTTCTTATTTTGCTCTTTATATATGATTCTGGTGATCAACAATGACACACCTCAGTTGCAATTCAAGGTATGGAATCATACTATGAAGTTTTCGTTTCATTTTCAAACTTAGCATCCATATAAGCATGTCAAATTCTGAAAGCCATCATGCTGCTGCTAAGGATCGCCAATATGCTTCTTATAAGTATGCAACTAATGCCCGTTGAGCACATGGCATGGAAATCTGATCTTCAGCCTTGGGTCGTGGGCAGTTGATTCTTAACAATTTTCTTGTGTTTTTTACCATGATTGTAATTGGCAAGTCTATCATAATTACACAGAGCATCTTTAGCTTGAATTATTTTATACAATTGAATTTAACTTGTTTGCTTCATCATCTTCTCTTCCATTTAGAGTCTGGATGCCTTCTACCAAGCTTGCCTTCTGATGCAACATTTGATCAGTACTCAGGGATCAGCTTCATTTGTGATTTGAATGACAATATTCCTGCTCCATGGCCATCTACATCTCAGTTATCAGCATCATGCAATAAAAGTATGTCCAACCCATCATTGTTAGTTCGTTGGATGGTTCTTCATTTAATAATTGAAGTTATTTCTTCCATTTAAGTTCTTATTTCTCCTCTTCCATATTCTTTGATGTTAACCTGAACTTATTGATTTGCAGCCATAAAAATTCCAGCACTTCCTGCTGCTGCAAATGCTCAAAGTGGTAAGAATATTCTAACGTATGCCCATGCTTCCTCTGGAATACCATTATGCAGAAAATGAATCTAATGTGTTTTAACCATCGAAATTTGTAAAGCTTGCTCTAGTTTGTTTAAATTTGAGTCCTGCATGTTATCTTCGCAAAAACATCTTTCATTGTGATTTGAAAAGTAGGAAGGCTGTTATAAAATAAGCTGTTCGAGTTACATGCGTGAAAATCTCATTGTATTCGCTCTTCTACTTCTGGCTTAGCATGTGAATTAGATGGCACGTATGTATTTTCATATTTACTTAAGAGCTAGAAGCTTTACCCACTTCCATTGATACCAAAACATTCTGTTTAATTCCAAAAACTCCACTCAAGATAAATTTCTGGCAGATCTTAATCCTCCTCTATCAATAACACAAACTTCAGTGACGCATGAAAGTGTACCCTATCTACATCTGAGCTATTCCTCAAATGTCTTTTATTTTTTTTATTTTCTTCAATTGTCCAAGTTAGTTTTGCAACCTATAAACTGGATTACAAGAAGGGCCTTTCATTTTCCTCACCAAGTACGATTTTAACTTCACGATGGCCACTCCCTGACAAAACTTATCTGCTTCACAGGTCTGTACAATGAAGATGTGATATTTTATGTGCTGTTTGCTGCCTCATCTGTTACCATGATGCTCTTGTAGTCTTTTGTTTGAGCCATTCCCGCATCTTCCCAGCACCAAGAATGTTAGCTATTGCATGACACAGTTTTTTTACTGGTTGTGGAATGAGGTTAATGATCGATAGAGGTCTCACATGTCTAACTCCCATCCAACCAACCAAGCGTACCAGGGAGAGTCTCAACCCGAAGTGAATCGATCAAGTTTACCTTTTCTGATTGTATTAATTCGTGATTCTTGCATGCTTGTTGTAATAAAATTTTTGTAAAGGAATACTAGGAAAGAGAAAAGATATAATATTGTATGTAGCAAAATCAATATAAGATACTGAATGCATCCCTATTTGACTGTCCTAACCATGTAAAAAAATTTGGATTGCTGATCAGTTTAAGAGCTTACTCTTCTTGCTCAAAAAGCATGTCCAAATGTATTCCCCAAATTATGTCTGCTTCGGACAGCATTGCTTGGCATATAAATCTATCAGCAAAATATGAAGTTGTATTCTGGTTTACGATGTTTATCTACACTTGAAAACAGGCAAGGCAAGGATGCATTTGGTTAGCAGATTGCACTAGATTGAACATGGTGAAACTGTTCCATGGGGAGAGGCGGGCATAGATGAGGCCGCGGGTAACAGTATAGTTGCCTTTAGGGCTATAGGCTATTCTACTTAACCCTATAATCTCTTGAAAGGTAACCTCTAATTCTTAACCTTGAATCGAAAAAACTACCACATCATTGATTTAGTTTTTGCAAGCTAAAATCTTGGTTGCTTTCTTAATTACTGAAAAATAAGTATTAAAAATTTGAATATTCAATATTATTTAGATTCTCCATATTCATTCAATCAAAATCTCAGTCATATTACTTTTACTTGATTCTCACAATTTTTAATTGCAATCTCACAATAATGTAAAAAAGACTAATACGATGCTAAGATCCCTTTACTGATATGGCTTTTTCAATATACTCTTTGTGGTTAAGGAAATGCAAAAATTAAAAAAATATATATCATACACAAAGAGGAACAAAATCAGATGCTAAAAGCTTGGAATTTTTCCTTTTGTAGTGCTCATGAAACAGGATGAAAGTTATCAATTCTTTAAAGAAATTATTGTGAGCAAAGCTGTCAGCGAAATCCTTTTATCTTTAGTAGTCTACGCCACAATGGCTTCCCCATTTAATTAAAGGAACAATTCCAATTTATGCCTTTTCATCAACTTCCATTTTCAGCTACATATCCAGATATTGCTTGGCATATCATGCATGGTTTTCCACTCTCGTCCTCGAATCGAACCTCGTGTGTGTGAAAACCGGTTGAATACATGAGACGGGATGGCAAAAGGCAGCCTCCTCTGCCGGAGTGAAGTGGATATCTGGAAGTGATCGTCCAAGCTTTTTCTATCTCTCAAATATTTTCCGGTTACTCTCTCTCATCTTTCAACATCTAAGGATTGAAATATGAGAAAGAAGATGTTTGGGATTGAAATATGAGAAAGAAGATGTTTGAGATTGAAATGTAAAATGTTAAAACAACAGGGGACATATAAATAACGTACAGTAGTTTTATGGCGCAATGGCTTCCACACATTAGGAATCAGAAACTCGGGAGGTCTGCCAATATACTGTTTAAAACTAGACGAGGGAGCAGGACAAAGGTGCACGGCATAAGAGGAGCTACTCCCACACAGACAACTGACAATGCAATCTCTACCCAGTCCTTTATTTCCTATTATCATATAAATCTAAAGATATTGCGAGCTATATCACATTCACATGCACTGTCTGCATGATGCCAATGACCCTTCAGTATTTGGATTTCAAGTTGGGTATGCATTATTGCAGGAGAAGATTCTCCTAATTAATTAATTATAAGTCTCCTAATTAATTAAGGTTAATCATTTTTTAATCAAAATGACACGATTTCATTCTTCTTCTTTTTCTTAATTTTTTTTAGTGATTACAAAATCAGGTTTAGATTGAATTTAGCTGATCAATTGGATTACGAGTCAAACTACTGAGTTGTTCTGAATCAAGCTATGAATTACATATTTCTTGGATTCATCTGTAAAACCAGGGCAGGTCGAGTTAATAATGATGTTTTTATGGTAAAAGTCATCATATATGTAGAGGCAGGGAAAAGAAAAAAAATAATCTTTCTTTCTTTCTGTTCTTGAGAACCAAATTGGGAAGGGATGTGGTATTCTTGCATTGCAGCCAGCCCGCCCGATGGCTAGGCAGTTGTTGGTGGTACTCTGAAGTATCCAATTTGATCTTGATTTGATTAAAAATAATTAATTCGCTAGCCTTTTCTTCTTTTATGAAATTTGAAATCTAGTTTGAGTAGAAAACCAGCGAAAAGACAAGCAAATAGCAGCCATTCAACATTTTGATTCTATGGCGATAGTTACATGAATTAATGGCTATAACACATAGCTTCATAAGGAATAAAAAACAAAAATCTCCATTATTTCCTTCTTGTTTTCTTTCTTGTTTGAATATAATTAATTTGTCCACACCTTCTCTCTCTTTTTCTTTTCATTAACATGGGTATTCGGGTTAGCTTATACGCACCTCGACTAATTTCCTGAATCTTGATGTTAATGATCATGTAAGTCTTCAATAATCATCATATTAACAACTACATGGTTTGAACCTGAAACCACAACCACATGGTTTGAACCTGAGACCACACGAGAAGCAAATTCTTTGTTACCAAACTTTCTTTACACCTTCTCCTTTACATCTCAATGTTGTGGCTGGTTGCTTTTGCTTTCTTTTCCATTCACACGAATATTCAATTATTTGGAAGAATCAGATCTTGACAAGAAACTGATGCCAAACATCATAACTCATACACGGAAAACTCCATAAGAATCATGCTACAAAAAGAAAACAAATCGTAAGAGTAAATAATTTGGTACGTGAAAAACATTAAAATACATGGGAAAAGTTTTTTTTTTTTTTTTATATATATATATATATATTTGATTTTATGTGGATTGTAATAACAAATTGATAATTTTATCATAAAAAATCATACAATATTGTATTTCAGGAATAAAATAATAATTTCACGTGGTCCACATGGATCGTTTTGCTACTTTTTTAGAATAATAAAAGTACTCTATTATTTTTAAAAATAAAAAAAATAAGGATGAAATTTAAAAAAGCAAGAAAAAAAAAACAATTGAAAAAAGAGAGTTTCACAGTTTATATAAACAGTAAACTCTATATTAATTCTCTATAGAAGAACTAAAAAAGTAATATGGCTACTGGGGCTAGTTCCAGCTGGCTTTCAAGACTTTTTTTCTTCTTCTTTAAATGGATTTGAACTTGGTTACTTAAATGGGTATAACTCTGTGATGCATATCCTCCATTAGAAGGCGTCTACTAATCTGAACTGTAACATCATAGGCTCCAATCTCTCTGATCTACCAAACTGCAATTTGTTTTTGGCGTTGTGGGTCTACCAAACAATATCACTGCTTTTCGATTTGCTTTGTTCAGTTGTTGAGATGAGTTGTCCCAGAAGACAACGCCTGGAAGAACCAGATCAGATGCTTAAGAGTATTTTATTAGGATCCCATGACAGTGATATTGTTCAAATCCAGCAGACGGTCTCCATGATTAGTCAACAATATCAGCTGGCAAATTCATAGCTTCAGAGGTTAGAGAATTGTAGACAAAATAATAATAATAATAAAAAAGAAGGGTGATCTTGAGATGTTTGAACTCAAGACGTGATCATGACGAACTTCTCAGTAAAAATCCCAGTATTTATTTATTTATTTTTATATATCGAATTCAGTGCACAATACAGGCATCCTAAAATAAGTTTTGGAGATTCTGAAACAAATCAAGCCATGGCAAGTCTTTGTGTGGCTTCGAGCACAAGAAATTATGTTGTGGAGAAGAGAGAAGGGGTAAATACAAGTCAGTATCGAAAAGACAGGACGACAACAAATTGGTCCCCAACTAGTTTCCAGATCCTACTATTCTATCCCCAGCCTTTTCTTGCCATTCCCACTTAGGCTAATTATTTTGAAGAAGGTGTTAACTTTGTTCAAAATCACGTGAAAATTAGATGTTTGACAAATATTGATAGCAATTTCATTGAATTTTATGGGACCATTGTTTGATGTGTCTGCTGGTGGATTCAATCTCGGCTGGTGCTTTCCATGCTTTTCCTTACAGAGCTCGATTTGTATTGAGATGGTTGTTGTTTCCTTGCTAATCACTATTAAACGCTAATGAAATTATGAAGTTAACAAATGCTAATTAATTAATTAATTAATCAGGGTTTAGTACTATATATTATTCCTTTACAATGGCAGGTAAGATTTTTGATGATTTATTATTTTTATTTCAAGTTTTTAATTAATTTCCTTCGTTACCTGTAGATTCCATGCCTTTTCCACGGTCCATATGTTTTATACTTTTTTTTTTCTTAGTAATTGACATGGTTCATGTTTGTGTTTGTATTTAACATATGTAACATGAAATTGCATTAAAATTTTAGCCTTTTTTGTTTTTGGATGCTGCGATGAATTATGATATGGTACCCTGCATTGATCACTATTTAACCCTCTAGCAAGTAGTCTAGTGATAAAAGCTTGAGATTAAAAAGTTTGCTCTTCTTTGATATCAAGTTCGAGCCCTGTGATTGCTAATATGATAATCACTAAAGGTTTACATGATCTTTAATTTCAACGTTCGTGAGATTAGTCGAGGTATGCGTAAACTGATCCGATCATCCACATTAATAATAATAATAATAAAAATAAAAAAGAGCATTCTTCTCTCCCCTGCATTATTGCAGTGGTCCAAGATCGATGTCAAGGACTAGATTACATGAATATCTTTTCTTTTTGAAAGTTAAAAGATTTGAAAGAGATTTATTTATATTATGATCGGTTAATGTTTTAAAAAATAATATAAAAAAATAAATTTATATTTAGAACGATTTTAAAATAAAATCTCTAAAGGTTTTCATAATATATTTTTTCTATATGAACTTTTTTCATTTTTTTGAGAGATCACAACGAGACTAAAGTTAAACACA
>Ga0307515_10026153_pt1 | contig 10059 bp, 10 predicted proteins | sample 17_EM_MG_FD_194513 | JGI IMG/M metagenome (GOLD analysis project Ga0307515, IMG submission 194513) | Populus trichocarpa ectomycorrhiza microbial communities from riparian zone in the Pacific Northwest, United States - 17_EM | ecosystem: Host-associated > Plants > Roots > Unclassified | place...
CCCCCGCCATTATGGCGATTATTGCTTCGTCAAGAAGATCAAGCGCTACGACGATTGGGGCAATGTCTACATCAAGCGCGTCCGCATCTGCGATTGATCCCGTGACCTGATCGCTGATCCGATCCATGACACCAGATGCCTGAGGTTCTCCTCCCACTTCAGGCATCGCCACACGGGCCGCCCGACCCCCTGCAAGCAGGCGGCCCCGATGTCGGACGATCAAAGACGCGAAATGCCGATCCCCTCCTCACGCCAAGCCCGGTGTCCTCCAGCACCGGGCTTGGCGTTTTGGGTGCGCTCGCGCGTCAGCCCTCGAGTTCCTCGCGAAGCATTTCGAGTTCGAGCCATTCTTCTTCCATGCGGGCTATCTCGGCGCGCGCGGCTTCCGTCAGCTTTGCCGCCTTGGCGAAGCCATCGGGGTCTTTTGCAAAAAAGGCCGGGTCGGCCATTTTCGTCTCGAGCTTTGCGATTTCCGCTTCCTTTTCGGCCATTTTCTTCGGCAGGTTCTCGATCGCGAATTTCTGCTTATAGGAGAGCTTTGCCCTTTGTTTGGCCGGCTCGGAGGCCGAGGCATCCGCGCTGGCGGCGGGGCGCTTCTCGCGTTCTTCACGCTTGCGTTCGGCCTGTGCGTCGCGGCGCTGGGCGAGCATGTCGGTATAGCCGCCGGCATATTCGATCCAGCGGCCATCTGGATTTTCGGGATCCGCCGGTGCGATCGTCGAGGTCACCGTGCGGTCGAGGAAGTCACGGTCGTGGCTGACCAGGATCGCCGTGCCGGCATAGCTGGAGACGATCTCCTGCAGCAGATCCAGCGTCTCGATATCGAGATCATTGGTCGGCTCGTCGAGAATGAGAAGGTTCGAGGGCCGGGCAAGGTTGCGCGCCAGGATCAGCCGCGCGCGCTCGCCGCCTGACAGGTTGCGGATCGGTGTGCGGGCCTGTTCGGGCTGGAACAGGAAGTCCTTCATATAGCCGGTCACGTGCTTGGCGACCCCGTTGACCAGCAGGTTATCGCCCCTTCCGTCGGTCAGGAAATGGGCGAGGGTCTCGTCGAGATTCAAGTCGTCGCGTTTCTGGTCGAGCGTTGCCATTTCGAGATTGGTGCCGAGCTTCACCGTGCCCGAATCGGGTTGGAGTTGTCCGGTCAGCATCTTGAGCAGCGTCGTCTTGCCGGCGCCATTCGGGCCGACAAGGCCGATCCGGTCGCCGCGATGGACCCGGAGCGAAAACGGCGACACGATCACGCGGTCGCCATAGGATTTGGTGATCTTCTCGGCCTCGATCACCAGCTTGCCGGAATCACGCGCTTCGGCCACGGTCGCCTGCGCCGAACCCAGCGCGCCGCGATGCGAACGGTGCTCCTGGCGCAGGTCCTGCAATTGGCCGAGCCGACGCATGTTTCGCTTGCGCCGCGCGGTGACGCCATAGCGCAGCCAGTGTTCCTCGCGCTCGATCTGCTTGCCGAGCTTGTGCTGCTCGATTTCTTCTTCCTCCAGCACCTTATCGCGCCAGGCCTCAAAATGGCCAAAACCGCGATCGAGACGCCTGGAGGTCCCACGATCGAGCCAGACGGTCGCCGTCGACACCTTTTCGAGGAAGCGTCGGTCATGCGAGATGACGATCAGGGCGCTCCTGGTTTTCTGGAGTTCGCCTTCCAGCCATTCGATGGTCGGCAGGTCGAGATGGTTGGTCGGCTCATCGAGCAGGAGGATATCTGGTTCCGGCGCCATGACCTTGGCGAGTGCCGCCCGCCGCATCTCGCCGCCCGACAGGCTGGACGGATGTTCATGGCCGGTCAGGCCGAGATGTTCGAGCAGGTAGGTGACGCGGTAGGGATCGTCCGATGGACCCAAGCCGGCCGCCGCATAGGCCTCGACGGTCTCGAAGCCCTCGAAGTCGGGCGCCTGGTTGAGATAGCGCACCGTGGCCGAGGGGTGCCGGAACACGTCGCCGCTCTGCGGTTCGGCAAGTCCCGCCCCGATCTTCATCAGGGTCGATTTGCCCGAGCCGTTGCGGCCGACAAGGCAGATCCGCTCGCCGGGTTCAAGCTGCAGGCTGGCGCCGGAGAGCAGCGGCGTGCCACCGAAGTTCAAATGAATGTCGTCGAGTTTCAGGATCGGCGGTGCCAATATCATACTCCGGAAAAATCATGCGGGCGTGCCAGGACCAGCGCGCGACCGGCGCGGAGGTGAAAAGCGACTGCGCCTTCCGCGACATTGGAAATGGTGCGCGACGAACCGAAAGGCAAATGGAAATCATCGAGCGGATAGCGTGCATTGCCGATCGTCAGCCCGTCCAGCGCATCGAGCCCTAGCACGGAAAAGAGGCTCGTTTTCGGCAGATCGAGCACCATCGATCCCGGCCAGAACGGATAGCCTTCCTCGTCGCCCGATGTGAGGAGGATTTCTATCCCGGCCGCGCTCAACGCCATGGCCTGGACGAGATGCGCCCATGCATGATCGGCGCGCTCGCCACCCAAGGCGCCGACGAGAACCAGGCGCGACGCGCCGCGTTCAAGCGCGGTCTGCACCGCGAGTTCGCCATCCGTGAGGTTCTTCTCGGCCGGATATTCGAGCCGTGGTACTTCCGCGAATTGAATGGTGAGTTCCTCGGTCGCGGAATCGAAGTCGCCGACCCAGAGTTCGGGCGGCAATCCGAGCGCTTCGGCATGCCTGATGCCGCTGTCGGCCGCGATCGCGCGCGCGCCTTCGACCTGCGTCAAAAGCCGGGGATTGACCGAAACCGGCCCGCCGAGAAGGATTGCGAATGTCGTCATGCCCGCGCTTTACGCGACGGCTGCCTGAAGGTCAATTTCGGAGGGTTGGAAGAAGTGGTTCAGTCCTGGAGCTTCTGGACCTTGTCGAAGAATTTCATGACCTGGGCGAGGTCGTGGCCGCGCTTGAGAATGCGGCCCTGGGTGTTGACGACTGAGAAAGCACCTTGTTTTGCGGCGAATTTGGGATTCTTCTCGATCTGGTAGGCCGGCAGGTCACCCGACCTCTTGAAGACGGAAAACACCGCCTTGTCCTTGAAATGATCGATGGCATAGTCGCGCCATTCGCTCTCGCCGACCATGCGGCCGTAGACCCGGAGAATCTGGTTGAGTTCAAGGCGGTGGAAGGTCACCGGCATCGGGTCGCGGGCGTCGCGGTACTCCCTCAGGTCGATGACGATCCGGCCTCTGCGTTCGGCCGATCCTGTATGCTCGCCGTGATCCGACATTTGACCCCATTCGCGCAATCTGCCCGTCACCGGCGCAGCGCACGATGACGAATTGGTGACAGTTTGCCTGAAGAAGACCGAATTGCAAGACTGTTTTGCAGGAGTCGCTATCGAAGCTGCAAGCTGTCTTAGAGCGAAGCAGCACCCAGAATGCGACTGGGATTGCCGTTGGCATCGTGCGACTGTAGCAGGATGGCGCAGCCGTCGAAGCCGCGCTTGGCCAGAAGTGCGGCCGACAGTTTGATCGTCAATGCCTTGCCGTCCCACATGCCGACCGTCTCGAGCTTGGTGACGGCGTTGCGGTAGGTGATCTTCTTGCCCTCGTTCTCGCCGGTCTTGATTTCCACCACGGTGCGTTTCTTGTAATAGGCGATGATCACGTCTGCCTTGCCGGAACCATCGCCGATGCTGATCGTCATCTCGGCGGGAGTGAGGTTGGCGGTGACCGGCACGCTCATCCGCTCGCCGCCGCTGTCTAGGCTCGCAAGCCGCGTCCTGATCTTGCCGGCATCGGACACTTTGGCGTCATGCATGCCGTTGAGGACGATCTGCGGCGTGAACACGTTGCGAATCCCCAGCGTCTTGGCGTAACCATATTGACGCTCGGTATTTTCCTTGGCGCTCAGCGTATCTTCCCAGCCGAGATAGTTCCAGTAATCGACGTGATAGGTGATCGTGACGACATCATCGCTTTCCGCAAGCGCTTCGATTGCCCGATCAGCCTTGGGACAATTGGAACAACCTTGCGACGTAAAGAGTTCCACAATGCCGATAGGCGCGGAACGGCTGACTTCCTCGGCGGACGCGGCCTCGAAAAGAAAGATCGTTGCCGCCAGTGCCGGTAGCACCATCGATATGCAAAGGGTTCCGATGCGCAACATTTCCCGCTTTCTCGCCAGACGGATGCACGTGCCGCCCGGGTCCTCCCGCTGCATCCGGCCTGCTTATAGAACAAAGAGGCCTCACACATAAATCAAAATAGATTGATTGTGGCTGACCGCAGGTCACGAAAACTTGTCCTCGGACAATAAAGGGGTGCCGCATGGGCAGCGAAGGAAGGTTGACATCGGTCGGCAGTGCCTACAAGTTTTCGGTCGTGTGTATAAACTTGATGAATATCAGTCTTCCGAGCCGGTTCCTTTGCCACTAAGGTCCGTAGAAATGATTTGCAAATTTGGGATGACGAAATGAGCATATTGGATGAAACTGATCGCAGTCTGCTGGCTTTGCTTCAAAAAAACGACAGGTTGTCGCTTGCCGAAATCGGGCAGGAGCTGAAGCTCGCGCCCTCGACCGTCAATGACCGCATCAAGCGGCTGATACGCAACGAGATCATTTCCGGCTTCCATGCGGCGGTCAATCCCGAGAAGGTCGGGCTCGATCTGCTGGCCTTCGTCTTCGTCGGCTGGAACGAGCCGGAAGTGGAAGCCGCCTTCCTCAAGAAGGTCGCGGCAAGCGGCGCGGTGCTCGAATGCCATCACGTGACGGGCGCCTGGAACTACCTGCTCAAGGTCCGGCTCAAGAATACGCGCGAGCTGGAACGTTTCCTGGCGCAGGAACTCAAGGGCATCGAAGGCCTGATGCGCACCGAAACGCTGATCGTCCTTTCCTCCGCCAAGGAAGTCTCCATTCTCGACGTTTGAGTTCCAAAAAATTTTTCGAGAAAAATGCATTGCCTGTCGAATAATCCGAATAACCCATCCGTCTTGTATTCAGCCACCATCCCATCGCGCCTGTTCCCCGCGTAACCGCGCCGCGCGGTCGATGCTGCGATAACACCTCCATCGAAACATCATTTCACCGATGGAGACGGACATGGCTAAGGTAATCAAGGGTACGAATGGCAACGACCGGATCAACCAGAATGGCCGGTTCGACTTGGAAATTTATGGTCTCGGCGGCAATGACACGATCGTTCTCGACCGTGACGACGACCTCGGTGGCGACAATTTCGTAGATGCCGGCAAGGGCAACGACACCGTTTTCAATGCATTCGAAGGCGGCAATCGCATCCTGCTCGGCAAAGGCAACGACATCTATGTCGGCACAGGCTTTTCGACGCTGGGCCAACGCGACGGCGTCGATGGCGGCGCCGGAAGCGACCAGTTCTTCGTTAAGACATTGTTCAGCGCCTATGCCGGCGGCGCCGGCAAGGACGCATTTTTCAGCGATGGCTGGGAAAACGCATTCCATGGCGGTGCGGGCCAGGACACGGTCTCCTACCAGTTCCGCCATGAAGACAGTGTTATCGGCGACGAAGGCGTGATCATCGATCTGGCGTTCGGAGCCACCCAGACTGGCGCAGCCAGACGCGAAACACTGATATCGATCGAAAACGCCGTTGGTTCCGAAAATGCCGATATCATCGGCGGCACCGATAGCAATAACGTGCTCGTCGGCCTCGGCGACGGCGACGAAATCCACGGCTTCGGTGGCGATGATGCGATCTTCGGCGGGCGCGGTGCGGACGTCATGTCGGGCGGCACCGGCCAAGACAGCTTCATCTTCGAGAATATCAACGAGAGCCTGCCGGGTGCCGGCGATGAGATCCTCGATTTCAATCGCGCCGAGGGCGATCTCATCGATCTTTCCCAGATCGATGCCGTCGGCGGTCGCGGCAACCAGGCTTTCACCTTCATGGGCATCGCTTCCTTCACCGGCGCGGCCGGCGAGTTGCGCTTTGCCGGCGGCACTCTCAGTGCCGATGTCAACGGCGACCGCCAGGCGGATTTCTCGGTCAAGGTCGATGGCCTGACCTCCATGCTGGCAACCGACTTCATCCTCTGATCAGAGGTTCGGATTGACCACGACGCGCCCCTTCACTCCGCCCTCGAGAATCTTCTTCCCGAGGGCGGGCATGTCTTGAAGACCGTGTTCGGAGATCATCGATTCGAGATTGTCGATCGGGAGATCGGTGATGAGGCGGTTCCAGGCCTCCAGGCGCTGTTGGTACGGCTTCATCACCGAGTCGATACCGAGCAGGCTGACCCCGCGCAGCAAGAAGGGAATGACGGTGAAGGAGGGCACGGCCGCCCCGGCCGCAAGCCCGATCGAGGCGACGGAACCATTGTATTTCAACTGCTTCAGGACACGGCCCAGCATCTCGCCGCCCACGGCATCCACCGCCGCCGCCCAGCGCTCCGATTCGAGCGGCCTGCTGCTCGCTTCCGCCAGTTCGCTGCGGGCGATAATCGTCTCCGCACCGAGTTCCTTCAGATAGTCCGCCGCCTCGGGCCTCCCGGTGACAGCTGCGACGCGATAGCCGAGTTTCGCCAGTATCGCGATAGCGACCGAGCCGACACCGCCAGCCGCACCCGTCACCAGCACCTCGCCCTTGTCAGGCGTCAGCCCCGCCTTTTCCAGCGCGATGACCGCCAGCATGGAGGTGAGGCCGGCCGTGCCGATCGCCATGGCATTCCGCGTGGAGATTACGTCCGGCAGCCTGACCAGCCAATCGGAATTGACTCGCGCCCGCGTCGCATAGCCGCCCCAGCGCACCTCGCCGACACGCCAGCCGGTCAGCACCACGCGGTCACCGGGCCGGTAGAGCGGATCCGAGGACTGCTCGACGACACCAGAGAAATCCACGCCCGGCACATGCGGATAGATGCGGACCAGCCCGCCCTGGCCATGCATGCAGAGCCCGTCCTTGTAATTGAGCGTTGAATATTCGACCCGGACCGTGACATTGCCCTCCGGCAGCCTCTCGTCGTCAAGCTCCCGCACGGATTGCGTGATCGTGCCGTCTTCGGCCTTCTCCACCAAAAGCGCCCTGAACGTCATATCAGTCTCCCATCGATCATTCCCGGGAAGCATATGCACCTGCGGCCCATGCCGCAATCGGACGGTCGGCACCACAGCTGCGCGAAAATAGCGCGGGCCGTCACCCAACCGGTAAACTGATCGTCATCAATTTGCCGCAGGATTGACTTTCACCTCTGCCCTTGCCACTTGAAGCCTGTCAGACACTAGAGACCTCCCGATGTCCGTCTTTGCCGAATTCGCCCCCAAGCCGCGCCGTGCCTCCATCGCCGTCGATGTCGGCGGCGTGATCGTCGGCGGCGGCGCCCCGGTTGTCGTCCAATCGATGACCAATACCGACACCGCCGATATCGACGGCACGGTCAAGCAGGTGGCCGAACTCTTCAAGGCTGGCTCCGAGATCGTCCGCATCACCGTCGATCGTGACGAGAGCGCCGCCGCAGTGCCGAAGATCCGCGAGCGCCTGCTCCGGCTCGGGCTGGATGTGCCGCTGGTCGGCGATTTCCATTACATCGGCCACAAGCTGCTCGCCGATCATCCGGCCTGCGCCGAGGCCTTAGCGAAATACCGCATCAATCCCGGCAATGTCGGCTTCAAGGACAAGAAGGACAAGCAGTTCGCCGACATCGTTGAAATGGCGATCCGTTACGACAAGCCCGTCCGCATCGGCGTCAACTGGGGCTCGCTCGACCAGGAACTCCTGACCGCGCTGATGGACAGGAACGCCGCAGAGGGCTCGCCAATGTCGGCGCGTGACGTCACCCGCGAGGCGATCGTGCAATCCGCCCTGCTGTCGGCCGAACTCGCCGAGGAGATCGGTCTGCCGCGCAACCGCATCATCCTGTCGGCCAAGGTCTCCAACGTGCAGGACCTGATCGCCTGCTATTCAGCTCTCTCCGAGCGTTCCAACCACGCGCTGCATCTCGGCCTCACCGAAGCCGGCATGGGCTCGAAGGGCATCGTCGCCTCCTCGGCCGCCATGGGCTACGTGCTGCAACACGGCATCGGCGACACGATCCGCGTTTCGCTGACGCCCGAGCCGAACGGCGACCGCACCAAGGAAGTCATCGTCGCGCAGGAACTGCTGCAGGTCATGGGCTTTCGCCAGTTCCTCCCCGTCGTCGCCGCCTGTCCCGGCTGCGGCCGCACCACCTCCACCGTCTTCCAGGAGCTCGCCCAGAATATCGAGCGCGACCTCAGGAAGAACATGCCAGTCTGGCGCGAGAAATATCCCGGCGTCGAGGCGCTCAACGTCGCCGTCATGGGTTGCATCGTCAACGGTCCCGGTGAGAGCAAGCACGCCGATATCGGGATCTCGCTGCCCGGCACAGGCGAGACGCCCGCCGCGCCAGTGTTCATCGACGGCAAGAAGGCGCTGACGCTCCGTGGGCCTAAGATATCAGAGGATTTCGAAGCGCTGGTGGTGGATTATATCGAGAAGCGGTTTGGCGGGAAGACGCAAGCGGCGGAGTAAGCTTAAGGGTCCGGCGCATTTACTGATTTCGGAGCCTTGAAGCGCATCATGAAAATTTTGACTATTTTCACAGCGCTCGTTATTACGTTGAATTTACTCGGGTTTTGTTTTTCAAAACTTACTTATCTAGGTTCCGGCGAGTTAATTGCGATCGCTTTGGACAGCCAAGTCAAAATGGATAAAGACATTTTGCCGAAAACCATCAAGACCGCCGCAGACTTTCTCGCATTCAAACCGAGTTGCTGCAATATAGGTGGTAGCACAGATCCCGTAGTCGGCTTCTTCTCCAGCCTTGTTGGGTGCCGGCAGTACACAGTCTCAGTCGGCTACGAAGTTTGGGCAAATAATCAGCGAATTGAATCGGCATCAAGCTTCTACATCGATCACTGCGGCAAAGTCCTGGAAGTGGAAAAACTGAGGGCTGATTGAGTGGCTCAGGGTACGCCTGCTCAAATCCGCGCCGTCAGCAACTTCACCCCAGCCGCCGCAAAGAACACGCCCACGAACGCATCGATATACCGCCGCGCATGCGTATATCCTCGCCGCACCGGCCCGGTCGAAAACAGGATCGCGAGCCCCACGAAGCTCGTGCAGCCGATCACCAGGCAGCCGACGATGAAGACGGCGATAACGGAAGTCGGCGCGCCCGGCGGCAGGCCGAGCGACAGCATCGAGAGCCAGGCGAGGATCGCCTTCGGATTGGTCAGGTGCAGCATCAGCCCCTTGAAATAGAGCTGGCGCCGCGTCAATTCCTTGTTGGCGAGGGCCGCCAGATGCAGTTCGTTCGGCGTCATCGCCGATTTGAAGGACTTCCAGGCGAGCCAGAGCAGGTAAAGCCCACCGACGATCTTGAGTATGGTCAGGAGGCCGGCATAGGCGGTCAGGATTGCCGCCAGCCCCGCCGATGTCAGGCATGCCCAGATGAAGGAGCCGGTATAGACGCCGAGCGCCAATGACACGCCCGCCGCGCGGCCTGAAGTCATCGACGTCGCCGCCAGCGCCAGCGTCGCGGGACCGGGGCTCACAACGGCAATGAAATAGGCCGTCCAGGCGACGGCGAGATAAGGCAGGTATTCATGGATCGGCATGGCTCGCTCCGACTTTCCGATCAACCTACGGCCTCGGCTTTCTCACGACAAACGACAAAATTCGGACGACACATCACCGCATTTGATTCGAGAACAGGAAGTTCGCGTGCCAAGATCAGCGCCCTTCCAGCGCCGGCTTGAGTTCGGCGAACCGGGGAGCATAGGAATCCCAGACGCGCGCGCGGCCCGGCCAGCGCTTTGCTACCAGCGTATTCCGGTTCGAATTCTGCCGCCAGATCCCGCAATATGTTTCGAGGGACATAGCTTCGCCAAGGCCGTACCGGCTCTGCTGAGTGCTGAAAGCATCGTGGTCGGCCCTTGACCTTGCCAGCGTTGGAAACCCTATATTCCCTCATGACCCAGTAAAAGGAGATTTGACCATGTATGAATTCGATATCCCCGACATGACCTGCGGCCACTGCGCGGGCACGGTCACCAAGGCGATCAAGTCCGTTGATCCGGCCGCTGTCGCCAACGTCGACCTGGACATGCGCAAGGCAACCGTCGAAACGA
>Ga0307515_10026154_pt1 | contig 10059 bp, 7 predicted proteins | sample 17_EM_MG_FD_194513 | JGI IMG/M metagenome (GOLD analysis project Ga0307515, IMG submission 194513) | Populus trichocarpa ectomycorrhiza microbial communities from riparian zone in the Pacific Northwest, United States - 17_EM | ecosystem: Host-associated > Plants > Roots > Unclassified | place...
CGCGCGGCGCGCTACCTCGCGGGTATGTTCGCGGCGGGCCGGCAACAGCGGCTCGCATAATCGCCGCCACCCCCACCTAAGGGGGACATGAGGGGCGGCGACATGAAATGGATCTTCGGCCTGATCGGCGCCGTGCTCGGCATGCTGACGGGCAACTTTGCCGCGGCGCTGGTGGGTGCCTTGCTGGGTGTGGGGGTGGCGGTGCTGATTCAATCGAATCAGCGCCGCGACGAAGACAAGGACAACAAAGACAGGCCGGCTGAGGCCGCGCCGGTCCGGCTGACGCTGGACCAGCGTCTGGCGGTGTTGGAAGAGAAGGTTCGCACCCTGCAGGCCGAAGTGGCGCGGCTCAAGGCGCCGGCGGTGGGCACGGCGGAAGCGGCCGTGGCACCCGAGCCGGTGCCTGTCGCCGCCGCAAAGCCGGCCGCGTCGGTGGCACCGATACCCGCCATGCCATCGGCCCGGTCGGAACAGGCCGTCGCCCGCAGCGCCTTGCCGGTGGACTCGCCGAGCCCATCGCCCGCCGAGGTATCGGCACCCGCTGTCAGCCCGGTGCCGCAAACGGCCCCGATCCCGCAGGCCCAGCCGATGGCCCCGAGGCCCACGCCGGCGATGGCCTCGGCCGAGGTGCTCAAAGCCACGCCGGTTGCCGCACCGCCCGTCGCCAAGGCCCCCCCACCACCGCCCCCGCCGCCTGCGGTGCCGCTGAAGGACCGCCTGCCGCCCTTCCTGCACAACTGGATCTTCGGCGGCAACACGATCGTCAAGGTCGGCGTGCTGGTGCTGTTCCTCGGCCTGGCGTTCCTGCTGCGCTACGCGGCCGAGCGCGTGGTGGTGCCGGTGGAGTTGCGCTACGCCGGCGTAGCGCTGCTGGGCATTGGCCTGCTGGCCTTGGGATGGCGGCTGCGCGAGCGGCGCGATGCCTCGGGCGGCACCGGCTACGGGTTGATCCTGCAGGGCGCCGGCATCGGCGTGCTCTACCTCACCACGCTGGCCTCGCTGAAGCTCAATGCGTTGATCGCGCCCGAGCCGGCATTCGTCTTCCTATTCGCGGTGACGGTGCTGAGTGCTGTGCTGGCGGTGGTGCAGAACGCACCGTGGCTGGCCTATGTGGCGGTGGCCGAAGGCTTCGCGGCGCCGGTGCTGGTGTCGACCGGTGGCGGCAACTACGTGGTCCTGTTCAGCTACATGGCGCTGCTGGACATTGGCGTGTTCCTGATCGCCTGGTTCAAGGCTTGGCGCCCGCTGAACCTGGTCGCCTTCGTCGGCACGTTCACGCTGGCCAGTGCCTGGGCGAGCAACCGCTACGACGATTCCCTCTATGGTGGCGTGCAGGCCTTCCTGCTGCTGTTCTTCGTGTTGTTCACGCTGATCGGCGTGTTGTTCGCGCGCCGTGCGCTGGCACTGGGCACGCCGCCCGATGCTGCAGACCCGCTGGCGCAGCGTGCTGCGAAGACGCTGGCGCAGGTGGGCCGGGTCGACAGCGCCTTGGTCTTCGGCGTGCCGCTGGTCGCCTTCGGCTTGCAGTACCTGCTGGTGCAGGGCTGGGAGTTCGGACCCGCCTGGGCCGCGCTGGGCTACGCGATGTTCTACCTGCTGCTGGGTGGCGTGACGATGCGCCGGGGTGGCCCGCGCTATGCGTTGCTCGGCGAAGCCTACGTCATCGTCAGCGTGATTTTCGGCACCCTGGCGATCCCGCTTGCGCTGGAAGGTGTGTGGACCGGGGCTACCTGGGCCATTGAAGCCGCCGGCATGTTCTGGCTCGGCACGCGCCAGCACCGCACCTATGCGCGGGCCTTCGCGCTGCTGGTGCTGGCCGGTGCCGCGGTGCGCACCTTCAGTGCGTTAGGCATCGACGAGTCGGTCGGCACACCGCTGCTGACAGGCTCCATCCTCGGCATGGCGCTGCTCGCCGTCGGCGCCTTGGCGATGCACCTCGTCAGCCTGCGTGCGCGTGACGGCGACGTCACGGCAGCACCGTGGGAAACCATCGGCCAAGCAGGCCAGCTGGCGATTGGCCTGGCCGGGCTGACGGCCATCGCGTGGATGCTGCTGGTGCCGGCCTGGGCCTGCGTCGCGACCTCGGCATTGGCGCTGGGCGTGGCGCTGTTGCCCGAGCGTTGGCGCAGCCCGGCACTGCCTTGGTCGGTGGCGGTGCTGCAGGCGCTGGCACTGAGCGGCTTCATCGCGACCTTGCAGGTGCTGCACGGCGAGGCGATGCTGGGCAGTGGCTGGTCCGGCTTGGTGGCCGCGGTGTTGATCGCCGCCAGCCTGATGGCCAGCGCGGTGCTGGCACTGCCGGCCGGCCTGCGCCGGCGCTTTGCGAAGCCCGATGAGGCAGTTGAACCGCCGGTCTGGCCGCTGGGTGCCACGCTGGGCCTGTTGGCCGGCGTGGCCGCGCTGGGCGGCAGCCTGCTGTTCGTGTTGCCGGCCGATCAGGCGGCACGCTTGTGGCCGGCGCTGGGGCTGGCGGCGTTGTGGGCAGGCCTGCGCATGCGCCACGGCCCGATGGTGGTCGCTGGCTGGGTCTGGCAGGTGGTGGCCGGCGTGGCTTGCGTGGCCTACGGCGTGCCGCTGTGGTCGCCCGAGACGACCGGCCTGACGCTGTGGACGCCACTGGTGTTGACGCTGGCCGCCTTGATCTCCGGTGACATGGTTCGCGCGGCGGCGCTGCGTGCATCCACAGCGGCCTGGCTGCGCCTGCCGGCGTTGCAATGGGGCCTGGTGGTCTGGGCGCTGCTGTGGTGGGCGCAGGTGCTGCCGCCTGAAATCTGGCGTGGCCTGCAGCGCAACGTGGCCGACTGGCCGGGCTGGTGGACGACGGCGCTCGGCGCCTGGGTGTTGCTCAGCTCGGTGTTGTTGACACTGGTGGCGCGTTGGCGTGGCTGGCAAGTGCTGGGCCAGAGCACCTGGGCCACAGTGCCCGCATTGGCCGGCCTGGCCTGGATCAGCGTGGCGGTGGTGGGTGACGCACCGCATGCGCATGGCGGCTGGCTGCTGTGGCCGCTGGCGCTGGTCTGGCATGGGCTGCTGCTGCGGACCCAGCCGCGCTGGGCGCCTAACAAGGCGCTGGTGCCAATGCACCTGCTCGGCTTCTGGCTCTTCGTCGCACTGGCGGCGCGCGAGGGCCAAGGATTGCTGGCAATGGTCGGCGCGCCCGGCTCGGCCTGGTCAGCGTTGGGTTGGGTGCTGGTGCCGGCTGCGGTGCTGGCGCTGGTCACGCGGCCGGCGGTGCAACGGCGTTGGCCGATGCACAGCTTCCGCGATGTCTACCTGCTGTTCGCCTGCGCGCCTGTCGCGGCCTACCTGCTTCTGTGGGTCTGGTTCAGCAACGGGCTGGCAGGTGACGCCGCGCCGCTGCCCTATGTGCCGCTGCTGAACCCGCTGGAGCTGGGCCACGGGCTGGTGCTGTTGTCGCTGCTGTTGTGGTTCCGCGCCTTGCCTGATTCGGCGCAGCGCTGGTTGCCTCGGCCCTTGCTGCTGACCGGCCTGGGCGCGACGGCCTTCGTGCTCTACACCGGCATGTTGCTGCGCGCCTGCCACCATTTGGCCGGGGTGCCGTGGGACGCGAGCGAGCTGTTCGCCTCGACCTTGACGCAGGCGACGCTGTCGGTCGCCTGGGCCATCCTCGGTGTCGGCTTGATGGTGCTGGGCCACAAAAAGGTGCGGCGTGTGGTCTGGGTGGTCGGTGCCGGCTTGCTGGCGCTGGTGGTGGCCAAGCTGTTCTTCATCGAGCTGGCCGACCATGGCGGGCTGTACCGCATCGTGTCGTTCATCGTCGTCGGTCTCTTGTTGCTGCTCGTCGGCTACTTCGCGCCGGTGCCGCCGCGGCGGACGGGTGAAGCCAACGACGAGGTGGCTGCATGAGGCGCTTGGCGATCACGTTGATGGCGCTGGCCTCGGCGGCCGGCGCCGGCGAGCTGCCGCTGCAACTGAAGGGTGATGGGGCCTACTACACACTGCGCCTGCCGCTCGATGTGCGGGCGCAGACGAAGGCCGACGATCTGAGCGACCTGCGGGTGTTGAACGCGTCTGGCGAGGCGGTGCCCTATGCCTGGGTCGATGCCGAGCCCGGCGTCTCGGCCACGCCGAGCCGGCAGTCGGTGCCGCTGTTCAAGGCGCCTGCACCGCCCGCGGCGGCGGCGTCGACTGCCGAACCCGCGCAGCAAGGTGGCTGGATCGTCGACCTGCGCGCGGTCAAGGGCCTGCCGCAAGAGCTGCAGCTCGACGTGGCGCCCGGCACCAACGGCATCTTTCCGTTCGTGCTCGAAGCCAGCGCCGATCTGCAGCGGTGGCACACCGTGTTGCCGCAGGCGCAACTGGTCTCGTTGCAGCACCAAGGCTTGCGGCTCGAACACAGCAGCTTCGAACTGGCCCGGACCGACGGGGTCGAGCGTGGCGGCTACCTGCGGCTGCGGCCGTTGTCCGGCAGCCCGCCGGCGCCGCTGACCGGTGCGCATGTCGCGAGCCTGGCGCACCACGCCGAGCTGCCGGATTGGCAGTGGAGCGACACGCTCGCGCCGTCCGAGTGCAAGGCCGAGTATTGCGACTACGTGCTGCCGCGCCACCTGCCGTTGCAACGCATCGAGTTCGCCTTGGCCGAGTCGAACACCTTGGCGCGGCTGCAGTTGCTCGGCCAGCCCGATGACGAGCTCGCTTCGGCGAACTCGCCGGTGCGCCACCACCACCCGGTGCGCGAGCACCTGAAGGTGCTTCGGCACAAGAATGCGCCGGCACCCGTGCAGAAGGACGACACGTTCTGGCCGTTGACCAGCGGCACCGTGTATGCGCTGAACCTGCAGGGCAACGAGTTGCGATCGACCGTGTTGAGCCTGCCCGGCGGTATGTACCGCAAGTTGCGTGTGCAGCCACAGGGCGGTATGGCACAGCTGGGTTCCAAGCCCCCGAGCATCCGGGTCGGGGGGCGCGCAGCGAACCTGGTGTTTCTCGCGCGTGGCGCGGGTCCGTACCGCCTGGCGTGGGACCAAACCTCGCCATCGGTCGTGATGCCGCTGGCCCAGCTGATGCCTGGCCGTCAGCCTGATGATCCGTTGCCGGACGCCACGGCGAGCATTGCGCCGCCCGTGGTGCCATTGCCGACGCCGGTGGCTTCGCGTGCGGCAAGCACGGCCACGCCTTCGTCAGTCCCCGGCCACAAGCTGTGGCTCTGGGCGGCACTGGTCGCGGCACTGGGCCTGATGGGCTTCATGGCGTGGTCACTGTTACGACCCGCGGCCAAGCCCTGAGGTTAGGCCAGCCTGCTCAAGGCCTCCGCCGGCGCCACGCTGCCGACCTCGATCCCGTTCCAGTTCGTCAACGGCACGCGCACCAGATCGCGCAGCACGGCGGCGTCGGCGTCGTCGCGCTGGGCCAACGCTTCGATCACGCTGGCCATCACCACCTCGGCGGCGCGGGCGGTGTTGCCGTCGTCGACCTTGATTGCCACGCCCAGCCCGCGGGTCGGCAGCGCGGCGCAGTAGACGCCCTCGGCGCCGACCTTGCAGAACACGCGTTCGCCGAAGTGCTGCATCACCTTGGTGTCAAAGCGGCCGCTGCCGGCGACCATGAACGGTGCGCGGGCGACCGCCTGGCGCAAGCGCTTGGCAGCGGTGGCATCGGCGGGTGACAGCCCCTGGCCGCTGGCGAGCCGCGCAAAGCCACGCGCCAGTTGGCGCAGCGGGATGCCGAAGGTCGGGATCGAGCAGCCGTCGGTGCCTGTCGGTGCATTTGCGAGATCGCAGCCGGTGGCCGACTGCAGCGCTGCGCTGATCTCGCGCATCACCGGGTGCTCAGGCTTCACGTAGCCACGCAGAAATTCGGCCGGCTCGCGGCCGGCATCCAGCGCCATCAGGCAGCCGACACAGACAAAGCCGGCGTGCTTGCCCGAGCAGTTGTTGTGCAGCGCGCTGGGGCCTTGGCGTTTGCGTGCCAGCGCGCGGCTGCTGGCCTCGTGGTACGGCCAGTGGGTGCCGCATTCGAGCGCGCTGTCGTCCAGCCCGGCTTGCGCCAGTACCGCGGCGGCGGTGGCCGTGTGGGCGGGCTCGCCGTTGTGCGAAGCGCAGGCCAGGGCCAGCGCTTCGTCGCTCAGGCCGAAGCGGTCGGCGGCCCCGCTGGCCACCAAAGGCAGCGCCTGCAAAGCCTTGACGGCCGAGCGCGGGAAGATCGGCCGGTCGATGTCACCCAGCGCGGTGTGCACCGCGCCGTCGGCATCGACGATCGCCATCGCACCGCGGTGGAACGACTCGATCGCGCTGCCGCGCAGCACCTGCACCAGCACCGGGTTCATGCCGTGCCCCTGGTGCTGCGAACGCGAGGGCTCAAACGCCGGTGCGCGCCTTGGGCGCGTGCTTGACGGCCTTGTGGGCCTTCTTGTGCGTGGCTTTCGCCTTCTTGACCTGCTTGGCCGTGAGGTGGCTGCTCTTGGCTGCGTGGGCGCCTGCCTTGGTGGCATGGGCTTTGGCCTTCTTGACGTGGGCCTTGGCGTGCGTGTCGGTGGACGGTTCCGCGGCCGGCGCCGCGGTGGCGGCGAACGACAGCCCGAACAGGGCAGCGGCGAGCAAGGTGGTCAGGCGAAGGCGCGAGGCGCCGGCGGTCTTCAGCATGCGGGATCTCCTCAGGTTTCCGGCTATTTTGCGCCTGCCGGGCACAATCGCCGCACATGTCATTGTTTGCTCTGGCCTTGGTGCTGGTGGCCGCGTTGTTGCACGCGGCGTGGAACGTGGCCGCCAAGAAGGCTGGCGGCAATCATCACTTCGTGTTGATGGGCGCCTTGCTCATCGTCGTGATCTGGGCCCCGCTCGGGCTGTGGGTCGCCTGGGACGTGGTGCCCCGCTGGGGGCCGCGCGAATGGGCGCTGATCGTCGCCAGCGGTATCACCCACCTTGTCTACTTCAACGTGCTGCTGAAGGGTTACCGCGAGTCGGACCTGACGGTGGTCTACCCGGTCGCGCGCGGCACCGGCCCACTGCTCAGTTCGGTTGGCGCGATGCTGCTGCTGTCTGAATGGCCCAGCATCGTGGGTGTGGTCGGCCTGGCTGGCATCGTCGGCGGCATCTGGCTGATCGCCGGCGGGCCGGCGCTCTGGCACAAGGCGCACGAGGTGCAAGACCCGCTTCAGCGTGCGCGCGTGCGGGCTGGCCTCGGCTGGGGTGCACTTACCGGCGTGCTGATCGCCGGCTACACCCTGATCGACGGTTATGCAGTCAAGGTGGTGCTGATCTCGCCGATCCTGGTCGACTATTTCGGCAACCTCGCGCGGATTCCTTTCATGCTGCCTTCGTACTGGAAGGACCGCGCCGGCTTCCGCGCCGCGTGGCGCTCGCAATGGCCCTACGCGTTGGTGATGGCGACGATCAGCCCGCTGGCCTACGTGCTGGTGCTGTACGCGGCGCAGCGGGCACCGCTGTCGCATGTGGCGCCGGCGCGCGAAGTGTCGATGCTGTTCGCCGCGCTGATCGGCGGCCGATTGCTCGGCGAGGCCGACCGCGGCTGGCGCCTGGCCGGCGCCGCCTTGATGGCCGCCGGCGTCATCGCCCTCGCGATTGGTTGACACCCGGCGCCGGGGTACCGGCGCACCCTCCGAGAGGGTGCGCGGCCGCTTTGGGCGGAGCCGGACGGCGGGATGTGCCTGCGCACATCTCGTCGCCTGTGCAGCCAGCTTGGCTTGCAAGCCAAGCCGTGGACTGGCCGTGCGCTGGCCGCGCGGCGGTTAGGCCTCAGAGGCCCAGATAGATAGCACCCAGCGCCAGCAGTGCCGGCAGCGCCTGGATGAAGAAGATCTTGCGCGACACCGTGGCGGCGCCGTAGACGCCGGCGACGACCACGCAGGCCAGGAAGAAGACCTGCACCTGCATGCCGCCGGCGCACAGGCCCCAGATCAGGCCGGCCGACAGAAAGCCGTTGTACAGCCCCTGGTTGGCGGCCAGCACCTTGCTGGCGGTGGCGAACTCCTGGGTGTTCTGAAAGGTCTTCAACCCGAACGGCTTGTCCCAGAGGAACATCTCCAACACCAGGAAGTAAGCGTGGAGCAGGGCGACCAGCGCCACGAGCACGGCAGCAATCATCTAGGGTTCTCCTCTATCCAGGCAAGCCAAAACGGCGGGCTGCATCATGCCGCACAAGTCTGGCGTCGGGTGTCCCGCCTGGGACGTGTATTCCTCAGACGACGCACTCGCATGCACAATCACCCGCAACCGGTTGAAGGAGGCAGCGCATGTCGGACAGCAGCAAGGTTCTCGTCGCCCAAGGCGGCGGCCCCACCGCGGTGATCAACCAGTCGCTCGCCGGCGTGGTGCTCGAAGCCCGGCGGTTTGCCGGCATTTCGCGGGTCTACGGCGCGCGCCATGGGGTGCGTGGCATCGTCAACGAAGACCTCGACGACCTGACGCAGGAAACGGTGGCCAACCTCGAGCTGGTGGCTGCCACGCCGGCGGCGGCGCTGGGCTCGACCCGCGACAAACCCGACCTGAAGTACTGCCAGGAGATCTTCAAGGTCCTGAAGGCGCATGAGATCGGCCACTTCTTCTACATCGGTGGCAATGATTCGTCGGACACCGTGCGCATCGTCAGCGAGCAGGCGCAAGCCGCGGGCTACCCGCTGCGCTGCATGCACATCCCGAAGACGATCGACAACGACTTGGTCGGCAACGACCACACGCCGGGCTTCCCATCCGCCGCGCGCTTCGTGGCCCAGGCGTTTGCCGGCGCGAACCTCGACAACGCCGCGCTGCCGGGTGTCTACGTCGGCGTCGTGATGGGCCGGCACGCGGGCTTCTTGACGGCCGCTGCGGCACTGGCCAAGAAGTTTCCGGACGACGGACCGCACCTGGTCTACGTGCCCGAGCGGGTGTTCGAGTTGCCGAAATTCCTGGCCGACGTGAAGGCGGTGCACGATCGCTACGGCCGCTGCGTGATCGCGGTGTCCGAAGGCATCCACGACGCGAGCGGTAAATCGATCGCTGAGCAGTTGGTGAAGAACGTCGAGCGCGATGCGCACGGCAACGTGCAGCTGTCAGGCACGGGTGCGCTGGCCGACCTGCTGTGCGACGAGATCAAGAACCAGCTGAAGATCAAGCGCGTGCGCGGCGACACGTTCGGCTACCTGCAGCGCTCGTTCCTCGGCTGTGTGTCGGACGTCGACCAGCGCGAAGCGCGTGAGGTCGGTGAAAAGGCGGTGCAGTACGCGATGTGGGGCGACCGCGATGGCTCAGTGGCGATCAAGCGCAGCGGCCAGTACGCGGTGTCCTATGAGCTGATGGCCTTGTCCGACGTGGCCGGCAAGACCCGCACGATGGAAGACGCCTTCATTGCCGACAGCGGCACCGACGTGACCGAGGCCTTCCGGCTCTACCTGCGCCCGCTGCTGGGCGGTGGGTTGCCGGATGCGCACCGGCTGCGACGCTACCCGGTGGCGAAGCGGCTCAAGGGCTGACCGGACAACGGCCCAACGAGAAAATCATCAACAACGACGGACACCGTCGAACCGGAGGGGAAACAAGAATGGAATTCACTGACAAAGACCGGCGCGTGCGCTGGTTGGGCCGTGTGCTGATGGCCGTCGGCGCCGCGATCGTGCTCGTGATCATCTGGCCGTTTTATGCAGTGCCGACCGGCAGCCGCGGCGTGGTGACGCAGTTCGGCCGCATCGTCGGCATTGAAGACGAAGGCCTGGCGGTGCTGCCGCCCTGGCGCAAGCTGCACAACTTCAGCATCCGCGCCGAGAAGGCCGACATCGAGAACGCCGAGGGCAGCACCAGCGACACCCAGCCGGTGAAGGTGAGCATGACGGTGCGCTACAGCATCGCCACCGACCGCGTGTCCGAGGTGTTCGAGAAGTACTCGCACGACGGTGACCTGGCTTCCTATGTCCAAACGGCGACGCAGGAAATCTTCAAGGCGGTGACGGCCAAGTACACGGCGCCGGACCTGATCTCGCAGCGCGCCAAGGTCTCATCGGACATCAACGCGGCCCTGCGCGAGAAGCTGTCGATCTACGGTGCGCAGGTGATCAACATCGACATGCGCAACTTCTCGTTCTCCGATTCGTACATGCATGCGATC
>Ga0307515_10026155_pt1 | contig 10059 bp, 8 predicted proteins | sample 17_EM_MG_FD_194513 | JGI IMG/M metagenome (GOLD analysis project Ga0307515, IMG submission 194513) | Populus trichocarpa ectomycorrhiza microbial communities from riparian zone in the Pacific Northwest, United States - 17_EM | ecosystem: Host-associated > Plants > Roots > Unclassified | place...
ACCCGGACGACACCTTCACGGAGTATGCGTACTTCTCCTCTTTCTCGACGTCGTGGGTAGAGCACGCGAAGCGGTTCGTCGACGGCTCGGTCGAGCGCCTCGGGCTCGACGAGAAGTCCTTCGTCGTCGAGGTCGCCAGCAACGACGGTTACCTGCTCAAGCACGTCGTCGGCCACGGGATCCGGTGTCTGGGTGTCGAACCTTCGGTGAACGTCGGGCAGGCGGCGCGCGACGCCGGCGTGCCCACTCTGACCGCCTTCCTCTCCGAGGAAACCGGCCGCCAGGTGCGCGAGGAACACGGGCCGGCTGATCTTGTGGCCGCCAACAACGTCTACGCGCACATCCCCGACGTCCTCGGCTTCACCAAGGGCCTGCGCGCCCTGGTCGCGGACGACGGCTGGGTCTCCATCGAGGTCCAGCACCTGCTCACGCTGATCGAGAAGAACCAGTACGACACGATCTACCACGAGCACTTCCAGTACTACACGGTCGAATCCGCCCGGCGCGCGCTCGCGACCGGCGGGCTGACCGTCGTCGATGTCGAACTCGTGCCGACGCACGGCGGGTCGATCCGGCTCTGGGCGCGTCCCGCCGAGGTGGCGGGTGAGCCCAGCGAGCGGATGACCGACGTGCTGGAGCAGGAGAAGGCCGCCGGGCTGCACGAGCTGTCCGGGTATACCGAGTTCGCCGAGCGCGTCACTCGCGTACGGCTGGACCTGCTGAAGTTCCTCATCGAGGCGCGCAACGACGGGAAGACCGTCGTCGGCTACGGCGCCCCGGGCAAGGGCAACACCCTGTTGAACCACTGCGGGATCCGGACGGACCTGCTGAGCTACACCGTCGATCGCAACCCTTACAAGCACGGCCGCTTCACGCCGGGCACGCGCATTCCAGTGCTGCCCCCGGAGCGGATCGAAGCCGATCGGCCCGACTACGTGCTCGTTCTCCCGTGGAACCTCCGGGAGGAACTGACCGAACAGCTGTCGTTCGTGGGTGCCTGGGGCGGAAAGCTCGTGTTCCCCATCCCCCGCCTGGAAATCGTCGAGGTGTCTTGAAGTGAAGGTCGTACTCTTCTGCGGTGGTTACGGGATGCGGATGCGCAACGGCGCGGCCGACGACGTCCCGAAGCCGATGGCCATGGTCGGCCCGAGACCGCTCATCTGGCATGTCATGCGGTACTACGCCCACTTCGGGCACACCGAATTCATCCTGTGCCTCGGTTACGGCGCGGCGCACATCAAGAACTTCTTCCTGAACTACCAGGAAACCATTTCCAACGACTTCATCCTCCGGGGCGGCAAGCCGGAACTGCTGTCGACCGACATCGCCGACTGGACGATCACCTTCGTGCAGACCGGGATCGAGTCGCCGATCGGTGAGCGCCTTCGCCGCGTCCGCGACTACCTCGACGGCGACGAAATGTTCCTCGCGAACTACGCCGACGTCCTGTCCGACGCGCCGCTGCCCGACATGATCAAGCGGTTCGAGAACACCGACGCCGGCGCTTCGATGATGGTCGTGCCGCCGCAGTCGTCGTTCCACTGCGTCGACATGAACGAAAGCGGGATGGTCGGCTCGATCACCGCGGTCAGCGAAATGCCGCTGTGGGAGAACGGCGGGTACTTCGTGCTGCGCCAGGAGGTCTTCGACCACATCCCGGAGAACGGTGACCTGGTCGCCGACGGCTGCGGCGAGCTGGCCAAGCGCGGCCGTCTCCTGGCCTACCCGTACCGCGGGTTCTGGAAGCCGACCGACACGGTCAAGGAGCGCGCGGCGCTCGACGACGCGTACACGCACGGCAAGAAGCCCTGGGCGCTCTGGGAGCAGCCTGTCGAGAGCATCGCGTGATCGGGCTGCGGCCGGGACGGCTCGGCGGCGTGGTCGCCCTAGGCGCGCACTGCGACGACATCGCGATCGGCGCCGGCGGCACCCTGCTGACGATGTGCGCGTCGCGACCGGGACTGCGGGTCGACGCGCTGGTCCTCTCCGGCGGCGGCACGCCCCGCGAGGACGAGGAGCGCGCGGCGCTGGCGGCGTTCTGCCCCGGCGCGCAGGTCGACGTCACGGTGCTGAAACTCCCGGACGGCCGGTTCCCGGCGCACTGGGAAGAGGCCAAGAACGCGCTGGAGGAACTGCGGCGGCGGACCGACCCGGACGTCATCCTGGCGCCGCGCACCGACGACGCGCACCAGGACCACCGCGGGCTCGCGAAGCTGGTGCCGACGGCGTTCCGCGACCACCTGGCGCTCGGCTACGAGATCGTCAAGTGGGACGGCGACCTCGGCGCGCCGTCGGTGTACCAGCCCCTCGACGACGACGTCGCCGAGGAGAAGGTGCGGCTGCTGCAGACGCACTACGCGTCGCAGCGGCATCGCGGCTGGTACGACCGCGAGGCGTTCCTCGGCCTGGCGCGGATCCGCGGGATCGAAGCGGCCGCGAAGTACGCCGAAGCGTTTTTCGTCAAGAAACTCACTCTCGACCTGAAGGGCTGAATTCGATGCGGGTGTTGCTGACGGGACACAAGGGCTACCTGGGAACGGTGATGGCCCCGGTGCTCGCCGCCGCCGGCCACGAGGTCGTCGGCCTCGACTCCGGGCTGTTCGCGGACTGCCTGCTCGGGCCCGCCCCGGCCGACCCGGGTGGGTACGTCGTCGACCTGCGCGACGTCACGGCCAAGCACGTGACCGGCGTCGACGCGGTGATCCACCTGGCCGCGCTGTCGAACGACCCGCTGGGTTCGCTCGCGCCGGACCTGACCTACGACATCAACCACCACGCGTCGGTGAAGCTCGCGAAGCTGGCGAAGGACGCCGGCGTCGGGCGCTACCTGTACGCGTCGACCTGCTCGGTGTACGGCGCGGGCGGCGACAACCTGGTCGACGAGGATGCCCCGCTGAAGCCGGTGACGCCGTACGCCGAGTCGAAGGTGCGCGTCGAGGCCGACGTCCACGAGCTCGCCGACGACGACTTCACCCCGGTCTACATGCGCAACGCGACCGCGTTCGGCTACTCGCCCCGCCTGCGTGGCGACATCGTGCTGAACAACCTCACGGCGCACGCGCACCTGTCCGGCGAGGTGCTGGTGCTCTCCGACGGCACGCCGTGGCGGCCGCTGGTGCACGCCCAGGACATCGCGCGCGCGTTCACCGCCGCGCTGACGGCGCCGAGGGAGGCCGTGCACAACAAGGCCTTCAACATCGGCACCGAGGACAACAACGTCACCGTCGCCGAGATCGCGCAGGAAGTCGTCGAGGCCGTGCCGGGCTCGACGCTGAACATCACCGGCGAGGCCGGCGCCGACCCGCGCTCGTACCGCGTCGACTTCTCGCGCTTCCGCGAGGCCATCCCCGGCTTCGCCTGCGAGTGGTCGGTCAAGGACGGCGCGGTCGAGCTGATCGAGGCCTACCGGAAGTTCGGGCTGACCAGGGAGTCGTTCGACAAGCTGTTCACCAGGCTCGCCTGGCTGCGCAGCGAAGGCGAAGCCGGCCGCGTCGACAACACCTTGCGGCGCCACTAGTGGCGGGCGCGCAGCTGCGGACCGGGGCGGAGCTGCACGCCCTGGTCGAGCGGCTGTACCCGATCTGCCGCAGCATCACCGGCGACGGTGTGCGGCAGACGCTGGACATCATCGACGAGCACGTTTCCCTCGAGCGGCACGAGGTCCCGACCGGCACCCAGGTGCTGGACTGGACGATCCCGCAGGAGTGGAACATCCGCGACGCCTACGTCGCTTCGCCTTCCGGTGAGCGGGTAATCGACTTCCAGGAGTCGAACCTGCACGTCGTCGGGTACAGCGTCCCGGTGTCGGAACGGATGCCGCTGAGCGAGCTGCGGGAGCACCTGCACACGCTGCCGGACCAGCCGTCGTGGGTGCCCTACCGGACCAGCTACTACGCCCCGGCCTGGGGATTCTGCCTCGCGCAGGAGAAGCTGGACGCGCTGCCCGACGGCGACTACGACGTCGTCATCGACTCGACCCTGGCCGACGGCTCGCTCACCTACGGCGAGCACGTCGTCCCGGGCCGCGTCACCGACGAGGTCATCGTGTCCTGCCACGTGTGCCACCCGTCGCTGGCCAACGACAACCTCGCCGGCATCGCCGTCGCGATCTCGCTGGCCCAGCAGCTGGCTCTCACCCAGCCCCATTACACGTACCGGTTCCTGTTCATGCCGGGCACGATCGGCTCGATCACGTGGCTCGCGCGCAACTCTTCGCGGATCGAAAAGATCAAGCACGGGCTGGTGCTGGCGTGCGCGGGTGACTCGGGTTCGCTGACGTACAAGAAGTCCCGCCGCTACGACGCCGAGATCGACCGCGTGGTGCAGCACGTGCTTCGTTCCCGCGAGCACAAGGTGGTCGACTTCTCGCCGTACGGCTACGACGAGCGCCAGTTCTGCTCGCCGGGCTTCAACCTCGGCGTCGGTTCGCTGACGCGGACGCCGTACGCCGGCTACCCCGAATACCACACCTCCGCCGACAACCCGGGTTTCGTCTCGCCCGCGGCCATGGAGGACACGCTCGGCGCGCTTCGCGATGCTTTCGGCGTCCTGGACCGCAACCGCCGGTACGTCAACCTCAGCCCGTACGGCGAACCACAGCTCGGCAAGCGCGGGCTGTACGACTCGCTCGGCGGCCGCAGCGACGCCAAGCAGGCCCAGATGGCGATGCTCTGGGTGCTCAACCTCTCCGACGGCGACCACTCCCTGCTCGACATCGCCGAACGGGCCGGGCTGTCCTTCGACATCGTCGACGTCGCGGCGCGTGCCCTGCACGACGCCGGTCTGGTCAAGGAGTGAGCGACGTGGCCAACCATCGCCGTGCCCCTCGCTCGCTGCTCCGGAACGGCGCCGTGCGCGCCATGGCCGGGCGGCTGAGCTGGGGGCTCGGCGACCAGGCGGTGTCGAGCCTGACCAACTTCGCGGTCGGGCTGTACGTGGCCCGCACGCTCGGGACATTCGCGTTCGGCATCTTCAGCCTCGCCTGGGTCACCTACGGCGTGGTGCTCAACGTCTCGCGCGGCCTGGCCACCGACCCGCTGATGGTGCGCTTCAGCGCCGTCTCGGAGGACCGCTGGCGCTCCGGCGTCGCGAGCGCGTCCGGCACCGCGATCGGCGTCGGCTGCGTGACCGGCGTGATCAGCCTGGTCGCCGGCCTGGCCGCGGGCGGACCGCTCGGCAACGCGTTCGTCGCGCTCGCCGTGGTGCTGCCGGGCCTGCTGCTGCAGGACGCCTGGCGCTTCGCGTTCTTCGCGCGCGGTGCCGGCAAGAAGGCGTTCATCAACGACTGCGTGTGGGGCGTGGCGCTGATCCCGGCGCTGGTCATCGCCGCCGAGGTCGGCACTGTCGTCGCGTTCGTGCTGGCCTGGGGCCTCTCGGGCGCCGCAGCGGCCCTGTTCGGCTGGTTCCAGACCGGCATCCTCCCCCACCCCCGCGAAGCGCTGGGCTGGTTCCGGCGGCAGCGGGATCTGAGCGTCCGGTACCTCGTCGAGAACGTCAGCAACAGCGGCGCGTCGCAGCTGCGGGCGTATGGCCTCGGCGCGATCGCCGGCATCACCGCCGTCGGCGCGGTCCGCGGAGCCGAGCAGCTGCTCGGCCCGTTCCTGGCCCTGCTCATGGGGCTGTCCCTGGTCACCGTCGCCGAGGGCGCGCGGGTGCTTCAGCGGGCGCCGCACCGGCTGAAGCACTTCTGCATGATCCTCGGCGGCGGCCAAGCCGCCGCCGCGCTGTGCTGGGGCCTGGCGCTGCTGCTGCTCCTCCCGGACTCCGCCGGACGCTGGGTGATGGGCTCGGTGTGGGACTCGTCGTCCCCGCTGATCCTCCCGGTGACCCTCGCCGTGGTCGGCGCGAGCTTCTCGACCGGCGCCGCGGCCGGGCTGCGAGCCCTCGGCGCCGCCCCGCGGAGCCTGCGGTCGCAGCTGATCGCGTCCCTGTTCTACGTCTCGTTCGGCATCACGGGCGCCTTCCTCGGCGGTGCGGACGGGTCCGCGTGGGGCGTCGCGACCGCCACGCTCAGCGGCTCCGTCGTCTGGTGGCTGCAGTTGCGGCTCGGGCTGCGCGAGTACGTGCCACCGGTCGCGGACCTCGCCGGAGCCAACGAAACCACCGTGGTCTTCGAGCCGATCAAAGAGCCGATCAAGGAATGAGGACTCCATGACCACCGTCCCGCGGCTGAGCCTCGGCCTCCCGGTGTACAACGGCGAGGAGTACCTCGCCGAGTCACTGGACGCGCTGCTCGGCCAGACCTACGAGGACTACGAGCTGATCATCTCGGACAACGCGTCCACCGACGCGACCGACGAGATCTGCCGCCGCTACGTCGAGAAGGACTCGCGGATCCGCTACGTCCGCCAGCCGAAGAACATCGGCGCGACGCCGAACCACAACTTCGTGTTCGACGTGTCCCGCACCGAGCTCTTCAAGTGGGTCTCCCACGACGACTTGTACGCCCGCGACCTCCTCAAGCGCTGCATCGAGGCGCTCGACGAACACCCGGACGTCATCCTCGCCCACTGCGACCAGGCCATCATCGACGGCGACGGCCGCATCGTCCAGCCGCTCGAGTACACCCTGAACACCGGCTCCCGGCACGCCCCGGACCGCTTCCGCAGCATCCTGTTCGAGCCGGGCGGCGACGACTTCTACGGCGTCATCCGCGCCGACGTCCTCCGCCGCGTCAAGCCGCTCGACAGCTACCACCACGCCGACCGCACGTACTCGGCCGAGATGGCCCTGCACGGCCCGTTTTACCAGGTGCCCGAGCTGCTGTACTTCCGCCGCGACCACCCGGGCCGCGCGGAACGTGCCAACCCGACCATCCGGAGCCGGTGCGCCAACCTCGACCCGCGGCGCGCGGACCGGCTCCGGAACCCCACCGTCCGCCTGGTCGGCGAGTACATCGTCGGGTTCGCCGACCTGATCCGGCGGGCGCCGATCTCGGGCGCCGACAAACGCGAGTGCTTCCGGCACCTCGGCGGCTGGCTGACCGACCGCGCGCGCTCCGGCCACGGCGAGCGCGTCGAGGACCGCGCGCCGACCGCCTCCGACGTCGCCACGGTCAACGAGATCGTGGCCGGCCGGGAAGGCAGGCTCGCGTGAAGCGTGCCCCACGCGTCGGCGTGTTCGGCCTGCTCGGCTCAGGGAACCTCGGCAACGACGGTTCCCTCGAAGCCGTGCTCGGCTACCTGCGCGCCGAGTACCCGGACGCGGTGCTGGGCGCCCTGGTGGGCGGCCCGGAGATCGTCCGCGAGCGGTACGGCCTCGACACCACCCCCCTGCACTGGAACCAGGCCGAGTACGAGACGGCGTCCGGCCTCCGGTCGATCGTCCTCAAGGGACTCGGCAAGCTCGTCGACATCGGCCGCACAGCCGCCTGGGTCCGCAAGCAGGACGTCGTGATCGTGCCCGGCATGGGCGTCCTCGAAGCGACGCTTCCGTTGCGCCCCTGGGGTTTTCCGTATTCGCTGTTCCTCCTTTCTGCCACGGGACGGCTTTTCGGGACGAAGGTCGCGCTGGTCAGCGTCGGCGCCAACGAGATCAGCGCGCGGGCCACGCGGACGCTGGTCCGCTGGGTCGGCCGCCTGGCCACCTACCGCTCGTACCGCGACGACATCTCCCGCGACGCGATGCGCGCCATGGGCGTCGACACCAGCCGCGACCAGGTGTACCCCGACCTCGCGTTCTCCCTCCCCACGCCGGACGGCGACGGCGAACCGGGCACCGTCGGCGTCGGCGTGATGGCCTACTACGGCGGCAACGACGACCGAGCTGAAGCCGACCGGATCTACCGCCACTACGTCGACACGATGAACCGTTTCGTCGGCTGGCTCGTTGACCAGGACAGACCGGTCCGGCTGTTCATCGGCGACCGGATCGACCGGCAGGTCGTCGACGAGATCATCGAGAAGACCGCTTCCCCGCTGGTGACGGCGGCCTCGGCGGAGACCCTGGACGAGCTGATGCACGAGATGGCCGCGGTGGACCGCGTGGTGGCGACGCGCTACCACAACGTGCTCTGCGCCCTGAAGGTCGCGAAACCGACCGTGGCGATCGGGTACGCACCGAAGAACGACGTCCTCATGGCGGAGATGGGGCTCGGCGGTTTCACCCAGCGGGCGAAGACCGTCGACTTCGACCGTCTCGTCGAGCAGTTCACCGAACTGGAGAACCGTTCGGCCGAACTGCGCCAGACGCTGCTGGAACGGAACGAGATGAACGCGCAACGGCTCAAGGACCAGTTCGCCGCCCTTTCGGCGGCCCTCTTCGGGGGTGGGCGATGAAGGCCATTCCGGTGCCCGAAATCGAGGGCGTGTACCTGTTCGAACCGACACCCCACGTCGACGAGCGAGGCTTCTTCAGCCGCACCTTCGACCGCGAAGTCGTCGCGTCGGTCGGGATCGACCCGGACGGCTTCGCCCAGGACAGTCTTTCGCGGTCCCGCAAGGGAGTCGTGCGAGGGATGCACCTGCGCGGCGGGGCCGGCGAATCGAAGCTCGTGCGCTGTTCACACGGCGCGATCTTCGACGTCGTGGTGGACCTCCGACCGGGTTCCCCGACGTTCCGAAATATCAAGACGTTCGAACTTTCGGGTGAGACGCAGGTTTCCGTGTACATCCCCGCGGGGTGCGCGCACGGATTCCAGTCACTCACGGATCCCTCCGACGTTTCGTACCGTATCGATCGGGCGCACAACCCGAACGAAGACATTACGATTTCGTACAAAGACCCTGAATTGGACATTTCTTGGCCACTGTCAGTCAAACTGGTGAGCGACCGAGACGAACGTGCGCCGTCTCTCGGAGAGGCGTTGAAACCAACGAGGTGACCCCCATGGGAACGAACTTGCCCCGCTCCAAGACGGCGAACGAGCGGCTGCACCGGGTCATCCCGGGCGGTGCGCACACTTACGCCAAGGGCTCGGACCAGTATCCCTTCGAGATGGCCCCGGTCATCTCCCACGGCCGCGGCGGCCACGTCTGGGACGTCGACGGCAACCAGTACATCGAGTACGGCGCCGGGCTGAGAGCGGTCAGCCTGGGCCACGCCCACCCCCGGGTCCTCGACGCCGTCCGCGGCGAACTGGACAAGGGCAGCAACTTCATCCGCCCGTCGATCATCGAGGCCGAGGCCGCCGAGCGGTTCCTCGAGAACGTGCCGACGGCCGACATGGTGAAGTTCACCAAGAACGGCTCCGACGCCACGACGGCCGCGGTCCGGCTGGCCCGCGCCGCGACCGGGCGCAAGCTCGTCGCGAAGTGCGCCGACCACGCCTTCTTCTCGACCGACGACTGGTTCATCGGCACCACGCCGATGAACGCGGGCATCCCGGACGAGACGACCGACGCGACGGTGTCCTTCCCGTACGGCGACCTGCAGGCGGCGGAGGAACTGCTGCAGCGCCACGACGGAGAGATCGCGTGCATGCTCCTGGAGCCGGCCGCGGCGGTCGAACCGCCGCCGGGGTACCTGCAGGGCCTGCGGGAGCTCGCCACCCGCCACGGCGTCGTGTTGATCTTCGACGAGATGATCACCGGGTTCCGGTGGTCCGCTCACGGCGCGCAGGACCTCTACGGCGTCACCCCGGACCTCTCGACGTTCGGCAAGGCACTCGGCAACGGCTTCGCCGTCTCGGCCCTCGCGGGCAAGCGGGAGCTGATGGAGATCGGCGGCCTGCGCAGCGACCGGGAGCGGGTGTTCCTGCTCTCGACCACCCACGGCGCCGAAACGCACTCCCTCGCCGCCGCGATGGCCGTCATGGACGTCTACCGCGACGAGGACGTCATCGGTCGCATGCACGCCCTCGGCGACCGGCTCGCCGCCGGCGTCCGCGACGTCGCGGCCGGGATCGGCGTCGAGGACCACGTGGTCGTCCGCGGCCGGGCCAGCAACCTGGTCTTCGGCACGCTCGACGAGGAGGGCAAGCCGTCGCAGCCGTACCGGACGCTGTTCCTGCGCGAGCTGATCACCGGTGGTGTCCTCGGGCCGTCCTTCGTGGTCAGTGCCGCGCTCACCGAGGCGGACATCGACAGGACGATCGACGTGGTCGCCCAGGCCTGCACGGTC
>Ga0307515_10026156_pt1 | contig 10059 bp, 8 predicted proteins | sample 17_EM_MG_FD_194513 | JGI IMG/M metagenome (GOLD analysis project Ga0307515, IMG submission 194513) | Populus trichocarpa ectomycorrhiza microbial communities from riparian zone in the Pacific Northwest, United States - 17_EM | ecosystem: Host-associated > Plants > Roots > Unclassified | place...
GGCAACCGAGCTAAAGTTGGTGCCCTTAATTACACCACGAACAAAATTACCTTCGCTAATTAAAACAGCATCTTGGGCAAAAAGCTTAATGCTGAAAAGAAAAAATACAGATAGGATTTTAAATGCTTTCATCATAACAAATAACGTAAATATTTGGTTTAGTTGTACATAGATGATTAAAGAATAAGGAACAAAGATTAAAGATAATGCGAATTAAAAATAAATAATAACTTTACAAGTTCACCGCTTTACATAAGTTTTTTTATCTGTGTAATCAATTAAATCGGTGTAATCATTTATGAAAAAACTTTTTCTTTTAGATGGAATGGCGCTAATTTACAGAGCGCATTTTGCATTAAGCAAAAACCCTCGTTTTACCTCTACAGGTGTTAATACATCGGCTGTTATGGGATTTGCAAACACACTTTTGGAAGTCTTGAAAAAAGAAAAGCCAAGTCATATAGCCGTAGTTTTTGATACTGAGGCACCAACTGAAAGGCACACAGATTTCGTGGCCTATAAAGCCCATAGAGAAGCGATGCCTGAAGATTTGTCCAAAGCATTGCCATATATATTTAAGTTGATTGAGGGCTTTAAAATACCTGTAATAACTAAGGATGGTTTTGAGGCAGATGATATCATCGGTACACTAGCAAAAGAAGGCGAGCGCCAAGGGTTTCAAGTTTATTGCATGACCCCAGATAAGGATTTTGCACAATTGGTGTCTGAAAATATTTTCATTTACAAACCTGCCCGTATGGGTAATGAAATGGAGATTTTAGGCGTGCCTGAAGTTTTGGCCAAATGGGAAATAGAAAATGTATTGCAAGTAATAGATATTTTAGGTCTGTGGGGCGATGCGGTGGATAATATTCCGGGAATTCCTGGTATTGGAGAAAAAACGGCGAAATTGTTAATCAAGCAATATGGCAGTATGGAAAACATCATCGCCAATAGCCACGAATTAAAAGGAAAACAAAAGGAAAACGTTGAGAATTTTGCAGAGCAAGGATTAATATCTAAAAAACTAGCCACTATAATTTTAAACGTTCCAGTTGAGTTTGATGAAACTAAATTAGTTTTAGAAGAGCCAAGCAGGGAATTATTAGAACCACTATTCGCCGAACTAGAATTCCGTACCATCGGGAAACGAGTGTTTGGAGAAGAATTTAGTGTAAATGATTCAAAAAGTGGCCCTCAACAACAAGATTTATTTGGCAACAATGTTGAAGTAAAAAGGAAGGATTTCTCAGAGCAACCTTCATTGTTTGATACGCCAATTGATGCAAAAAACATCAGTAATACACCTCATGAATATTTCCTGGTTGATACACCAGAAAAGCGAAAAGAACTGATTGATTTGTTATTGAAACAACCAAGCATTTCTTTTGATACTGAAACTACTGGAACAGATGCTAACCTAGCTGACTTAGTTGGGTTGTCATTTTCAATAAAGCCAGGAGAAGGTTATTATATCCCTGTTCCAGAAAATAGAGATGAAACACAAGCTATTGTTGATGAATTTAGGGTTGTCCTCGAAAATGAAAACATCGCCAAGATTGGTCAAAATATTAAGTATGATATGTTGGTGCTTAAATGGTATGATGTTCAGGTAAAAGGAAAACTTTTTGATACCATGTTGGCTCACTATTTAATTGACCCAGATACTCGTCATAACATGGATGTCTTGTCTGAAAACTATTTAGGCTATACGCCAATTTCTATCACTACTTTAATCGGTGCAAAGGGAAAAGGTCAAGGGACAATGCGTGATGTTCCTGTAGAAAATGTGGTTGATTATGCCTCAGAAGATGCGGATGTAACCTTGCAATTAGCGAATGTTTTCGAGCCGTTACTTGTAGAAAAAAATGCCATCAAACTTGCCGAGGAAATAGAAAATCCGCTGATTTACGTTTTAGCAGACATAGAAAAGGAAGGTGTTAAAATAGATATCGAAACTTTAAATGCTTACTCAATTGAACTGCAAACAGAGATTACAAAAGCAGAGCAAAGTGTATATGAAAAAGCAGGGCTGAAGTTTAATTTGGCATCACCAAAACAATTGGGAGAAGTTTTATTCGACCATTTGAAGTTAGATCCAAAAGCAAAAAAAACGAAAACAGGTCAGTATCAAACTGGAGAAGATGTTTTAACCTTACTAGCGCATAAGAGTGATATTGTAAAAGACATATTAGATTTTCGCCAGTTGCAAAAACTAAAATCAACTTACGTTGATGCTTTACCACTATTGGTAAATCCAAAAACAGGTAGAGTTCACACTAGTTTTAATCAGGCAGTTGCCGCAACGGGAAGATTAAGCTCTAATAATCCAAACTTGCAAAACATTCCTATTCGTACCGAAAGAGGAAGAGAAGTTCGTAAGGCTTTTATTGCAAGAGATGAAGACCACGTTTTGTTATCTGCCGATTATTCGCAAATTGAATTGCGCATAATTGCGGAAATTAGCAAGGAAGAAAATATGTTAGATGCTTTTACTAAAGGCATCGACATCCATACGGCAACAGCTGCAAAAGTTTACGGAATTTCTATTGAAGAAGTAGATTCAAATCAACGTAGAAATGCAAAAGCGGTTAACTTTGGTATTATTTATGGACAATCGGCATTTGGATTATCTCAGAATTTAAACATTCCTCGTAAAGAAGCAGCCGAAATCATCGAACAATATTTCACCCAATATCCAGGCATTAAAAGATACATGAGCGACACCATGAATTTTGCTCGTGAAAATGGATTTGTGGAAACGATAATGGGAAGGAGAAGATATTTAAGAGACATTAACTCTGCTAATCAAACGGTAAGAGGTTACGCAGAGCGAAATGCGATTAATGCACCCATACAAGGTTCAGCGGCAGATTTAATCAAGATTGCGATGATTAATATCCATAAAGATATGCAAGACCAAAAGCTAGAATCAAAAATGACAATGCAGGTGCATGATGAGCTTGTTTTCGACGTTTTAAAAACAGAAGTCGAGCAAATGAAAGCCATTATTACACATAGAATGAAAACTGCTATAAAAACTGAAGTGCCAATAGAAATTGAAATTGGCGAAGGTAATAATTGGCTAGCTGCGCATTAATTTATCATAAAATGAAAAGATACATCCTGTTTATTGCCTCAATATTTACTTCATCTCTTGCTTTTGCACAAGCAAGACAAGATACCACTACTATATATTCGAACCCAGGTTATAATAAAGACCCAATGCGTTCAAAATGGATTAGCAATGTTGAGCAAAAGGGAGAGTTTTGGGTATTAAGTTTAACTGATAAAAAAGGTGTTTTAAGAGAGAAAATCAGCTTTGCTGATAAAAAGTTAGAGGTTAGAAAAGGACCGTATACTTTTTATGAAAATGGAATGGTAAAAGAAGAAGGCAATTATGAAAAAGGATATAAAAACGGCGAGTGGCATTATTACTATCCAAATCAACAACTGTTTGAAAACGTAAATTATACTTTCGATAAATATAATGGAGATTTTAAGGCTTACTGGGATAATGGAGACTTAAAAAAAGAAGGTGATTATGTAATGGGTACCAAGACTGGAAATTGGAAAATGTTTTACAAAGGCAAAAAGCTAGCTGCTAATGAAGAATATGATGAAAAAGGAAAAGTGGTGGATGGCATTTATTTCGACCAAGATGGGAATAGTGTAAAAAATGTCTTTATCATTCAACCCCCAAGTTATCCTGGCGGGATGCAAGCATTTTATCAGTTTTTGGGAAGAGAAATTAGATATCCAGCGAGTGCTCAAAAAAATAGCATTCAAGGCACGGTAAAGCTAGAATTTACAGTAATGAAAGATGGTAAACTGGAAGATGTAAAAGTAAAAGAAAGTCCTGATGCTGATTTAAGCAGTGAAGCATTACGTGTCTTGAGAAATTCTATAAACTGGTTGCCTGGAAAAGAATTGGGCGAACCTGTAAAAATGAGATATGCAATTCCAATTAGGTTTTCTTTAAGATAATTGATTAACTTCATTTAATCTTCATAAGGATAAATGAAGTTTACATCAAAATTAAAACCGACCATGAAAAAATTATTAAGCATTTTCGCAATTGCAGTATTAGGGATTAGTACTACTTTCGCACAAACAGCTGCAACCGCTCCAGCTAAACAAGCAACAAAAAAAGCAAAAGTAATAGCTGCAAAGGCACCAGCTGCGGCAAAAACAGAAGTTAAAAAAGTTGAAACCAAAGTTGCTACCGTAAAAACCACAGCGCCTGTAGCCGTTAAAAAAGAAGTAAAAAAAGTAACCGTTGCTACGCCAACTAAAAAAGATGGCACGGCCGATATGCGTTATAAAGTTAATAAAGAAGCGAAAGTTGTAGTTGCTGGCCCAACTAAAAAAGATGGAACAGCAGATATGCGCTATAAAGCGAATAAAGAAGCAGCAAAGAAAAACTAAGTCATAACTAGTTGTTAAGTAAAAGCCTTCCAGATATATTTCTGAAAGGCTTTTTTTATAAAGTTATGGTTTCGCCTACGGCTGGTAATAATAAGGTTTTCTGTGCCCTTTTAAAGCTTTCTATGGCAACTTTACTATCTATTTCAATTACCGGAAAAGTATCATAATGTACTCCAATTACTTTATCGCAATTCACATAATTTGAAGCGATAACCGCATCATCAGTATCCATTGTATAATTACCGCCAATAGGTAAAATGGCATAGTTTAATTTATAAAGCTCAGCTAGTAATTTCATTTCAACAGTTAAGCCTGTGTCTCCTGCAAAATAAATTTGTTTGCCATCTAATTCTAAAACAAAGCCAGCCGGATTACCGCCATAACTTCCATCGGGTAAACCAGCAGAATGTGTTGCCCAAACCATTCTTACAGTTCCAAAATCGAAAGTATATTTTCCGTAATTCATTGGGTGAACATTTTCTACACCTTGTTTCATTACCCAACCAATAATCTCTGGCATTGCAATAACTTGAGCTTTGGTTTGTTTAGCTAGTTCAATTAAATCGCCAACATGGTCGCCATGGCCGTGACTTACCAAAATATAATCTGCTTCTATTTTGCTAATATCAATATGTTTAGCCAATGGGTTTTGACTAATAAATGGGTCGAATAATAACTTTGTAGTCTCTGTTTCTATTAAAAAACTAGATTGACCGTAATATGTGTATTTCATTTTTTTGAGATATGAGTATTGAGATATGAGTATTGAGATGTGCGATATGAAACAAGTTTTATTAGCCTTCAGCCGGTTGGTTTAATGGAATTGAATAAACAATGCAGGTAAACCTTCAGCCTTCGAACCTTTTACCATCAATCTTTTAAGACCCAAACATTCCGCCCAGGCCACCAAGCATGCTTTGAGTTGCGGCTTGCATTTCGGTTGCGCTAACTTGGTCGGCTTGTGCTAAGGCTTTATTTACAGCAGTTAATAAAAGCTCCTCCAATTCTTCTCTATCAGCAGCTGCGTAAAAACCTTCTTCAATTTCTATAGCTGTAATTGCTTTATTTGCGGTCGCTGTAACTTTTATTGCACCACCTTCAACTTCGCCAAATACAGAAATGGTGTCTAATCTTTTTTTAATTTCTTCTGCCTGTTTTTGGGCAGCCATTAATTTATCGAACATGTTGTTTTGTTTTTATTATTAATCGAAAATAAGAGAAAATTGTTTTAAAAATATCCTCAATAACAAAAAAAGCTGCATCCCATTGGGACACAGCTTCAAAACATAGAGATAATATCTTAAAGTCTTAAACCTAAGGTAAAACTTGTTACAGCATTAGGAAAATCTCTTCCAGCAGTTGCTGCACCAGTTGTTAAATTAATAGTATATAATTTAGTTGCTGTACCAACAGTTAAAATAGCATAAGCAGTATCTGTTGCACCAGAACTTACAATGTCAAAACCAGTAGTATTTTCTACGTTAATACCTAAAGCACCAACTTCGGCTAATGTGCCTACGTTTGCATCTTGCGTATATAATTTATCTGTATTATGGTCTATCACATAAAGTTTAGTAGATGTAGCACCAAAGAAATTGCTGGTATATGCAGCAGCACTTACAGTTGGTGTGCCAGGAGCTAAAATACCATCTACCGCTACAACTGCGCCATCATTAGGGTTTAATCTTAAGTTCTGACCAGTATTGCTTACTACACGAATCCTATCAACGGTTGGGTTAAAATCAAAGCCGAAGGTTGTGCCAACTAATAAAGTGCTAAGCGTACCTGAACCAACTTGAGTAAACGCACCTGTTCCGATATTAACTGCATATAAACGGCTTGTGCTACCTAAAGCAAAAATCTGTCCGTTTGCAGGTCTAAAATCCATACCAACAACCGTTTCGCCAGCTTGTAAACCTGTAATTGCTTTTACAATTGGAGTTGTAGCTGCTTTTGGATTAAAAATTAATAAATTATTAGTACTTGTTGTTGCATAAGCCGCAGCATTGTTAGGGATAGCAATACCTTGAATAACTAAACCATCAGCAAATTTTCCAACTAAGGTTGCTTTACCAGTTGTAATATCAATAGTATAAAGTTTATATATGCCTTCGCTTAAGCCTGTTGCCAGAGCGTTTGTATTATTTGGAGAAATATCAAAGCTAACTCCTGTTCCTATTTCTAAACCTAAACTTCCAATTTCAACTAATGTTCCATTATTAGGAGCGTCTTGTTTGTATAACTTTTTAGTAGTTAAATCAATATCGAATAAGGTGGTAGCGGTTGCGCCAGCTTCACTGTTGGTGTAAGCAACACCAGAAATGACAGCTCCAGTAACGCCATTAATTGCGCCATCAGTAAAAGCCACCATCCCTGTTTCTGGATTTAAGCGCAAATTTTGTCCTGTGTTAGATACCAACCTAATTCTATCAACCGTTGGATTAAAATTTAAGCTTACAGCAGTACCAGAAATGGCTGGTGTAAAAGCTGTAGAAATTGCCCTTGCAACACCCGTAGTTACGTTAATAACATAGAGTTTGCTGGCATCACTTACGCCATATAATTCTCCCGTTGCTGGTCTAAAATCAACACTCAACATTTTTTCTGCACCAGGTAAACCAGTTATGTTTACAGTGCTTATTTGAGTCTTTACGTTTTTTCCATTAAATAATTTAATGGTATTGTTAGAAAGCACATAAAATTCTTGGTCTGGGCCAACCAATGGAAGGGTAATAACTACTCTGTCTTTTTTGCAAGAAATTATTGCAATGGTAAACAGTATTGCGAATAGATATTTGCCGATTAATAAAGGGCTTAATGTAAGTTTTTTCATCATTTTAATTTTTTTAAGTTCTTATCTAAAAACAAATACGAACTTTTCTTAGCTATGGATTTACAACTTACGAGAATTATTTCCTCGGCTTTGCTCTTTCATATTGCGATGGCCACTTTACATCGTCTCCTAACTCAAATGCCGCATGTAGCGGGAAGTATGGGTCTCTTAAAAATTCTCTAGCCAAAAATATTAAATCTGCTTCGCCATTTTGCAAAATCTCTTCTGCTTGGTTAGCATTTGTAATTAAACCAACCGCACCTGTTGTGGCGCCAGTTTCTTTTTTAATAGCAGCCGCAAATTCTACTTGATAACCTGGCTTTAAAGGTATTTGTTGTGCTAACGTTAAACCGCCCGAAGAAGTATCAATTACATCAACTCCTTTTTCTTTTAGCAAAGCTGATAAACGAATAGATTCTTCCAAGTTCCATCCACCTTCTGCCCAATCTGTAGCCGAAATACGAACAAACAAAGGATTTTCTGCAAGCCAAACTTCTTGTACAGCTTCAACAGTTTCCATTAGTAGGCGAATTCTGTTTTCGAAACTACCCCCATAATTATCGGTTCTTTTGTTGCTAATTGGTGATAAAAATTGATGTTGCAAATAACCATGTGCGGCGTGAATTTCTACCACTTTAAATCCTGCTTTAATTGCTCTAACAGCGGCTGCTTTAAAATCTGCTTTTACTTTTTCAATGCCTGCAATGTCTAAGGCAATTGGTGTTTTATCTGTCGGATTAAAAATTTCTGCACTTGCAGATACTGTATCCCAGCCACCGTTTGCTGCATCTAATTGTAATGGGTTTTCCCATGGGATATCAAAACTTGCTTTTCGCCCTGCATGAGCCAATTGAATCCCAGCTATAGAAGCATTTGCGTGAATAAAATCTACTATTTCCTTAAACTTTTCGATGTGTTCATCTTTCCAAATACCAAGGTCGCCAATTGAAATTCTGGCCTCTGGAGAAACTCCCGTAGCTTCAAAAATAATTAAGCCAGCCCCACCAACCGCTCTACTGCCCAGATGAACCAAATGCCAATTATTAGGGAAACCATCCATTGCAGAATATTCGCACATTGGCGAAACCACAATTCTATTTTTTAGCTCAATGTTTTTTATTTTTAAGGGAGAGAAAAGTAACGACATATCTAGAGACTGTTTAAAATTTATCTAATAATTTATTTATGCTTCTTTTCTTCAGTAGCACTTATTTTTTTAATGGTCTTCAGGCTTGCCTCGCAGGTTGGCTGCAACTTCGTTATGTGTTTTCGAGGTAGAAGCGCCGCTATCTCTTCAAAAACAAGCCTTGTTTCGCTCAAAAATAAGCAATAAACATTTTCATAACATAAATTTAAACAGCCTCTAAATTTTTTTGGCAAATTAACAACAAGGAAATGGATTTGTTTCTATTGTTTAAATATCCAAACAATGCAATGACAAGTAAATAAATTGTTAGATTGATGAATGGTTATATTGTTGCTTAGATAGCTTCCAGTTACCTAAAATTTAAATTTATTAGATGGTGAACTCATCCAAAACTTTCCATTTTCCACCATCCTTTTGCTCTATTAAACTGATTCTGTTAAAGAATAATGTTGTTGGTAATGGATAAGATTTGATTTCCTTAAAAATGGAATCAGTACAAGTAGAATTTCTAGGATGCATCAATGTAATATGTGGTATATGTTTCCTAGGAGAAATCAGGATAACATTTCTTAAATTATGAAAATGGTTGTTCTCTTCACTAGCAGGAATTAATACACCCTTCCCATCTTCAAATCGTACCATTTCATTAAATGAAATCTTTATCGGTTTATCAATTTTAAGCGCTTTAATATTTGCAATCACTTTTTCTAAGCCCTCTAGCTCATCTTCCCTACAAAGTGTAACGTGAGCAGGTATTATAGCGTGTTGTATTGGATTAAATTTAGCCCTAATTTCTTCGATGGTTTCGTTTTCTACAAATAAGGTAAGTTGTCGTCTAATTTCCATCTAATTCATCAAATATTTATTAAAACCAACAAATAACTTAAATAGATTTTCATAAACGGTAAATGGAAGTGTTTCGGGTTTGTCGAAAACATCATGGTAAGCCGCAACTCCACCTTGTGTGTAAAGGAAAAAAGCAGGCACTCCTTTTTCTGTAAAAAAGTAATGATCGCTGTTGGCTGCTTTCCCTCTCGGATTTATTTTTACCAATAATTTGCCTTCATCATTAATCTTGTTCATCGCGGCAAACTCTTTAGGATATTGAGTTGCGTTAACTACTGTTGCTCCAGTTTCTCCTGTTCCAACCATATCTACGTTAATTAGAAACCTTATTTTATCCAATGGGATAATTGGATGTTCAGTAAAATATTTTGAGCCTAAAATTCCAGCTTCTTCTCCAGCAAAGCAGATAAATGCAATGGTGTATTTCTGCGGATTGGCTGCATAATATTTTGCAAGGCTCAACAAAAATGAAACCCCACTTCCATTGTCGTTTGCACCTGGGAAATAAGTATCTTTTCCCATTCCGCCTAAATGGTCGTAATGAGCTGTGATTAAAATAACAGAATCTGGCTTTGTAGTTCCCTTAACAACAGCACAAATATTTGATGCGCTAAAGTCAGGGATAAATTGATTTTCAATATTAACGGTTAAAGATTTTGGTGTTTCGCTGAGCGACGATTTTTTGATGAAGATTTCTGTATAATCATTAACTTTTTGAGAAACAGACCAGGTTAGTTTATCCTGTAGAACAACGACTATTCTATTTTTTGCATCTAAAAAAGTCACGCTATCTTTTTGCTCTAGC
>Ga0307515_10026157_pt1 | contig 10058 bp, 16 predicted proteins | sample 17_EM_MG_FD_194513 | JGI IMG/M metagenome (GOLD analysis project Ga0307515, IMG submission 194513) | Populus trichocarpa ectomycorrhiza microbial communities from riparian zone in the Pacific Northwest, United States - 17_EM | ecosystem: Host-associated > Plants > Roots > Unclassified | place...
TATTCAAAACTGAAACGACAACGGCAAGACTACGATACAGCAGACCGGTGATATTTCTTCGCCCCTGCATTGGACCTCATTTTTCTGAACCCGCTTCCAGGACCCACTACATACTGGAAAAGCTCTGTGAAATTGGCGTGGCCGGTCGGAAGGTGGACTTCTTGTAGGATTCCACGAGAATCTGCCTTTCCCCCTAAAGCTAACCCCATCTTAGATATGTAGATGACGTCCAGGACAATCTCCTCATTGACACGCTCCGTATGTATCAAATTTCTGCTCGGGCCTTCACCTTTCTCAAAGATCCAGTTCTCCGGAAAATCTGCGCCTATCCCCATGGACTGTTCTGGGGCAGTGACGCCACACAAGTAAGGGCAGCGATCATACGGTAGACGCTGACTAACGACTCTCTAGACAATTTCCGTCGGCAGCTCGTTTCGGTTTGGTGATCTGAAAGCATTTCAACATCGTATCGAGGTGAAACATTGGTGATTTTGAGCCGTGCTGAAGCTGACGATCTATCCAGGGACAACTTTCGCGCGAGTTGGGCATCGTCCCCGTTGAACCAAAAACCTTTGAACTCGTTGTGAACTACCGTTCTCACGGTGGCATCGTGAATTGTGCGCGTTCCGTTACAGAACTCATAATGCGCTATTGGCCACACTCGATCGACACTTTGCAACCAGAACATGCGATCGTTGAAGGGCCTCTGCCGATCTTCTTCCCCGGTCAGGATGGTGTGCGTTTGCTGTCGTGACCGGCCTATCAGGGACTAAATGTCACGAACAGGCTAAGTCACTTTTCGAGAACGGCCAAGGGGAACCCATCGAATTTGGAATGAGCCAATGTACGGCGCCTCTTTTATGACATTGTCTTTTTTTACAAACCCTCGGTACTCAGGTATACTCGTGCGCAATGATGCTGCAAGGGACAGGTTACGGCAAAGGCATGGAAACAGCCTTATCATGTCGGTTATTACGCTCCCGCGTCGTTTATTTACCTGATTCATCCTCGTAGGACCGTGTACGAGAGCAAGGGCCTCGAATTCAACGATGTCGGTCTCACTCTTCTTCACATTTACCTTGTTACCGAAAAAAACTAGGTCGTGCTATACAACTTCTTCGAGGATTCCACGGCGACCCCGAGCCAATGGCGTTTAGTGCTCAACGGGGTTCCCAACGGGGGCCATCCGTCAGGTGCTCCAACCTTCGATGAAACACGACACGCGAGTCTCTGTACAGAGGTACGTCGCCTGCTGTCTGAACATTTCCACAATTCCATTCCAGCTCATGCTGTCTGGATCGGTAGTTGAGATTCTTGTACTGTGCAATTACTTGCGCTCGAATCAACCTTTGGATTGTGGACAATCCCCTGTCAGCCGAACCAATGAAGGTACCTAAAAATCTTGTGATCCTGGAAAAATTCACCCACCCCCCATGCAGGTATACTGGGGCAGTGAGGGCCAGATCGAGATCCGGCCGTCTACTACCGGGATACCAGTGCCTCGCCAGTCATTTACTTAATGTTGACATGTCGAGCGTAGTCATTGTTGAACAAACGCGCTTCAGGACCGCGGAAAAGCGGCTGTGCAGCCCGCCGTTTCCAGAGACACACGATGACATACTTATGCCTTGAGTTTTCTCTTGCTTCAAACCCTTGTCTGGCCGACTGAGATCTGGCGCCTGTTCACACGTTTACCGCACCCCATCAGATCTGATAAATCTCTAACTACTGCACGTTACAAGCATAGATGTACATATGTGGGCGTAGCTTATCCGGAGTACTAAACCCGGATTGCAGTCATTGCACTAGATCTACCTTACTGTTAGAGTCTATACGCGTGTGTGAGCAGTAGGATGCTCTGGGCTCGACGGCGAGACGGAAACCGGTGACCCCGGCCTTCTCGAAGCCCCAGTGCTTCCGAAACTACAACGGGCGCGCTCATTGCGTGTCCCAGGGGAGTGGAGCACGTCCATGGTGGAGGAGTTCCGCGTTCGTTATCCCGCTGCATACCCAAACCCTAGCCATTTACTCGCACCCATTGCACTTTTGGGTGTAGATATTCCCCACGTACAGAGACATACCCAAGGCCATGCACTTAGGAACACTGGGCGAACGGGGGGGACCCTCGCGAAATGGACCTCTCCATACATCCTGGCCTTGGCCAGAGCCAAAGCTTCACGGCAGTGACGTGACGCTATCCAAACGGGGTGCCGCATCTCGAGGACCTTAAGGGCTGGACATGGGGTGCACGGTTCGGGAGTGACATAAGAGTCGAAGAGGTCGGCGAGATATGTAGGAGGAAGGGGCGGCGGCGGAGTGAGCATGCTGAATAGCTCTGTCACGCACGTCCCGGTGAGTGACAGGGTAGTCAGGTTTGGCGTGTCCGGACAGATCGACTTGACGGGGCCCGGGGGATTTCGAACGACTCTGGCATCGACTTGTCGGCTCTAAGGTCTTCCAACGCGAACTTCCGAACCCGATGAAGGGGCAACTTCCGAAAGAGTCCAATCGCGTCTGAGAGAACATGACCGTCGTCTCGGTCGCGGCTGGGTTCCCTGACAACATTCCCGTCACCGTCGACCAGGATGAAGCCGTCGACGTTGTGCAGATGAAAGATGGAGACCGATGCGCCGTTGGACTTCTTGACAATCAACGCCCACTCGATTGACAGCCGTTCGCGCTTCATCCGGAGTGTGACACAGCCGAGGTCCGGAAGAGAGAAAGCATCCCACGATTTTGGAAAGACGTTCTGCCGAGGTTGAGCGATGTCACTGTCCGACCGCGCTTGTATAGAGACGGAACAATTTGGTGGATGTTGGATGTTGGCCAGGAGGGTATATTGAGATCGTGGCGGAGCCCAGCTGAGGTGTATGTTGCGTAGGCAAAGGAGATCGACCGGTTGGAACAGATCAGGAAAAACGGAGCTTTCCTCGGACGCGTCCAGCACGAGATCTGTGTGGATCTGTAGGTCCTCGATCAGAGGTGAGTTCCAGAAAAGTTCTAGTAGTTCACCGACCACGGAGATACGTGGTTCGCTGAACGAGAGTGACAGTGAGCTAGCGTAGGGATGATAAAGTAGAGGAGAGTGCCGGAATTGATGTTGTAGTCGGAGAGGCGGAGTGAAACCAGATTTGTGGCTCCGGCGAGGAACGGTGGCTTGAATGGGGGTGGTGATAGGTCATAGCCGATGCTTAAATCCGCGTCTCGTAGTAACGGGAGAGGGATTTCGAAATCATCCGGGATTTCTGCGATATGATACCAGGGGACACACGAAATGCGGATTCTATGGATATGTGATGAATGGAGCACAGCCTTCTTGAGGAACGAGGTATTTTCATCGGCGTCCGAGCTGAAGTTTATGTCGAGCGTTGTTCCACCACAATGATCGATGTATGTGGCGATGAGATCTTCATGCATCGCTTCGCTGTCCAGAGATGGCCAGTGACGGCACACATGCGTAGTGAAAACGAGGTCCTTGTTGTCGGTGGGGAAGGATGGAATCAGGGCAAAGACCTCTGGAGGGAGGCGATTAATTTTTGGGAAGGTGTCCATCGAGGAGTGGATCGTCGAAAGTGCATGCCTGGCCTCTAGCTCCATGCTATGGAACTAAAAACAGGATGTGAGGACGGAGCCGGAACTGAACGAGCGGAGTTGAGCCGTACCTTGCCCGAGTCCGAGGCTAACTTCCCGGAGGCTGTTTGTGCCCAAAGGCGTGCAGCAGCTGTTGAAGGGCTGATCCGTGACCAGGGACGTCCCTCGCGCTGGGTAACCATGACCAGAGAGAGGTTGAGTGGGGGGTGGCTTTCTCAACGGCAGGTAACGAATCGATTTAAATCCGGTCGGGCAAGCCCCGTGGGTCTTTGTGGGTCGAAATTTCTCGCGACCGCCATATCGGAAGAGTCCGAGGCTATGCGCGCTGTCGGATGGAACGACAAACGAGCTTGGCCAGTGCGAGCAGTCGCACTTGGGTGAACGCAAGCCACAGCGGTGACTGTAGCTGGGTCGCGATGATCGGTTATTTGGCCCGCTCGTCGGGTGGCTGTGAGCGACGAAAGGAGACGGCATGAGGTACTCTTCGACATCTTTATGGCTGTTGGTACACGTCGCATTGTACATGATAATTTTAACGAGCGACTTTGTGCGCTTATCCCGTTTAAGGTACAGAAAGCAGATCGTATTCCATGCAGTAGGTCTACCCACATCACCAACCCGCATTCCAACTCGAGCAGACAACGATCTGGAAAGGCGTCCCCCTCCCTGTGCCCTCCCTTTCCAAAATACGTCCCTCCCGTCTGAAATATATCCCTCCCGCCTCTGAATTCGAGGCTGGATTCCAGCCTAATCTGGAATCCGGGTGGCAATACGAGAAGACGGAGTGCCGGAATACCGTGACACTAGCTCACCGGGATACCGATGGGACGGAGCAACAGAAATACTTTCAATGCCACAACGAACGGAAACGCCAGGAATGAGAAAGGCGTGTGGGGGATGTGGACGACATCAAGACGGGAAAGAGAGAAGCACGCGTACAGAGCAGAAACAAAAAGAGAAAGAGGCAGGCCAGAGAAAAGTCCACAGCCGTCAGGAAACGGTAGTGTATTTCCCTAAAACAGACAAAGAGTCGACAAATCAAAGCTAATGCAAATTCCGGAGAGTAACGAGACTTACAGATACGGACCTGGCGATCCCATGAACCAGTCGCCAAAAGGCTTCCGGCGGGGCTGAGATCAATTGACCGGACTAGAACGGAAGAACTGTCGGTCCAAGGTGCCCTAACCTAACCTCGGGGATAACGGACCTGCATTCATGTGACCTTTTAACATCAATTGGACGATCCCAGACTTTGCATCCCAGAACTGAACTGTGTGGTCGCGCGATCCGCCCGCCACCCATCGGCCATCGTGCGAGACAGCAATGGAATATACATAGTCCTGCACCCGACGATTAGACACATCCCCGGTCAGCAAATTCGACGCGTACCTTGTGACCGATAAAGTCCATCGTGCATGCGCTGTTGCCCTCGCGAGTACCAACATCCTTCTTCACATCCAAAGTGCCACGCTCTGACGCCCCCCGCGGGTTCTGTCGACCGCCGGCTCCGTCCGCCAAACGGGAAACGTCCCAGTACTTCAGTGTCTTGTCCTGACCGCCACTCACCAATCCACGCCCATCAGGGGTGAACGCCACATCATACACGTTACCTGCAGTGTGTCCCCGCAGTGTCTCCAGCAATTCACCGGTGCAAGCGTCCCAGATACGTACTACCTATAGGAATTGTATTTAGAATACATCCCAACAAACGATTATAGGACACGTACCGCATCACCGTCACCAGTGGCTACCAGTCGTCCATTAGAGCTGATATCCACGCTGTTTGCACTAGCAACATTGTTGGTAATTGTAAGGGTCTTCAACGACCCGCCTGTCATATCCCAAATCCTTGTCGTATGATCAGCCGACCCAGAGAAAACCAACCCCCCATCCGGCGAGAAAGTGACCGAGCAGACTGTACTGGTGTGACCCTGGAATGTTTTGCAGATTCGCCTCTTGGCGATATCCCAAATCTAGAGCGCCAAAAATCATCCTATGTTGAGCATTTGCCTCGAAAATGATGATGACGGCGATAATGATCTCCAATATAATAGTTCTAGAACTTACTCGGACCACCCCGCCTATGCCCCCGGTTGCGAGCAATTTGCCATCTGGGCTGAAAGATACACTCAGAATGCTTTCGGTCATATTTCCATGGACCAGGTCACTGCAACAATGACGGTGTCAGAGCCAGGGGCCCCATCCACTAAGAAGGGACCAAACCAAATTCTAGCCCCAGTTCTCGTATCATAGATCCGGGCTGTATTTTCGCACACCGTTGCCAAGTACTTGCCGTCCACAGAAAATCGAACACACCGAACAGCACTAAACGTGGAAAACTCATCGTCAGCCCAGTGATTCCTGTTATAGAGATCACCGAACGAATGACACCACCAACGTGTTGTAGGCAAGGGTGTAGATCGAGCTGACACCTGGCGCTCTGTTGTGGGCAAGGGTGTGGACCGAGCTGACATCCAGCACTCGTCTGACTTTAGGATTGAATGTCGCGAACCAATCGCTACCATCCTTTTTAAATCCTTGAGGCAACACGGATCGGTCAAGATCCTTAAGAAACAGGGGGGATGCACTTCCACTGGGCTCGGCTACAGGAATATAGCAAATCAGTAATCGAGAACATGGTTCATTGTAAGTGGTGGTATTCAACTCGTGATCGACACCATGGAAGGACCCAGGGATGGAGGGTCGGGAAGATCCTGGGGATGCGCTGGTTCAGCTTGTTCGACATTGGTGGAATCTGGGAGCACCTGGAGTTTGTCACGGGTTATCATATAAAACGAACATGTCTGCTATGTTGGATATCACACTCACAGGCAGCTCGGCTAGCCTTTGTTGGTTCCCTGGAGCCGGTTTGTGTGAACCTTGGCCTGCATACACACTATGAGGCTGAGTTCTCGATGGGGCTGAAGTTCGGTCATCATCCTCTGTATCTATCTGGTCTGCTGCAAAGGCGTTCAAGGGTGAGCGAGGTTTACGACAACATCAAGAAACGTACTTGGGTCGATACTTGAGCCATGGCTTGATGTGAAATCTGACTGATCATCGCTGTCTGACTGAAAGTAATCATCTGAATCAGGGGGTAGTGGCTGCCAAGTCGTCGAACCCCGTTCTAGACATTGAAATATGGCCTCAATTGCAGGGCGCCTCTCCAGTTGGGGTAACCAACACTGCTCCAGAATTTCCCAGAGATCGTTAGTGAACCACACTCCTTCTTTCCCCTCTGGTCTCCCTGGACGTTCGCCTTCGATCACCTTCCTCATCACAATCAAGCCACCATCGCCCGAGAAAGGAGGCTTGCCACTCAGCACCTCAAGTATCACCATCCCTAGTGCATAGCAATCTGACTCCTTCGTCGCTCGACCGTCCTCACAGCCAAACCGGACTGGATCGAGGAGTTCTGGACTCATCCATCTTGTCGTGCCGGCACCCCCAGGTGTGCTCGAGCTCGTGTGGTATGTAGAGTCTGAGACAATGATGAGCAGTCCAAAGTCTGCGAGGCGAGCACGGCCATCTTGATCGATCAGAATGTTGAGCTTGATAAAAAGCGCTTTAGACGGAGGGGTGGCAATTAGCACTTGAATTCATACCCCCTTCAGATCCCCGTGTATCATTCCCTCGCCGTGCATATATATCAACCCCCGGGCGACACCTTCGAGCTGTCGGGTGATTTCATCAGTGATGGGTGGGGTCAGTATGGGAGCGAGACCCTACGAGCTCGAACCGATTCGCATCCCGATGTGCTTCGACGAAATCAACAATATTCCCATTGACCATCCATTCAGAAACCATCGCAAAGAGCCGTTCCCCCATCGTCACTCCCAACAGCGGGAGCACATTCGGATGGTGAAGGCTCTTCCATGTGACAACTTCCTTGCAGAACGTCTGCGCGATCGCGGCGATCATCAGCTCTTTGATACGCACTTTTGGCAAGCCTCGGGTGGTGACTCACACTTGTAATCTTGTTGAAATCACTTGTCGAATATACTTTCAGAACCTTGACTGCGACCTTGTGACCTCGATATTCACCCATCCACACATCGGCATACCCGCCGCTGTACAGTGCTCGCTCCGATTGGTCAAAACAAAGCGGGATTTGGAATGGACTCGGAAGCAACGCGTGGCGACCACATATCTTGCACAGTGTGTTCACACACTTCCTCTTCAGCTGCGGTCCTAGACTTTCCAATGTCTACTCGGCATAATGTCAGGTCAGTGAGCCATTTTCCTCGGATGGAAGCGTGGGAAAGCACCTCGTCTACCACGTCGACAAAGGCCTGAACATCCTCTCTGCATAGACACTTGACTGTCTCGGCCACACGATGGTTGGAAAATATGGCCGCGATCAAGGAGATGCGCTTATCTATAGCGATGGGCTGATCGACCGAGCGTTTCCATGATGAGATTCTGTAACCCGTAAATTTGTCAGGCCAAAGACGAGCGGTTCCAGAGGTCGAAACTTACAAGCCGCACAATATGTGTAACACTTGTGGACGCCGACGAGGCTCCTGATCCCAGCACTGCTGAATCATCATCCATAACGCGTCCGTGAAAGTCGGGTGGATCGGCCGCGGCGGACGCTCACCGCTGGCGGTCGCCGACACAGCCGTGCGGGGTGGTTTGTCGTTAAACGGAACAGCGCCAGTGAAGACCTTTGTTCAGATCAATCAAGTTCTCTAGTTGTCAATTGAATTTGCAACGGACCTCAATCACGACCATCGCGAACGAGAAGATATCCGCTTCCTTGCTATATGTCCCCCGATCTGCCAAGATCTCCAGTGCAATCCGCCGTGTACTGTCCCCGTGCTCGTCGGGAGCGCCCCGGATCGAATCCAGGTTCTGAGTGACCATAGCGAGACCGCAATCCGTGATCATCGCATGGCCGGTGGCATCCACAAGGATGTTCGGCTGGTCAGTGGGTGTCAACATGCCAGCGGTAACCCGAGCAAGAACGATCGCGTACCCCCTTGAGATCCCCATGAATGACGTCGCAGGAGTGCAGGTAGTTGAGGCCCTTCGCGACATCAGATAACTAGGGAAGGCGTAAGCACGTCGCGCGGCACGGTGGAAGGGACACCCACGAGACTCAATCTATCGGCGTCTGGATGGTCCCTGATGTACCACGTCAGGTCCGTATCTGGCGTCCAACCCGAAACGAGTTGGATGGGATCGGTGGTGACACCCAGGAGGGGGACGACGTTCGGGTGTGCCAAGTTTTTCCACACGGCGGCCATTTGGTGGAATGCCTGGGGATCCCTTTAGCACCCGAAAATGAGGGAAAGCGTCATCAAATACGCACCATCTTGAATTCCTGCGGGTCTCCCTCGGGGTACACTATACGTCGAATCCGTACCTTCGAACCATCAAATGTCCCCTCATACACGGATCCAGAAACCGACGGGAGTCCGATGACCAGGAGGGAACTGGAAAGCGTATGTGATTTCGGTAGGACCTCCTTGATGCCGCAGATATTCTTCAGTTCGTGCAAGTATTCCTGGAATGCGGGGCTCGCATGGTTTGACATAGACGTGAGAACCTGCAACGGTATTGGGCGCGGATTAGGGAGGAACGGTCTGGATGCTCACGCTTTCCAGGTAGTCGACAAGCCATGCCAAATCTTCGCCTTGCAGGTTCGGAATTGCACTTCGATACCCTTCACTGCGAAGGAATCTGCTGAGGCGTTTGTGGAACTGCGACGAAGTTCTGTCGAGACCGTGGAGTTGTTTTAAGACATTGTGTGTGCTCATGATGGATGTCTGGCCGGGACAGTGTTGAAGGGCCTGGCGAATCTGCGGGAAGGGCGATGTACGGATGCCCCGCCTGAACCTCGAGGCTCAAGCGCCAAAGTTCTCAAGGATTATATAAAACAGTAAGCGCTGACAGGGAATGTGTCGCTGTTAGGAGAACGCGAACGGCGAACGACCCGATAACGGCGCGGTTTTGTCTCATGCGTTCTGACCTCGCGTCCACACATATGGTGCATGGGCGGCAAGGAACAAAGCCCAGGACCACACACACAGAATTCACAAAATAATAGATTGCAGGGAATCAAAACTGCTGTGCGTAGAACACTGCTACGGATGGCGGTGAAGGCACTACGTCCATCGGGCTACTAACGTGGCCAAACATTAACGAAAGAGTTTCATGAGGAAACTGGGGAGTTTGCAGAAAACTTGACGTCGCCTTTATCACTTTCGCATCCGGCTGGAGATGAGGTCGGTCGCGTGGGATGCCACTGCGGTTTCACAGGTGTCGGGTTCCATCGAAGGAGAAGTGCGACATGAAATCGATGAGAACCCACGGCGACAACTGCTGGGGTCATCTTCGAACCAGCAAGTCATTTGGTGTCCGTCCCTTTACCGTCCTCACATGTACTCTTGCCTCATCATCTCCTCCCGATCTATTGTACGAACTCCGTACCCTTCCGACCCACGTAGAATGAACCCCACGTT
>Ga0307515_10026159_pt1 | contig 10058 bp, 2 predicted proteins | sample 17_EM_MG_FD_194513 | JGI IMG/M metagenome (GOLD analysis project Ga0307515, IMG submission 194513) | Populus trichocarpa ectomycorrhiza microbial communities from riparian zone in the Pacific Northwest, United States - 17_EM | ecosystem: Host-associated > Plants > Roots > Unclassified | place...
CCCCGACGCCGGCCGTCCGCCTCCGACGGTCGTCTAGCTCTGGCGACGGTCATCTGGCTCCGGCGACGGTTGTCTAGCTCTGACGACGGTCGTCTGGCTTTAACGACGGTCGTCTAGCTCTGGCGACGGTTATCTGGCTCCGGCGACAGTCGTCTAGCTCTGACGATGGTCGTCTGGCTGACGGTCGTCTAGCTCTGGCAACGGTCGTCTGGCTCCGGCAACGGTCGTCTGCTAGCTGTCGTTCTGGTGTCTTCCTAGGTAGGGAGGATATAAGGAAGGGTAAAAAATAAGGTGGCTACCTAGGTGTATATAGGGGGTATACTTGGCAGAGGTATGTATAGAGGCTATTGGGAATATAGCGGGGACCCAATAGTAATGTATCGCGCGTATATACAAAGGCTTTATATAGAGCTTCATATAGGGCCTCCGTACGCAGAGCTTCGCGTAAAGCCTTGTGCAGAGCCTCTATATATAGAGCTTTATATAGAGCTTTATAGAGCTTTATATAGAGCTTCGTGTAGAGCTTTATACAGAGCCTTATATAGAGCCTCTATATGCGGAGCTTTGTGTAAAGCCTCGTATAGAGCCTTGTATAAAGCTTTGTATAGAGCTTTATATAGAGCTTCATACAGAGCTTCGTGCAGAGTTTCGTATAGAGCTTCATACAGAGCTTCGTGTAGAGCCTTATGTAAAGCCTTTATACGCAGAGCTTTATATAGAGCCTTGTGTAGAGCCTTATATAAAGCTTTATATAGAGCTTCGTATAGAGCTTTATATAGAGCTTTATATAGAGCTTTATACAGAGCTTTATATAGAGCTTTATACAGAGCTTTGTACAGAGCTTCGTATAGAGCCTCGTGCAGAACCTCTATACACAAAGCTTTGTATAGAGCCTCGTGTAAAGCCTTATATAAAGCTTTATATAAAGCTTTGTATAGAGCTTTATATAGAGCTTCGTGTAGAGCCTCTATACGCAGAGCTTTATATAGAGTATCGTGTAAAGCTTTGTATAGAGCTTTGTGTAGAGCTTTATATAAAGCTTTATATAGAGCTTTATATAGAGCTTCGTATAAAGCTTTGTATAGAGCTTCATATAGAGCTTCGTGTAGAGCTTCATGCAGAGCTTCGTGTAGAGCTTTGTATAGAGCTTTATATAGAGCCTTATATAGAGCCTCGTGCAAAGCTTCGTATAGAGCTTTGTATAAAGCTTTATGTACGAATTCGTGCAAAGCTTTATGTAGAGCTTCGTGCACGAATTCGTGCAAAGCTTCGTATAAAGCCTTATACAGAGCCTCTATACGCAGAGCTTTGTGTAAAGCCTCGTGTAGAGCCTTATATAAAGCTTCGTATAGAGCTTCGAGCAGAGCTTTATATAGAGCTTCATATAGAGCTTTATGTAGAGCTTCGTGCAGAGCTTCGTGCAGAGCTTCGTGCAGAGCTTTGTATAGAGCCTCATACAGAGCCTCTATATCAGGAATTTTTTTTTGGGCACGTTGTTGCAAGCGAAAATCGGGGTCTGCAAAACCTGCAGGCGTAAGTCGCAATTTTAGCATTTGCGGCAATTTGCAGCAATTTGCTACAAACACATAGATAGGGTAGACGCGTGCATAGGTAGCCTATGTATTTGTAGCAAATTGCTGCAAATCGCCGCAAATTGCCAAAATTGCGACTTACGTAGGTTTTGCAGACCCCGATTTTCGTTTGCAACAACGAGCCCAAAATTTTTTTTCCTAATATAAGTTTAAGGGCAAAGGCCCTACGCGCTATATACCCTTAATATTTACTATATATATAGGTAAGTAGAACTAGTATAGCCGCCTTAAGACTATTAGGGCCCTATGGAACAAAAAGCCGCTCGTTTATATACTTAGTGGGCTAGCTTTCTATCTCCTATACTACTAGGATCTTAGTACGGAGCTATTTCTAGATTTTAGTAGGCGCTTAGTATAGTATAATATACGCCTAATTAAGAACAGTATAAGGAACTATAAGGTGGTCCTCTTATATAACTCGCAGCGAGATTAGGTCGCAAAGGCCTTCTAGTATATTAGCGTCTTCTTAAAAAAGAAGACGTATATTGGGTAAAGCGCCGGCGCTAAAACGGCGGAGCTAAAGGGGGTTAGTAAGGACCAGATTTAGCGCGCTAGGAGGTAAAACTAAGAGTAGATAGTAGGCTATTACTTAAACTCTCTCCTGTAAGAGTTTATAAGGTTAATAGTAGAATACCCCTTATAGATGGGCTGCTTTAAAATCCGCCGTGCGGGTATTACACTGCCTAATATACTGCTATTAATAATATAGCCCGAGCTGGACAAAAAGAAGGGCTGTTTTGGCCCGCAGCTATACTAAATTAATAACCTTGCCGCTATAGGGGTTATAAACCTTCTCTTTTACCTCTATAAGGTTATTCTATAGGACTTAGTAGCCCTTTATAAGATATTCCCAAGCCATCTAGTATAGAGCTACCCTATTTTTTAGTATAAGGCGTATAAAGCCTTCGCGCGTATTACAGAACCCTACTATAGGGGCCTCTATAAAAGAGCCCCGTACTCTTATATACACCTTACGTATAGCTTATATTAGTTATGCGTAGGTATATCACCTCCTTACGCCCTTAACCCTTATAATCGATTGCGTAATATCTTGTAAACTCCTCAAATATATACGCTCTATAGCCACTACCCCCGTCCTATAATATTACGTTGTGCCTTTTTACCACTAACACTTAGCCTATAACTAATTCTACGTCTCTATAATACTATAGGCGCTACTAAAAACAGCGTATCTATAAGCTACCCTACTTTATACTTTTAAGGAACCTATAATAGTAAGACGATATTCCTTACTAGCCACTATATTAAACCTAAAGAATAATCTAATACCTATACTTAACCTACGCCGCTAATTAACCCTAGGAGAATTTAATTTATTAGCCCTAGCCTTAACCCCTAAGGGGAAGCCTAGTAGCCTAAAAGATTATAACGACCCTAATAAGGTAGATATTAATAATGTCTTATCCTTTATTAACTATATAACTATAAATAAGCAAGCGGAAGGGCTACTACCTATTAAAATTAAAATACGAGATGCCAAGACATTTGTAAAAATGGTAGTATAAGAACCTAATAAATACTACCACCTTCTATAGAACTACTACCTAAAGCTTATACAAGCCGAGATGTATACTGCTTAAGATTGTAATATTATCTAAGACCTATAAGCTTATAAGGCGCTCGCCGATAATATATGCTAAGAGACTAAAGATAACCTCTATATATCTAAACGCGACATCTAACGGTTAAAGAAGGCTAAAATTATACTCATTGCTATAGTTACTAAAAAAGATGGCATAATTAAATACCTATAATCTTAGCTTAATAAGCACATTTATAATAACGCTAGATACCTCTTTACTATATATAACGCCACCTAAGTTTCTATACCCCCGACAACTTTACCTAATAAAAACCCCTACTAAAGTAGTAATAATAAAAGCTATAATGACTAAACCTAAGCTACTATTGTAGGGTCTAATATATATTACCCTAATCCCCTAATCTTCTAGGGAGACCGTAAAGAATATAGCCACTAGAAGATATAAATCTATAAAAAACTAACCTAGAGCGCCTGCCTTTTTTCTATAGAAGATATTAAGATTAGTTATATTATCGGGCGAATAAAGGGTATACTATTTAACAGACTCTTTACCTAATAGGAGACTAATAGCCCCTAGAAGTAGTAGTCCTACTATAAAGTCCTTAATAATCTTAACCTAATATACCGCGACTATAACCTATTAGCTACTAGCCGAGCTAAACTACGTGCCCTAAAGATAAGCCCTACTAAATTATTTAACGAATTCTATATTAAATTCTAGAAATATACCAGAGCCCTTACTTAAGATAATACTAAAGACTAGGAGGACCTTCTTAAAAAAGTTACTTATTACCTTAGTTACGCAGCCGCTAGCTATAACTATAACAATATTTATAATATAGTAGTAGCTCTATAGAAGATTAAACAATAACTAAATTAGATTACTACTACTAACCCTTACCCTAAGACCTCTCTATAAAAGCCTTCCGGGCCTACTAAACCTATATATACTAAGCTACTAACGCTAACTACCTTAAGTACTACTGGAGCTAATATTAATTTCTTTATACTAACCTTCCTATAAAAACTCCTAGATAGAGAGCGCGAGCTACTTTAGAAACTAGGACGCTGCTATAAATGCCGTTAAGAAGGCTATTATCGCGATAACCTAAACTGCCTAATAGCTAGGTTTAATAGCCGCCGCCTAATACCTAACCTAATACCCTAAATACTAAATATATTACTATGCACCACCACTATATAAGATAAAGACGTAGTAATAGCGGTAAAGTTAGATACGGAAGCGGAAAACGCTAAATCCTAGCTCTAAGTCGCGGGTTAGAACGCCCTAACGACGGAGGGATCTATATATTGGCTTACTTAATAGATAACTTAGTAAAGATAAATAGACAGAAATAGATAGTTTTACCTATAATAGGAACTACTGCTAAAAAATAATATAAAAGCTGTTCCTATAAGGTAAGGATATAGATAGGGAGTTCAATAATAGAATAATAGGTATATTGTATATATAGAGACGAATCCTTAAGGGAAAAGGAGGAGTTTGTGTGTGAGGTAGGAAGGGTTTTCCTTAGGTATGTATAGAGCACGTACCTTACGGGCGAGTTACCCCTGGGTTACCCTAGGGTCGCCCATACCTTGCGGCTATATAACTATCTACTTAGGTTTTACCTAACAATGCCCCCCCCTTTAAAAAGGGTTGTCCCTAATCCTTTATATATTTAAGCCTCAATAAAACCCTATAAAAAACCTTAGTAAGGAAAAAATTTGGAGGGGAAAGAGTGTCTTAATTTTGCATATAGAGAGACGGGTGGTATATATACGCGGCGCGAAGATGTTAAGGAACTTTAACCGGCGGTCGAAGTTGTCTAATTGGTTAGATTTGCCTTACTAAGACTCCCCCGCATTTAACTAAGCTAGTAATAATTTTATATGCCCGGTATAGAAAATCCTAATTAGTCTATTTAATAGGTAGAGCTAGTAGAGCTTAATACTGTCGCCTAAATTTAGTAGACTAGAAATATTTTAAAAGCTTATTTATATAGGTAGGTCGCTAGTACCTTACGGATTGGTTATAGGTTATTTACATATAGCCAGATTTATAGACGGTAAGGCTATATACCTATTAAATCCGCCGCTGACCCTGCTTTAGCCTTACGCTATACCGGCGTAGCGCCGTATATACTTCGTGGGTAGGTTATAGGTTACTTATATACAGCTAAGTTTAGGACGGTAAGGCTATATGCCTACTAAATCCGCCGCTAACCTATACTTTAGCCTTGCGCGTTATCTATATAGTATATATATGGAATAGTAAGTTATTAGTATAGGTTGCCACTAGCGGGTTACTAGTAGGTTGTAGACCTTGGTTAAATAGACCCCGGTTATAAACGGGCCTATTTTCTAATATATAAATAATCTACTTAGCTAGCATAGAGTAACGGATTAGGTCTAGGAAGGGTGTTTTCTAAATTAAGCTTCGTTGCCGGTATACGCTATAGCCTTACCTATAAGTTACTAGCATTGCCGGGTTGCGTTAGAGTGTGGCTTATATAGGATATTAATGAATTAAAACTTCACCCTATATATACGCCGCAGTTCTTATAGTAATTGTTGCTTATTTTTTGATCCTTTAGGACATCCTCTGCTCCGCTTTAATATAGGTTATATTTTAATAGCGGCGCTTACTTTTCGCCTGCGCTTTAGCTGTAAAGCTAGGGTGTCCCGCTTACGGTACTTATCTAGCAGTTATTAATAATTCTTAAGTTCTGTCTTATATTTCTATTTATTATACTTATTTGGCCATCCTAGCTATTTAATAAGGTACTACGGTTGTCTAGTATAATTCTAGTAGGCGATGATTGCTTTTACTTCCTAGCTGCCTTCCTCGAGCTCTTCTACTGCTGGGGGTTAAAACCTAGGACGTGACCTATAAGGCTTTAGTAGGGAGATATAAAAGACTAGGTGGAGCCGTGCTATAGTAGGTAGAAGCTCTAGCTTATATGCTTGCTGCCCTACACGCTCTAGGATTTAAAACGGTCCTATAAACTTATAGTTAAGCTTTTTATAGGGACGTTTTATATAGATGTTCTTGGAGGAAAGCAGGACTCGTTTACCGACGGCGAAATGCTTAGCTAGGTGGTGATAATTATAGTATTTTACCTAAAGCTTTTGGGCGTGTATTATTAACGCCGCCGCTACCTTATGTATAAGGCGCAGGCGTTGTAGATATATTTCTGCAAGTTGGATATTTGTTAACTTGGACCCTTCCCTACCTTGCTAGGCGTCTTAGACGCTATCTAGGACTCCGTTTAGGATATTTGGTAGCTAGCTATAGGCGAGCTTAATAGGGGAATGCTTTGTTATAGTATAGACCTTAGAGTTATAGGCGAAGGCTACTTCTTTAAGTAGGGAGGCCTAATTAGACTGTTCCTAGTTTGTGAATATATATAGGTATGCCTTAAGCTCCTAGTTCTGATGCTCTATTTAGCTATCTATCTGCGGGTAGAATATAGTACTAAGTTTACATTAAACGCGGAGATAGTAGTATATAGTGCTCTAGTACTCGCTCGTAAATATATTACCCCTATTAGAGATATTATTATTTAGAGGTCCTGTTTATATAAAGACTCTAAATAAAAGTTCTGCGAGTTGCGTAGTATTAATTGTCTTATATACTAGATAGTAGCGTACTAGCTTTATAAAACGGTCTATAAGGATAAGGACAGAGTTATACTCTATGCTATTAGGAGTCTTAGACTCTAGGAGATCCGTAATAAAGTTAAGTAAATAATGCCGCTAGGCTTAGGTAGGGGCCTAAAGAGGCTATAGCTTACTATAGGGTTTATAGCGGCGCGATTTAGAGCGTTAGTAGGTATTATAATTATTTAGGTATTTATAGAGGTTCTAGGTAAGGCTGTTTTAAGCGTACTTCCGCGCGATTACCTTAAAGGTATAGTTAAAACCATAGTAGCCGCCTATAGGATCGTTATAATTCCGCTTAAGGATCTCCTATTATAGTAGTATATAATTTGGCACCTAGACTTTATTGTTTTACCTTAAGAGTCCTTAATTATTAAGGGTGTAGTCCTTATTACCGGTAGGAACTTATTTTTAGGTTAACTAATCATATATAGAGCGTGTAAAGGCATCCGTTTTTTATACTCTATAAATAAAATTAATTAGTGACTTAGGGGGGTGTTCTATAAACGCCGTTTTAGCTAAAGCAGCTACTATTACCTCTTGCCGTAGTATAAGACTCTGCGTAAAGTTAGTGCTAGTGAAGTAATATATAATGCGTAGGTAACTCGCCGGGTTATTATAGGGGACCGTAGCCTAGGCTAAGGGGTCTTCCCTAGGGTTAGGCGCTATTAGGTTAGTTAAAGTGGTTTTAAAGAGAATAGTAGGACGCTCTGGTCCGCTAGCGTTAAGTTTATAAGGGTTACTTACATACTACACGCATACTACTTACTAGTTTGGTATAGTAGTACTAAGGCCGCCCATAAGGCCTATAACCCGTAACTTTTACTGCAATATAGGCAGTATAGTATTAAGAATTGTTCTCTTGCTGCTATCTTTAAAGCATTTAGTATAATTTGGGTATTAGGATAGTATATTAGTAGGATTTGTCTTACCTAGCTTATATTTAATCTTAAAATTAAACTTAGCTAGTTCTTTGGCGTACTAGGCCTAGCGAGTAGATAAGCTCTTAGTGGTTATAAAGTACCTAAGATTGTTATAATCGCAGAGCACGCGCGTTATATGCGCGGCGTATTTAAGGTAATGGCGCCACGTTTTAAAACATTACACTATAGCGAGTAGTTCTTTATTATATATATTATACTATACTTCTAGGCTAGTAAGCTTCTAACTACAATAGGCGATTAGGTGCTAGTAGAGTTAATCTCCCTACCCTAAAGGCTGCAGAAGTATACCGCTATAGGTATAGTTAAAAGCGTTAGTAATTACTATTAGGGGTAGATTAGGGTTAAAGTGGCGAAGTAAAGGAGCCTATATAAACGCAGCGCGTAGCTTATAGAACGCCTACTATATGTTATTAGGCTAGGACCAGGGTTAATACCATTTAGTAGGCCCTTTTAACTTACGCTTCTTTTTCTTCTCCCTATCTAACGTTGGGTTGCGATGTGCCTATATAAGATATACGTGTAAGGGGTATACGGTATCTAAGTAGTTCTAGATAAATTGCCTATAGAAGTTAGTAAAGCTAAGGAAGACTTAGATATCCCTATAGGACTTAGGCTTAGGCCATTCCTTAATAGCTTTTACGCGGTTAGGGTCTATTATAATACCCCTAGGGGTAATAATAAAGCCTAGGAACTTAATGTTCTTAGTATAAAAAAATGCATTTTAATAGTTTGGCGTATAGGCCCTAAGCGTAAAGCTGTTGTAGTACCTACTTAACGTGCTTAATGTGCTTATCCTTATTATTTAAGTAGATAAGAATATTATCTAGGTAAACTACGTAGATGGTATCTACTAGGGTTCCTAGAGCTTTATAAATATAGCTCTAGAAAGTTATAGGGGTGTTGGGAAAACTAAAGGGCATTATTAGGTACTTAAAGTGACCGTAGCGTGTCTTAAATATAGTTTTCTATTTATCTCCCTTTTTAATGTAAATCCTATAGTACGCATTATAAAGATCTAGCTTTATAAATATCTTTATATAGCTAAGCCTATTAAAGAGTTTACTAACTAGCGGTAGGGGGTACCGATTTTTAATTATAATCTTATTTAGGCGTCTGTAGTTAATATATAGCTATATTATACCGTCTACTTTCAGCATAAAGAGGATAGGCGCTCTAGTAGGCGACTTACTGGGCCTAATCTAGCCCTTTCCAAGAGCACTGTCTAGGTACTCTTATAAGATCTATAACTTTTTCTATAAGAGGTTATAGAGGGGTATTTACGGTAGCGTTTTGCCTTCTTCTAAGTTAATCGCATAGTTATACTTAGAGTTCTATAGTAGTATACTTACTAGCTTATTAGAGAAGACATTAATTTCTTCCTTATATATATTTGGCAGGCTAGGGGCTACGGAGGTTAAAGTGACTATTATATAGTAGTGTGCTTTTAAGAGCTAGTAAAGAAAAAGGTGCGGCCGATATACATTTTATAGGTGTGCTCGCACTAAGAGTGTATATAGCTCTGCTGTAGTATACTTAATAGTTTTGGGGTTTCAATTACCTCCCCCTTATGTATAGGTAATCTGCGCCAGCACTGGAGGGTCTCTATAGGTACTCGCTGCCAGTGACAATAGGTCCTCTACTATGTTTATAACCGGTATCTCTACGTCTAGAGGGTCTGTATAGGTACTCGCTGCTAGTAACGATAGGTCCTCTATTATGTTTATAACCGGTATAAAGAAGGAGTCTTCTGGCTATAGCGAATAGACTATTTCGCCAGCCTTAATGTTTGCTAGGAGAGCGTTAAGGGTGACTATTTAGAGGCGTTTAGGGTTTAAAGTACCTTAGATAAACTGTCTAGAATAGAAGCTAATTAGTAGATCTGCTTCCGCGAGCTAATCCCATTTAAGAACTATATTGTAACTATTAAATAAGCCGCCCTAAAAGGTCTGCGGGCTAATAGTGCAAGAGGTACCCTAGGAGTCGCTAGTGGTGACTATTAGATTATAAGTATCCTAGATTATTATCTAGTTGCTATTAAGGAAATATATAATAGGTTTATATAAATATAGCGCGTAGCATATAGGTAGGTTAAACCTATAGACGATATCTTAATTAATAAGGTTAATTTGGCACCTATTATTATATAAAGTACGTAGGCGGACTTTACCCTAGGGCGTATTTATTGCAATATATACCATAATACGTTTCTTCTTTTCCTCTATATTAGGCCCTAGTTATAGTTAAAAGAGATACGCTATTAGGGCTTTAGGTTTTCCAAAGCCCGAGCTAACTTCT
>Ga0307515_10026160_pt1 | contig 10056 bp, 8 predicted proteins | sample 17_EM_MG_FD_194513 | JGI IMG/M metagenome (GOLD analysis project Ga0307515, IMG submission 194513) | Populus trichocarpa ectomycorrhiza microbial communities from riparian zone in the Pacific Northwest, United States - 17_EM | ecosystem: Host-associated > Plants > Roots > Unclassified | place...
GAGTATTTGAGGGAAAACTTGGAGGAGGGTGAGAGCAACTGCCGATGTTACCCGCCGTCGGATGGGGGTATCTCCAACTTGAAGATTCTTCAAAGCACAATTCGTCCGCGGGATAACGGCTGCGTTTTCTGACGGGCATGGCGGTTCAGCGCTAGTTGCCGCCTTGGCCAGTTTCCCCGCGCGCAAATGAACACAAAGCTCAGAGAGTTGGACGCAGTGACAAGCGAGGGCGACGAGTCCCTTGAGTGTGACGCCGGTGAGGGCACTGCACGGCGCGCTGCCTAATCGAAGGATTTCCAACTTTGGCATCGCTTGGGCTAGGTTAGCAATGATATTGTCGTCAACTGTCGACGAGCAACCATCGCAACAGGAGAATTCGATATTGAGGTGCGTCATTTGTTTAAATCCAAAGAGGGATGTGTAGTTCGGGGTCCATGACTGTGAAGTGTCAAAAGAGAAATATGAAAGTGTGTTTTGGGTAGACGTGGTGAGTGCGACGCTTTGGAATTCTTCGAGAAAATTGTCGATCTGAGCGGATTCTGATGTGGGACGGAGGACGATTGCTTCCAATTTCTCGATTTTCGCTCCACGAAATCCCTGGAGCCAGTCATACCCAGAGTCCCACTCGACACAAATGAATTCGAGATCTGGAAGCGCCACCCGGGGTAGGGATGTCGGCTCCTGAATAGTTGTCAAAAGCTTGCGAAGTTTTGGGAGTTTGTAGAGAACTCTGTGTGCGTCTTCGGTCAATGGGGAATCCACCCAGAAAAAACGGAGAGTATCTTGGTTGCAGCTGAGGAGCAGCTCTGAAACAGCCTCAGTGATGACTTGATGTCTCGGAAGGGGGACAATAAGAAGAGATCGAATGTCGGGACACAATGTCGAAAGCCGGGCGATTATTGACGCAACCATTACCATGGGAGTACTTGCAGCAAATCCAATGATGATCTCGGAAGTCCTGGAAGAGAGGAACAAGGGAATAAACGGGGCGAATGCCTGGGAGGCTGCTTCACACCGGAAGGTCCCCAGCCTTGGAAGCAAAGGTTCATTGCCGGTGCGGAGTTGCAACGCTAACAGAACGTCCGGAGTTAACAGGTCCGTGGAGGCGTCCACTTCGAGCATCCGGATTCCTCGAGCGTACTTTCGGAAACGACCCCATTCCTCTTTCGTCGGAAGTCTCCTGAAGGACTTCCTCGACAGCGCCATTAGGTGGAGAGAAAACGAATACTGTTAGCGGACTCACGAATACACCCACTTCTGCCTCCCAGACGTCCCCTGGAAAAGACTTGAGCAACGGAAGTAGCCGATCCTGTGACTCCCATAACGCATCCAACACCGGGTCTTCAAAGCCCTTGCAGCAGCATGCCAATGATACAGCAGTCTCCTTAGCTTCTGACCCAACAAGTTCGCACGCGAGGAGCCTAAGGATTTCATCCACGTTGAGACACGGATGCATGTCGGATCTAGAAGATACTTTAGCTTATGCGTCAAAAACACGCGGTAACTGAGCGGCTCACGTTCAGTTCCGTCGAAAGTCACGTCGATTTATCGCCGGGCGCGTCGAGTGAGAAGTCTAGAGGTGTCCGTCAGGGGCGTCGGGGGTGCCCGCCGATCACACTAATAGTGCTCTACTCACAATTGCGGCCCTCTCAACTAGATATCGCATTTAAACGAAATGACCCGCCGATGCCCCCTCTTATTTAGTAAAGTGGTGTGAATTAGATGACACCCCGGAAGATACAAACAAGTACAATATGTTGTACATGAGAGAGAGAAGGTCAAATGCGTTTCCGCCCAGCCACCCTCGACCGAATTCCTACACAACCGTGTTTCCTGGTGGAGTGTCACTAGGGATCATCAGGGGGGTGGCAAGTGTGTCTTACTCGCGTGATGAATGTGGCCACCGATCCGTTTGAAAAGCCTGATCGTTTCCGCAACGTTCCCCCACCGCTGACCGACGTATTCGAGGTTGTGTATTTCGGGGAAAATTTGCAAGAGGGTTAGGCCGACCCCCAACATTGCCGGCCCTGAGATGGGAGTCTCCCCAACTTGAAGGTCCGTTAAAGCGCAGTTCGTCTGTGAGATGACTGCCGTGGGTTTGGATGGGAACGGTGGTGTTGTACTTGTCACCTCGGCCAATCTATTCGCTTGGAAATGAACGCGGAGCTTGGAGAGTCGGGGGCAACGTAATGCCAGTGTGATGAGTCCCTTGAATGTAACACCCCCGACGGCTCGACAGGGCTGTTTGCCCAGTTGAAGGATTTCCAACTGTGGCATTGCTTGTGCTAGGTTGATAACAGTGTCGTCGTTAACCCTCGACGAGCAACCGTTGTAACAGGAGAATTCGATCTCGAGGTTCGCCATCTGTTTGAATGCGAGCAGGGACGAGTAATTCGGAGTCCATGACTGTGAAGTGTAAAAACTGAACTTTGAAAGTGTGTTGTGGGTAGATGTGCTGAGTGCGACGCTTTGGAATTCCTCGAGAAATTTGCCGATCTGGGCGGATTCGGATGTAGGACGGAGGGTGATTGTTTTCAATTTCCCGATTGTCGCTCCACGAAATCCCTGGAGCCAGTTACACTTAGAGTCCCACTCGACACAAATGTCTTCGAGATCTGGAAGTGTCACCAGGGGTAGCGATGTCGGCCCCTGAATAGTTGTCCAAAGCTCGCGGAGCTTCGGGAGTTTATAGAGAACTCCGCGCGCGTCCTCGGCCAATGGGGAATCCACTGTAAATGATTGGAGAGCATCTTGGTTGCAGGTGAGCAACATTTCGGAAACAGCCTCCGTTGTTATTGGATCTTTCGGTAGAGGTTTGAGAACAAGGTGCCTTATGTGGGGACAAATTGTTGGAAACCTGGCGATTGTCAACATGGGCATCGCCGTGGCAGGACTCTGGATGAATCCGATGATGATATTTGTGGTTTTGGGGGAGAGAAAGAGGGGTATGGACGGAATGAAACCCCCGGTGGCATTCTGGCACTCGAAGCGCTCCAATCTCGGAAGCAAAGGTTCGTTGCGGGTACGGAATTGTAGCGCCAACAGGACGTCTGGAGTTACCAGGTCAGTAGAGGTGTCCACTCTGAGCACCCGTACTCCCCGAGCGTATTTCTGGAAACGAAACCATTCCTCCTTCGTCGGAAGTCTCCTGAAAGACTTTCTCGGTAGCGCGATTAGACGAAGATAGAATGGATACTTTTCGCGGACCCACCAATCGACCTGTTTCTACCTTCCAGACACCCACCGGGAAGGACTTGAGCAACGGGAGGAGCCGCTCTTGAGTCTCCCATAACGCATCCAACACCGGGTCTTCAAAGCCTTTGCAGCAACGTGCCAATGATACAGCAGTCGCCTTTGCTCCCGAAGCAACGAGTTCGCACGCGAGGAGCCTAAGAACCTCATCCACGCCAAGGCACGGATGCATACCGAATCTTGAAGATGTTGAAGATCATCATTCGGAACAACTGAACGACTCACGTTTAATTTTGTTGATAGCCGCGGAGATGCGATTGTCTGATACGTTCACTACAGGCAAGAGTGTGTCGTGTGTGTGGCAATCCCAAGTCGTGTGGATCGGAGAACGGATGGATGGGGTGTGGATAGGGAGACGAGGGAGGGGACCGTCGGGCGGCACTTGGGCGGTCGCTCGAGGTTTATCATCATCGCGGTTGAGTATGGTGCGCGTCTCTTGGTCACCAATACTTTGTGACATCCGATCGTGGGCGAAAAGTCGGCCATACACAAGTGCCCTATGGACTATCTAAATTGACAGATTGTCTCCTTTTTATCTGTAGAAGAGACCTGCCAGACAGGATTTCCTGAAAGTGCTTCGTCGCCGAGACATTATTTTTTCGTGTCTGTGAATTTCGCCGCGGCGACGGAGGTGAACGTTAAGGAAAAAAGCACCCGCCGATCGCGCCAGTGTGGAAGCTGCCTCGCGGCAGCAACACTCGGAAGTGAGAGACAGAGGGGAGAGTCGAGAGCAAAACAGGAACGATAGGACAACGTCGTGGGATTTGGAAAAGAGAGAATAGTAACTCCAAGTCGTCCGTGTCTTATATACTAGAACAGCGTGGTTGAATCGATATGGTTAATGAGCCTCGAATCGATGCGGTTGATAGGCCTCGGGGGCGAGGCCCGAATCTACGAAGATGCGATCGTTCCAGATCCGTTGTAATCCCGAGATTACACAGTGCTCGCAAGTGGGCCGCGGCACACTATGAGACCACTCATGCACATGGGCTACACCAACTGTGGCCCTCTCAACTAGGTATTGCGTTTAAACGAAATCACTCGCCGATATCCTTTCTTAATTAGTAAAAAGTGGTGTGAATTAAACATGACATCCTGAAAGATAAGAATAAGTACAATATACTGTACATGCAAGAGGGGATCGAATGCGTTCGCGCCTGGCCATTCTCGACTGAGTTCCTACACAACTGCGTTTCCTGGCAGGGTGTCACCAAGGATCATCAGGGGGGTGGTGGTAGATGCGACTTACTCGCGTGATGAATGTGTCCACCAATCCGTTTGAAAATCCTGATCGTTTCCGCAACGCTCCCCCACCGCGGATTGGCGTGTTCGATGTTGAGTATTTTGGGGAAGATTTGCAGGAGGGTTAGGCCGACCACCAACGCTGACGACTCTGAGATGGGTGTTTCTCCGACCTGGAGATACGTTAAAGCACAATTCGTCTGCGGGATGACTGTTGTAGGGTCGGGTATGGATGGTGGCTCTGTTGTACTTGTCGCCTCGGCCAATTTGTTTGCTTGGAAGTGAACACGGAGCTTGGAGAGTCGGGGGCAGTGTAAGGCGAGCGTGATGAGTCCCTTGAAGGTAATGCCCCTGACAGCCCGACAGGGCTGTTTGCCTAGTTGAAGGATTTCCAACCTTGGCATTGCTTGTGCTAGATTGATAACGATATCGTCGTCAACTGTTGACGAGCAGCCGGTGAGACAGGAGAACTGGATTTCAAGTTTCGCCATTTGTGTGAATGCGAACAGGGATGGGTAGTTCGGGACCCATGACTGCGAAGTCTGGAAACAGAACTCTGAAAGTGAAGTTTGGACGGATGTGGTGAGTGCGACGCTTTCAAATTGTCTAAGAAAATTGCCGATCTGGGAGGATTCGGACGTGGGATAGAAGAGGATTGATTTCAATTTCCCGATTGTCGCCCCACGGAATCCTTGGAGCCAGTCACATCCAGAGTCCCACCGGACGTAAATGACTTCGAGATTTGGGAGTACCATTCGGGGTAGCAGCATCGGCCCTTGGATAATTGCCCAAAGTACGCGGAGTTTGGGGAGTTTATAGAGAGTCCTACGCGCGTCTTCAGTCAACGGGGAATCCACTAAAAACCATCGCAGGGTATCTCGGTTGCATGCAAGCAGCGTTTCGGAAACGGCCTCAGTAATGGTCGGATTTCTCGGTAGGTCCTTGAGAGCGAGGTACCTTATGTGGGGACACAGCGTTGGAAACCTGACGATTGTCAACGCGAGCGTCACCGCGGGAGAGTCGGGGGCGAATGTGATGTTGATATTTGTGGTTCTCGGGGAGAGAAAGAGGGGTATAGACGGAATGAAATCCCCGGTGGCATTCTTGCACACAAACCGATACAGTCTCGGAAGCAAACATTCGTTGTCGGTGCAGAGTTGCAACGCTAACAGAACGTCCGGAGTTAGAAGGTCCGCGGAGGCGTCTACTTTGAGTATCCGTATTCCCCGAGCGTATTTTCGGAAACGACTCCATTCCTCTTTCGTCGGGAGCCTCCTGAAAGACTTCCTCGGTAAAGCAGTTAGAAGGAGACAAAATGAGTACTGTTGGCGGACTCACGAATCGACCCGCTTCTACCTTCCAGACGTCCCCCGGGAAAGACTTGAGCAACGGGAGTAGTCTTTCCTGAGCCCTCCATAGCGCATCCAACACCGGGTCTTCAAAGCTTTTTCGGCAACGCGCCAATGATACAGCAGTCGCATTTGCTCCCGAAGCAACGAGTTCGCGCGCGAGAAGCCTAAGGACCTCATCTACGTCGAGACACGGGTGCATATTGAATCTTGAAGATGTTGAAGACCATATATGGGAGACACACAGTAACTGAGCAACTCACGTTCAGTTTCATTGACAGCCACGAAGACACGGTTTTCCGACACGTTCGCTACAGGACGGAGCAGCCGAAACGCGTCGAGTTTGTAACAATCTCAAAGCGCGTGGACTGAGGAAATGGAATGAACAAAGGATCGAAAGTCACGTGTAAACTCGTGACCAGTCCCGATACAGACCACAATTCCCATGCATGGGTTTCCTCCCAGGAAACCATCCGCCCCGAACAGACCACACAGCCCATACCAGATGCCCCATCCCACCGACAGAATCGATAGCTGGATTTTACAAATTTCGATACGCTTTTGGATCTTTTTTTAACAGATGAGCTACGTGAAAGACATCACCAGGTGCACGGCACGATCAGTCCTGGGAAAATTATCGTAAAATACTTTTTGACAATTTCCACGATTAACCTGAATCCTATTCTGAATCTGGCGTTCTACCGTGAAAATTATTTAGAATAATAGAATAAAATTCACGTTAGTCACGGAAATTGTAATGTAATTCGATCGTAAAAATCGTCAAAAAGTATTTTTCCCAGGACTATCGTATTGTGCGCCTGGTGCATGTATACAAGCCGATCAGTGTCTCCAGCTGTGCTTCATGCTGGATCAGGGCCGGTAGTCTTGGCGTTTTGTCACACTCCCTCAGCTCTCTTGGGGTAAAGGCAATCTTCGAGCGGGACCGTTCCGTGTCAACACAGGCGAAGGTCTGTAGGCAAAAGCGTTCACTTATGTTGCTTTTTCAAGGATTTCACTGACTCCTTCTGTGGTGTTTGGAGTGCCCAACGGATCTCAGAGAGTTCGTCAAAGACGACGGCTCGGCGATGAACAGTTGAACGGTCGAATGGAACAGGTGATTCGTCAACACTCTCACTTTCGGACAGACAGTCGCCTTTGCCTCTGCCTAAACGGGTTCGCACGTGAGGAGCCCAAGGATCTCTTCCACGCTGAGATACAGATGCATCTTGGATCCAGAAGGTTCTTTGGCCCGTGCATCAAAGACGGGCAGCAGCTGAGCGATTCATGTTCAATTCTGTCGGCAGTCATGTCGGGTGAGAGAAATTCAGTTAAGGACCGAAGCGCCCGCCGATCGCACCAGTGCTCGCAAGCGGGCCGTGGCACACCGTGAGACCACTCACGCACATGGTTTACACCAACCGTGACCCTCTCAACTAAATATCGCGTTTAAACGAGATGACCCGCCGGTGGCCTCTCTTATTTAGTAAAAGTAGTGCAAATCAAACATGACACCCTTGAAGATACGAACAAGTACAACACGCTGTACATACAAGAGAAGACCGAATCCGTTCGCATCTAGCCATCCTCGACCGAGTTCCTACACAGCTGCGTTTCCTGGCAGGGTGTCACCAAGAGTCATCAGGGGGGGAGTGGTAGATGTGACTTACTCGCGTGATGAATGTGGCCGCCAATCCGTTTGGAAAGTTTGACCATTTCCGCAACGCTCCCCCACTGCGGACTGATGTATTCGATATTGAGTATTTTGGGGAAAATTTGCAGGAGGGTTAGGCCGACTGCCAACACCGACGACTCTGAGATGGGAGTTTCCCCGACTTGGAGATCCGTTAAAGCACAATTCGTCTGCGGGATGACTGCTGTAGGGTCGGGTGTGGATGGTGGTTCTGTTATACTTGTCGCCTCGGCCAATCTGTTCGCTTGGAAATGAACACGGAGCTTGGAGAGCTGGGGACAGTGTAAAGCGAGCGCGATGAGTCCCTTGAATGTAACGCCCCTGACGGCCCGACAGGGGTGTCTGCCCAGTTGAAGGATTTCCAACTTTGGCATCGCTTGTGCTAGGTCGATAACGATATCGTCGTCAACATTCGACGAGCAGTTGATGTAACAGGAGAATTCGATCTCGAGGCTTGTCATTTGTCCGAATCCAAGCAAGGATGTGTAGTTCGGGGTCCATGGCTGTGGCGTGTAAAAAGTGAACGTTTGAACTTTGAGAGCGTGCTTTGAGCAGATGTGGTGAGTGCGGTGCTTTGGAATTCCTCGAGAAAATTGCCGATTCGGGTGGATTCGGATGTAGGACGGAGGACGACTGTTTTCAATTTCCCGATTGTCGCCTCACGAAATCCTTGGAGCCAGTCACATCCAGAGTCCCACTGGATGTAAACGGCTTCGAGATCTGGAAGTGTCACCCGGGGTAGCAATGTCGGTCCCCGAATAGTTGTCCAAAGCTTGCGGAGTTTTGGGAGTTTATAGAGAACCCCGCGCGCGTCTTCAGTCAATGGGGAATCCACTACAAACGTTCGAAGGGTATCCCGGTTGCATGCGAGCAGCATTTCGGAAACGGCCTCAGTTATGGTCGGATTTCTTGGTAGTGGTTTGAGAACGAGGTTCGTTATGCGGGGACACAGTGTCGGAAACCTGACGATTGTCAACGCGAGCATCACCGTTGGAGGGTCGGGGGTGAACACGATGTTGAGATCTGTAGTTTTCGCGGAAAGGAAGAGGGGTATCGACGGAATGAAAGCCCCGGTGGTATTCTTGCACACGAAGCGCTGCAGTCTCGGAAGCAAAGGTTCGTTGTTGGTGCTGAGCTGCAACGCTAACATAACTTCTGGAGTCACCCGGTCCATGATGGCGTCCACTTCGAGCGCCCGTATTCCCCGGGCGTATTTTCGGAAACGGTTCCATTCCTCTTTCGTTGGGGGTCTCTCGAAAGACTTCCTCGGTAGAGCAATCAGAAGAAGATAAAATGGGTACTGTTGGCGGACTCACGAATCGACCCGCTTCTACCTTCCAGACGTCCCCCGGGAAAGACTTGAGCAACGGGAGGAGTCGCTCCTGGGTTCCCCACAACACGTCCAACACCGGGTCCTCAAAGCTTTTGCAGCAGCATGCCAATGATAGAGCGGTCGCCTTTGCTTTTGACCAAGCGAGTTCGTGCGCAAGGAGCCTAAGGATCTCATCTACGTTGAGACACGGATGCATGTTGACTCTTGAAGATGTTGGAGACCACGTATGCGAGACACGCGGTAACTGGACGACTCACGTTCAATTTCGTCGACAGCCACGAGGGCACGGTGTTCCGAGCACGTCGAGTTCGTAGCAATCCCAAATGAACGCGCGTGGACATTAGTTCCCACGGGCCCGGGCCCTCTCAGGAAACCATTCACCTCGAATAGGTCGCCCAGCCCATACCAGATGCCCCATCGAACCGACAGAATCGATAGCTGGATTTTCTAAATTTTGATTCGCTTTTGGATCTTTTTTCAACAGATGAGCTGTGTGAACGACAGGTCGATCAGCGTCCCCAGCGGTGCTTCATCCATGTTGGATCAGTTGGTACACGCTTTACTTATGCCACGTTTAATCTGTGAGCCGTTGGCTGCTTGTGTCTTGGGTACGGTTCCCCTTCGACCAGGCACAGAACATGTACAGAACGATAGACATCAGTCAAACACCCATCTCCCGCAGGTGTCATACCTGTCGGCCGGAGCCGGGCCGGCGGTACTAGTCTTTGGGCCGGGTTCCTTGCCTCTGTACTGTCTGCCCCGAATCATGTACAAGATCTGAAAGGTCACTTCCAGGTGCAATACATCCTGACCCAGGTCGTGCTCATACGAGGAGGCCTGAGGAATTAATATCTAAATCTTAGTAAATTCGCGAACGGCCATTGGGTTGTTGCGGCGGTAAGGCAACGAAGAACAACATCGACAGAGTGGTCATTGGAATGGGACCTATGTCCACGGCAGGTTTCCGGACCGCCAACCAGGATCAAGTGTGGCTTCATCCTCGCCGAAAAATCTAATCATTCAGCGACTGCACTAGGTGCAACTACCTACTATCGTTCTATCGGATGTGTTTCTTGATATTCTCTATACATCAAAGTAGGACAGCTCAGACGACGAAGAAATTGCAAGTTCTGTTTGGTGCGGGAGCCGTGAAACGGTCGACAACAGTTCAGAGTCCTGCCCCTTCAGAC
>Ga0307515_10026163_pt1 | contig 10056 bp, 1 predicted proteins | sample 17_EM_MG_FD_194513 | JGI IMG/M metagenome (GOLD analysis project Ga0307515, IMG submission 194513) | Populus trichocarpa ectomycorrhiza microbial communities from riparian zone in the Pacific Northwest, United States - 17_EM | ecosystem: Host-associated > Plants > Roots > Unclassified | place...
CTACCTCTAGACTGTAATAGATACAATATAGTTATAATTTTAGTTAACTACTTTAGCAAGCGCCCTTTCTTAATACCCTATTATAAGAATATTAATACTAAAGAGGCAGCCTAATTGTATATCTACTACGTCTACTAAATTTATGGACTATTAGATACTATTATATCCAATTACAGACCGTAATTTATATTAGCCTTCTAGAATAAATTTACCTAAATTTTAGGTATTTATAAGAGTATATATATTAGATCCCGCCGCGCTTATAAATAAGTTCGCAAGCACTCTCTATCTTTTTAGCCGTATGGTGACGTAAGGCGGGATACGTTACAGTATTAAGCTAAAGCTTTCTATAGTATACCACCCCCAAATAAACCATTAGATGGAGATTGTAAATTAATACTTAAACTAGAGACTTCAGCCCTTTATTAACTACTTCTAGGATAACTAGGCTAAACTACTACCTCTAATAAACTATACCTAAGTAACCCTACCTTATAACTTTACTGGATTTGCCTCTATTTAACTAGAAATAAGTTACTTACCCCGCATAAGCTTTAACTAGAAAAGGCTAGAAGGACCCTAGACCGTATGCGAAAAACTATCCTATAAAGAAGCCTAGTAGTACGCTAAATACTTAGAAGAAGCTTAAGCGGTAGCCCGTATAAATCTAGAAAAAGGCTAGAAATTAATAAAATAATAAGCAAATAAGCATAGGCACGAGCCTAACTTTACTATAAGAAATATAGTCTAGGTTATAATAAAGAACTAAAAAATAGAACGGCCTAGTTATAAGCTTAACTATTAGATAGTAAAACTGTATAAAGTCCTTAAGAAGATAGGTAACTTATATAAAGTAAAGTTCCTAAAGTTAATTAAGGTCCACCCTATTTTCTCGCTAAATAAGCTACAGAAAGCTATAAATAACCTATTACTAAGATAAAAGAATAAACCGCCCCTGCCGATTTAAGTTAATGGCGACGATAAATAGGAAATTAAAGAAATATTAGCCTATAAACTCGTAAGGGGAACGCTAAAGTACTATATTAATTGGAAAGGATATAACCTGGACCCTACTTAGTACCCTATATATAGAATTTTATAGGTAGTCCAGATAAGCTTTAAAAGTTCTATAGCTATTACCCTAATAAACCTAGACCCTTAAAATACCTTAATAAGTAAATAGAGTACTAGAATAGTAAAGATAATAAGCTACCTATTAAGTATAAAGATAAGAATACCTTATAGATATAATACGGATGTATAAAACCTAAGGGCAGGCTTTTTCAAAGGGGGAGGTAATATTACGGCGCTAGTGGAAACTAGTAGATTATAGCGGATAGTCATAAACAGTTTTATACAGTTTTAGACAATTGCCGTTACGTAACTAGAGGATTATATATAACGTTAAGCGGCGCTACCCTCCGTCTCCTTTCCATTTTTTAGCTATAGATCCTTGTTTATAAACTACCAATTATATAGGCTTACGCGTCCCTCTTATTACAGCGCTAGTAAAAACTAGTAGATTATAGCTAATAGATATTAGTAGATTATAGTAGATAGTTAGTAGATTATAGTAAACAGTTATAAATAGTTGTAGATAGTCGTAAACAGTTTTATATAGTTTTAAATAGTTGCTATTATATAACTAGAGGATTATATATAAGATTAAGCGGCGCTACCCTTCGTCTCCTTTCCTTTCTTTAGCTTTAAATCCTTATTTATAGATAATCCAATTATATAGGCTTACGCGACCCTTTTACCGTACTTATACCTTAATTAACTAAGTTACTAACATTATCTAAAGCTTGTCTACTTTTCTTCCTAAAAAAAACTTAAAAATATCTACGGACTATAAATAAGAATAGAACATAGAAATAAATCTAAAGACTATTAATAGAACTAGAATAATAGAAAAGAATAATAAGACCTATAGAATATATATAAACTAAAACCCCTATAAAATCCTGCTAAAAGTTACCCTAATAACCGTATTACTATACTAAGAACTATAGCGGCCGGCAAAGCAGCCGTAGGACCCTTAAATACCTCTAATAGTAAAACAGTAACTAACTTAAACTCCTAGGTAAAGCTTATAGCAGCTAACGCTAAAATTAAATGACTTTAAGAGCTACTTAAAGCTAGAGAACCCCTTATACCTAGTAAAGAGTTATTAAGCACCTAAAGACTTGCTATAATCCTTAAGGCTCTAGCCTAATATATAGTATTAGTATTATTACGGTCTATAAAGGTTATAAACCCCCTATTACTTACAAACGGAACCGACTCTATATTTAATAATTAGAAGCTTTAATTATAGGATAAGCTTAAAGTTAATGCGAACTACTTCCTTACTACTTAGGCTAAAATGGCCTACGTCTTCGGCCGTATTAGTAGGGACGTATAGATACACCTACGTCCGTAGTACGCATAGGACTTAGCAAATCCCTTCCTCTCTAAAGAAGAGATAATTAACTACCTATCTTCTATTTATAAGGACCCCTTTAAAGTATAAAACGCCTAACTTAATTATAAAAGCCTAAATATAAAAACAATAGAAACCTTCTTAGCTTTTTAGACCTACTTTTTACACCTAGCTAGCTAGGCTTAAATTCCCTAGAAAGATCTAATACTAGACCTATTTAATAAGCTTACCCTAAACCTACAGCAAGCCGTACTACTAGTTTTTACTACTATATAGACGCTAAAGGAACTTATAGACTAGTACTTAACTATTAACTAAGGCCTTTACTAAATTAAGGTACGTACCAAACAGTATAAAGCTAAAAACCCTTTAAATTAGACTATAAGCAATATAAAAACGGCCCGCAATACCCTAGTACAATTAATAACCCCTATACTACTACCTATATAGCTTACTGCTAATTTAGCAGCTAGCTATACAGCTAGTCCTACCATAAGTCTGGCGAATACTCGGCCTATATATAGTAACCCCCGTATATAGGCCCTTAGTAATTAAGGAGCTTACTTCTCTTATAGTTAGAAAGGCCGCTATATAAAAAATTACCTAATAAACGTAAAAGCGGATAAGGTTTTATTAATCTAGGAAAATAATATAAAGTTAGAAAAAAAGGAACCCTAAAAAAGACTCCTCTTTAGGGTTAAAAGGGATTAATATATTAGATATTAATCTAGGTTAGCTAGTTAGTAAAAAAAGCTATACTATCCCTTATACTTTATTCCATAATAGATACTAAGTTTTAACCTCTACTTTAGCTAACTCTAGAGTAAATACCTTTACCTTAATAAATACCTAGTATGCTATAAAGCTAGCTAACTTTCTAAATATACCTATTAAAGAACTGCCTAAACTAATTCCTATTTATAGGTATAATAGGTAGATAGGGCCACCTATTACAACTATCTTACGGATTTACCTTTATATTAACAGACGAAGGTAATATAACGCCCCCTTCCTTATTACGGACCTAAGTAGCTATAATATAATCTTAAGGCGAAAATAGCTAGCCTATTTAGGCTTATAGTTTAATATATAAAGTAGACAGCTTATCTAGCTTAAAACTTTACCCTTAACCCCTTCCTTTATTAAAGAAATTAGCATTATAATAGAAAACCTTATACGGCCTTAGATTAATACTATTTACTAGGCTGATACTATACATAGGGACTAGGCCTTTAAGAAAGCTATATAGCTTAATTCGCAACGGATCTGTATACTATGTCACCCCTAGACTACCTATATTATGCCACCTGCATTAAAGGCCTAGAAAGTTAATAGTGACCTAAAAAAGCCCCCTATAAAGAGCTTAGGCCCTATACAGCTATAAAGAATAGTAAGGGTTATTAAATATTACACTAAACTAATAAATTAAAGGGATAACCTATAAAAGATAGAATAGGAGCTAAAAAAGATTATAAACCCTAGACCATAAAATACAGTTTAGAAAATAGCTATAAGGAAACCAGCGGACCTCCCACCAGTTAATATCTACTATATTAGTGCTATAGAATTCTACCAAAACTTAGTTTAGCCTAATACCGTTACCTTTATAACGAGCTTATATAAAATTAATTAAATAATTAAGGAAAAGAAAAGTAAGCTTAGTAGATAAAAAAGCGAGCTTATAAATAAGAAACTAGTAAAATAAAAGCTACCCTATTAACACCAGAAATTTAAGGATATATTCTCTAAAACAGCGTCTAATATACTTCTACCTTACTAACTATATAACTATAAGATTAAGGTTAAGTAGGGTAAGGAAAATACCCTTAGCTTTAGCCCCCTTTATAAGCAGTTTATTACCAAATTACAGGCTATAAAGTAGTATTTTATTAACAACCCAAATAAGGGCTTTATTAAGCCTAGCCAAGCCCCTTTTACCTTACCTATTCTCTTTATTAAAAAGCTAAATAAAGGACACCGCTTTTATATTAATTACTATAAGCTAAATAATATAACCCACAAGGACCGCTATCTGCTGCCCCTATATAATGAGACTTTAGCTTAAATAAGTAGAGCTAAGGTCTTTATAAAGCTTAATATCTACTAAACCTTCTACTAAATTAGGATAAACCCTAGGTCTAAAGATCTTACTATATTTTAAATCTATTACGGAACGTATAAATATAAGGTACTCCCTTTTAGACTAACTAACGGACTAGCTATATACTAGCAGTATATAAATAATATACTCTTTAACTACCTTAATAACTTCTATACGGCCTATCTAAATAATATTATAATCTACCCTAAGAATAAGCTAGAATATAAAAAGTATATCTATAAAGTCCTACAATAACTCTATAAAGCTGGCCTCTAAGTTAATATTAAGAAGTTAGAGTTTAGTATTAAGCGTATAAAGTACCTAGGTTTTATTATTAGTATAAATAAAATTAAAACTAACCTAAAGAAGACGGCTATAATTAATTAGTAGGCACCCCTACGGACCGTAAAGGGGGTATAATTATTTTTAGGTTTTATAACTTCTACTAACGCTTTATTAAGAACTACAGTAAAATTACCTAGCCTTTTAACCATCTTACTAAAAAAGACCAGCCCTTCTACTTTAACGCTATATATAGGTAGGCCTTTAATAAGCTTAAGAAACGGCTAGTATCGGCTCCCCTATTTACCTATTTTAACCTAAAACAGCCCTTAATACTAGAAACTAATACCTTAAACAGCGTAATAGCTAGCGTTTTTTCCTAGAAGTAACTAGACGGAAAGTAGCACCCTATTATATACTATTTAAAGACTATAATAAATACTAAGCTAAACTACCATATCTATAATAAAGAAATGCTAGCTATTATCTCTAGCTTTTAGCACTAGCGTATATAGCTAGAGGGGACCCCTAAGCCAATTAAGGTGGTTTTAAATTATAAGGCCTTAGAATACTTTACAATAACTAAGGCCCTTATAGCTTAGTAGGTACGCTAGGCGGATACCCTATCTTAGTTTAACTTTTTAATTATATATAGACTAGGCACTATAAACCGTATAGACGCTCTTATAAGGTGTAAGTAAGACCTAGATAACCAAATGGCTATAAAGATCTTATTATAGACCTAAACGCTACTATAACTAGAATGCCTTAACCCCTAAATATAGGCAGAACTAAGTACAGACTCCTTAGGCACTAAGATATATCCTATTAACTCCTCTAAACTTAACCTTATTAATAAACTACTATAGGCCAACTAAATAACCCCCTCTCTACAGGAGTACCGTAAAAAGGTAAAGAACGTTACTAGCCTATAATCCCTTAAAAACAGACTACTTAAGTACTAAGAACGGCTAGTAGTAGCTAAGGAACAGAACTTATAAACCCGGCTTATTACTAAAGCTTATACCTAGGTCTCTACAGCTTACCTTAAAAAAATAAGACCTATAAGATTATTAATAACTACTACTACTAGCCCGGAATAGTTATAAATATTAACTATTATATACGGAACTGCAATAGCTGCTATAAATCCATAATCCTATAAGATAAAACCTATAAGGGCGCGGAGAGACTTTAGGGAAGATTTAAAGGAATAATATAAATTCTATCTAAATCTAAGGGTATATAGCTCTCGCTAAGAACAAGACATTGTGTAAAGAAGAGAAAGGAATAACAAGAGAATTATATAATTAAATAGTTAGGGGCTTAGTGGTCAATGCGTGCGTATATACACACGCGGTCTTTAACGGACTTTGGTAATTTAATTAATCCAGCAGATTTTGGTTAAAGCGTTAAAATTTATCTATTAAGTGTTTTACTAAGACATTCCTACTATAACTGGGCTAGTCCTATTATAGTACCCCCCCTTTTAGCTAAAGGTTTAAATAATTTAATTTTAGTTAAGACTTATAACTTATTACGTGTTATATTTTCGCGTCGGGTGGCAGTATAGGGTTTTACTAATTCTATCGTTAAATGGACTAATTAGGATTTTCTATCCCTAGAATAGAAAATCGCTATTAGCTTAGTTAAGGCGGTAAGCAGAACTAATATCTTTATAGTAGGTCTTAATAAGGCAGATTTAACTAATTAGATAACTTTAACCGGTAGTTAAAGTTCCTTAATATCTTGTGTATTACGTAATCGTATTATAAACGTTATAACATATTTTAAGTCTTTTTTAATTTTAAGCTTTCTGCTATTATGTTTTATATATTTATATTAGGTGGTAATTATTTACTTTTATATTATATCTATTTAGCTAGAGTAAGCCGCAAAGGATAGTCCTTATAGAATTCTTTTACTAGGGAAGGCGTATTAGTTTTAATCTAGTTATAGGTTTCCTAAGTTTATATTTTATATCCTTCCCATTTAATAAGAAGTTTAAATTATTTAGATTATATCTTCTATTATATATCATTAATTAAGTTAATAAAGTAAGAACCGTTACTATTATTAACAATTATAGGAGGTGGTGGTGGTACTTTATAAGTTATAGGTTTACCCTTTAAGGGTTATAGCAAGTTTATATAAAACGTTAGATATATTTTTATCTTAGTTAGTAGTTTAAGTTTATAAGCGTATAGGCTTAGTTTCTTCTTAACTTAGTATAAACCTATAAACTTCTAGTCTAGTTTCTTTAAAGGTTATTAAGTCTTTAAGTTTTATATATTTAAGTAAACTATATTATCTTCCTTAAAGTCCTATACGGGAGCTCGTCTTTTATTTATATGCTATTCCTATACTATTTAAGCGTACGCTAATTTACTTTATAATAGTTCCGTTAACTGCTTTATTTAATTAGTAAAGTTATATACGTTAATTAGTTAAATCCTCTTAATTATAGGTCCTGTTATATTAATTTTGGGTTATAATTTAAATCTAAGTTAAGGGTCTTATCTATAGGTTACGTAAAACGGCGTTACGCCTATTAATTCGTTTCTTGTATTATTTATAGTAAACTTAGCTAACGGTAGCTATTTCTCCTAGTCGTTTTATAGGTAGGAGCAGTATATTTATAGGTATTGTTCTATAATCGCGTTTATAATTTTAGTTTAACTATCTATCTCTAAATAAAATATAGTTAAGAGCCGTATTTATATACTTAATTGTTTATATAGGGCTTACTAGAAGTCTAAAACGAACTGGCTTCTATAGTCGGATATTATTAAATTAGGAAGTCTATATAGCCTAAAGACGTACTTAATAAAATATTTAGCTACTAATATTGCATTAATTAAGTCTATAGAAATCATGTGTTGTATTTTTATAAGATAGTTAATAACTACTATAACATTCGTGAACCTATTACTATTAGGTAGGTTAACTACGAAGTTAATTAAGATATCTCGCTATCTTTATATTAGAATTAGCAACGGTTAAAGTACTCCTTACTTCTTTATATAAGAGGTCTTCCTATATACGCACATTCTGTATACTTAGACGTATTTGTAATAGGACTAGCCTAGTTATAGAAGGAATATCTTAGTGAAACACTTGATAGATAAATTTTAACGCTTTGACTAAAATCTGCTAGATTAATTAAATTACCGAAGTCCGTTAAAAACCGCGTGCGTATATATATACGCATTGACCACCAAGCCCCTAACTATTTAATTATATAATTCTCTTGTTATTACTTTTTCTTCTTTATATAATGTCTTATTCTTAGCAAGAGCTATATACCCTTAGATTTAGATAGAATTTATATTATTCCTTTAAATCTTCCCTAAAGTCCCTCCGCGCCCTTATATTACATTACGTTAATACTAATACCCTTAAAATAGTAAATAAACTTAAATCCGCTATATTAACTATTATGGCCCTAGTTAGGGAATAAATAACTATAATATAATAGTCCTTTATAGATGCCTTAGCCTAGTAACAAACTATACTAGAAGCTTAGTATTAGTAATTAATTAAAGCAATATATAAAGAACTCTATAATACTAAAGTACTCGCGTTAAAAACCCTAATAGTAACACCTATAAATAAAATTAAAATAACTATATACGAACCTAATCTATTAAATACAAACCCTAAATTAGTAATAGTAGCTTAATCTATACCTATAATAAACCTAATACCTACTATAAAATCTAAAAAGCTCACTAACCCTCTAATGTTTAATAAAAATTAAAATAACCTATATCCCTTTATAACTAAGCTTTATCTTAAACTTTTAATAAACTATAACTAATACCCTACTAAAGCCAGTAAGATTAGCTATAGAATGTCCTATTTAAATAAAGATATTATATAAACTATAGACCTATTCTTCTATAATAGCACCTTTATTAATTTTAAAATCTTTATCTCTCTATTAAAATAAATATATAATAACACTAGCTGCGAATATATAGCTGTTACTAATCTTAAAAACCTATAATAACGGAACTAAGACTTTACTAGCTTCTTTTTGGAATTTTTAGGCCTTATTAGTAAACTAGATTAGAATAAAGCCACTAGAGTTACTACTTTTTGCTAAGCTATTTCGGATGAAATTAGAGTATAGTTAGTAGGTAGAGAACTGCTAAAGGACTTACCTAAATTTGCTATAATATATTAACGAATTAATAAGGACCTTTAATATAATAAATAGACTTATTTTCTAAAGCTAACTACACCTTACGCTTAAAACTCTATAAAACTAGTATATACCCTAAAGTGCGATCTGTTTTTAAGACATAAAAGCCTTATATATAACCCTATAGACCTTAATACTACCTAATCCTATATACCCTTAGGAACCAATAAATAAAGAATATAAGCCGTAAATAGAGAATATTTTAGATATAGAAAAAAGGGATATATTTAAAGGGATTGCTAAACTTACCCTTTTAAAAAGGTCCACCGTAGCTCCTCTTAGTCCTTAAATTATACTTATTCTATAAATTATATTTAGTCGCTATAAAGTATATTACCTTTAGTTAACTTAGAAAACAAATTATCTTAGGGCTAAGTTACGCCTTAAGATAAAAAGTAGAAGAGTATAAATATCTAGGCTTTTTTAGCGCTAATATATAATATAACTCCCTTAATATACTTAGCGAAATTTAAATACTTAGAAAATAGAAGGAAGTATAAATCCTAATAGATAGCGGAGTTACTAGTATAGGCTTTATTAATATAAACTACGCAAAAACTTAATACTTAAATTTAATAAAACTTAATAAGCCCTAAGGCTAATAAGGCTTTAATAGTAAGCCTTTAATATATAGTAAACTAACGCACTACGCTCTTATAAAGATGTAGATAAATAAATACCTTAAATATATTTCCCTATTTATAACACCCTTAAAGTATTATAAGGTAATACTTAGATATAGATAGCTAAAATAATATAACCCTTTAATTAGCTAGGTTAAAAAAACACTAAAATTCCGTATAACCTACTGCTAAAGTTATTACTTAAAATACCACTTACCCTATAAACATATATATAACTATTTAAATTTAATATAATATAAATTACCCTTACTATAAACCTTAAACTAATATAATAAAGTTATAACTACTAATTGCGGTAAGAAATGTAAAGATAATATATTAAAACCTCTTAAAATTTATATAATATAAGCCGCACCCTTTTATTTATTAGTAAGAAAATAAGACTATAAGATCTTTACTA
>Ga0307515_10026164_pt1 | contig 10056 bp, 5 predicted proteins | sample 17_EM_MG_FD_194513 | JGI IMG/M metagenome (GOLD analysis project Ga0307515, IMG submission 194513) | Populus trichocarpa ectomycorrhiza microbial communities from riparian zone in the Pacific Northwest, United States - 17_EM | ecosystem: Host-associated > Plants > Roots > Unclassified | place...
GATCGCGGCCGGCGTTCACATCGCGCGGCATTTCATCGATGTTGCCGTCGATGATGGCGAAGCCGGGACCCGTGGCATACGACAGCGTGGTGTAGGGTTTGCCCTTCACGTCCAGCGAAGGAACGGTGGCGCCCGGCCCCTTCACGAGACCGAGGATGGGATTGCCGCGTCCCGGATAGCCGGAGATCGTCAGTACATGGCTGTGGTCGGCGGTGACCAGGATCAGCGTGTCCTTCGGATTGGTCATCGCGGCCGCGGTACGCACGGCATCGGACAGCGCAATGGCATCCGTCAGCGCGCGAAAGGCATTGCCCGCATGGTGCGCATGATCGATGCGCCCACCCTCCACCATCAGGTAGTAGCCCTTCTTGTTCTTCTTCAGGATCTCGATGGATTTGGCGGTCATCTCGGCAAGCGAGGGCTCGCCGGCCAGGTCCGTACCGCGATCGGTTTCGTACTTCATGTGCGAGGGCTCGAACAGACCGATCAGGTGGTCGGTCTGCTTCGTGTCCACCGCAAGGAATTCCTCGCGCTTCCACACGTACTGCGATTTCGGCTGTGCGGCGACCCATTCCTGCACAAGGTTGCGGCCGTCGGTGCGGCGTCCCTGCTGCGCGGGGTATTCCGGATCCGGCGTGGCGCGCGTGAAGAAACCCTGCCTGCCACCACCGAGCACCACCTCGACGCCATTGCCGGTCTTCTGCCGCTGGATGAGCTGCGCGGCGATATCCGGCAGGGTGGCGCGCTCGGGCAGCTGGCCGGCGTACTCCCAGTCGCGGTTCGGCGTGTGGGCATAGTTCGAGGCCGGTGTCGCGTGCGTGATGCGCGCGGTGCTGACGATGCCGGTGGAAAGCCCGCGCCCTTCCGCGGCCTCGAGGATGGTCGTAAGCGCATGCGGCATGACGCGGGCTGCATCGGCCTCGTTCTCCGCCACCACGGGGCTCACCGACAGCGCGCCATCATTGGCATGCGAGCCGGTGACCAGCGCGGTGGCGGTGGGCGCAGAGTCGGAGACCTGCTGGTTCGCCGAGAAAGTGCGCACGAAGGCGGACTGCGGGAACAGCTCGAAGCTCAGGGCATTGTCTTCGCCCAGCCCGCCCTTGCGCTGGCCCTCGAGGATGCGCGCAGCGGTGATCGTCGCGATGCCCATGCCGTCGCCGACGAAGAGGATCACGTTCTTCGCGCGACGAAACTTCGCCGTACCCTGCTTCGCACGCGCGGCCACCTGGGCCTTCGCGACATCGTAATCACCGATGTCCGCGGCCAGGGACTGACCCATCAGCGACAGGACCATCACACCGACCAGCAGGCGGCGACTCGTCAGGGACATGCGGCATCTCCGGGAATAGGGGTGGTCCAAATCATGCCCCAATCCCATGACATTCGTGGGATGCTTCGGCGCCTCATGACCAGCAAGAAAACCCTCGGCATCGGCTTTGGCATCGCATTGCTGCTGGCAGTGCCGGCACTAGCGCTGGCGCATGGGGTTTCCGGCGCCGATGCCAGCTTCGTCTCCCGGATCAAGGGCGTTGCCTTCGGTCCCTTCGCGTATCTCGGCGCCAAGCACATGGTCACCGGCTACGACCACCTCGCCTTCCTGGCAGGCGTGATCTTCCTGCTGCGGCGGCTGAAGGATGTGGCGATCTACGCCAGCCTGTTTGCGCTGGGGCACACCATCACCCTGCTCAGCGCCGTGCTGCTGGGCATCGGTGCCAATGCGCACCTGGTGGATGCGGTGATCGGCTTGTCGGTGGTCTACAAGGGTTTCGAGAATATCGGTGGCTTCCGCGCCATCGGCTGGAAGCTGGATCCGCGCGCCGCGGTGCTGGGCTTCGGTCTCGTGCATGGCATGGGCCTTGCGACCAAGCTGCAGGAACTGAACATGTCGCCCGACGGCCTTGCCACCAATCTGATCGCCTTCAACTTCGGCGTGGAGCTCGGGCAGCTGGCCGCGCTGTCGGTGATGGTGCTGCTGTTCGCCCTGTGGCGCAGCACGCGCAGCTTCGAGCGCTCCGTGCTGCCCGCGAACACCCTGCTGATGGCGGCGGGGTTCATCCTCTTTGGTTACCAGCTCGCGGGGTATGCGCTCTCATGAACGAATCTGCCAACGAACGCTCGCGCATCTGGAAAGGCCTTGCAGTCGCGGCGCTGCTGGCGGCGGTGCTGCTGTTCACGGTGGTGCTGCCGGCCGAGTACGGCTACGACCCCACGCATGTCGGCCGGGTGCTCGGGCTCACCAAGATGAGCGGCAATGTGCCGGCCTCCGAAGCATCGGTCGATGATGTCATCGAGGAAGTGGCCAGCAACGAGGACCTGATCGCGGCCGCCGGCGCCTCCCCGCAGGATCCGCTGCCACTGCCGAATCCGGCCGTGAGCCAGCTGGAAGCCACTGCGCCGAAGACCGAGACCCTCACCATCAAGCTGGCCTTCGACCAGCGCACCGAAGTGAAGGCGGTGATGGCGAAGAACAAGGCGATTGTCTACGACTGGCAGGTGGAAGGCGGTGATGTGTACGTGGATTTCCATGGCCACGATCCGGCCAAGGGCGACCACTACTGGGTGCGCTATGAAGAGGCGGGCCAGGAAGAAGGCGTGAAATCACGCCATGGTTCACTGGTGGCGCCCTTCACCGGCGAGCATGGCTGGTACTGGCTCAACACCAGCCAGGGACCGATCACCATCAAACTCACCGTCACGGGCTATTTCGACAAGCTCGTGGATTACGGACTGCTGCGCTAGGCGCGTTCCCGCAGCGCCACCGCTTCCTGCCGTGCTTCGCTGGCGATGAGCCGGCCGATCTCCGGCCGGCAGGAGCCGCAATTGGTGCCCGCCTTCAGGCACTGCCCCACTGCCGCGACGCTGCTGCAGCCACCCTGGATGGCCGCGCGAATGGTGTTGGCTCCCACGCCGAAGCAGGCGCAGACCACCGGGCCCGCATCTGGCACATCGCTGCGCGCGCCGCGCAGCAGGCTGCGACGATCCGCGGCGTCGAGGTCTTGCTGCGCGAACAACGAGGCCAGCCAGCCACGCGCGGGCAGCGTGCCGCGCGAAACCATCAGCACGGCGATCAGCCTGCCCTGCTCCACCAACGCCGCGCGATAGCTGCCCGCAGCGGCGTCCTCGAACTCGATCCATTCGGCGCTTGCGGCTCCGGGCAACACATCGCGCAACCATGTGGCATGCGCGGGGAATGCACCGTTTCCTGCGAACTCCAGCCGTTGCACGCCATCGCCGGGCGAGAACGCCCACCACAGCACATCCGGCGCGGCCACCCGGCTCACCGACAGCAGGAAACCCTGCCACTCCACCGCCACGGGTTCCAGCCGCACCGGCGTGTGCTTGAACTCCGGCTCGCCCGACAGCGCATCCACCACGGGATTCACCACGGCATCCACGCGTGCCTGGCTCGCGAACTGCGCGCTCCAGTGGATGGGCATGAACAGCATGCCGGGTGGCAACTCGCCGCTGCTGCGCGCGCGGGCCAGCGCACTGCCCCAGCGGGACGTCACACGCACCAGCGCACCCGGGCGCGCGCCGATAGTGGCGAGATCCTGGGGATGGGCATCGATGAAGGGTTCGGGCTCATGCGCATTCAGTAGCGCGGCGCGCGCGGTACGCGTCATGGTGTGCCACTGGTCGCGCACGCGGCCGGTGTTCAGCACCAGCGGGTACTCGGCGGTGGGCGCATGCCGCGGACCGCGTGGCAGCGTGGCGATGAAGCGCGCGCGACCATCGGGCGTGGCGAAGCGGTTGTTCGAGAAGGGCCTTGCACCGCGGGCTGGCGCCGGCCATTGGGTGGGTGCCAGCAGTTCGTAATCCGCCGGCGAAAGACCTGCCAGCCCCGTGAGATCCAGGTTGAGATCGAAGCGCCGCGAGATTGCCGTGAGTCGCGCATGCTCATCGAAGATCGCGGCGGGGCCGGCGTAGTCGAACCCGCTGGTGAAACCCATGCGCTTGGCGACTTCCGCCACGATCCACCAGTCCGGTCGCGCCTCGCCAGGTGGCGCCATGAATGCGCGCTGCCGCGACACGTGGCGATCGGAGTTGGTGACGGTGCCGTCCTTCTCGCCCCAGCCCGCCGCGGGCAGGCGGATATGCGCAAACGGCAGCGTGTCATTCGCCGCCACGCAATCGGAGACGATCACCAGCGGGCAACGCTGCAGCGCGCGGCGCACCAGGTCCGCATCGGGCAGGCTGACCACCGGGTTCGTCGCCATGATCCACACCGCGCGCAAGCGGCCGGCGTCGATGGCCTCGAACAATTCCACGGCCTTCAGGCCCGCGCTTGCAGCCATGCGTGGCGAGCCCCAGAACTCCTGCAGCGCGTTGCGATGCGCGCCATTGTCCAGCGACAGGTGCGCTGCCAGCTGCGTGGCAAGGCCGCCCACTTCACGCCCGCCCATGGCATTGGGCTGGCCCGTGATGGAGAACGGGCCCATGCCCGCGCGGCCAAGCCGCCCGGTGGCCAGATGGCAATTGATGATGCTGTTGACCTTGTCCGTGCCGGCGGAGGATTGATTCACGCCCTGCGAGAACAGCGTGACCACGCGCGGATGTGCGGCGAACAGCGTGAAGAACTGCTCCACCAGCGCATCCGGCAAGCCGCAGGATTGCGCCGTGGCCGCGATGTCGCTGCTGGCGGCCTGCGCCGCCTGCAGCGCCGCGCCGAGGCCGCTGGTGTGCGCGGCCACGTAGTCGCGATCGATGTGGCCCGAGGCGCTGAGCCAGGCGAGCAGGCCGTTGAAGAGGTTCACGTCGGTGCCGGCACGCAGCGGCAGGTGCAGATCCGCATCGTCGCAGCTGGGCGTGCGGCGCGGATCGATCACCACCAGCTTCATCTGCGGCCGCTGCGCGCGCTCGGCGAGGATGCGCTGCATCAGCACCGGATGGCACCAGGCGAGGTTCGAGCCCACCAGCACGATGAGGTCGGCCTGCTCGAGATCCGTGTATTCCACCGGCACCACGTCCTCGCCGAAGGCGCGGATGTGGCCGGCCACCGCCGATGCCATGCACAGCCGCGAATTCGTATCGATGTTCGCCGTGCCGAAGTAACCCTTCACCAGCTTGTTGGCGACGTAGTAATCCTCGGTCAGCAGCTGGCCTGATACATACAGCGCCACCGAATCCGGGCCATGTTCCGCGAAGGTTGCGGCCATCCGCGACGCCACGGCATCCAGTGCCGCGTTCCAGTCCACGGTCACGCCATCGACTTCCGGCTGCAGCAGCCGGTCCGCCTCGCCCAGCGTCGCGGCCAGCGCGCTGCCCTTGGAGCACAGCCGGCCGCGGTTCGCGGGATGCTCGGGATCGCCGCGCACGGCGATCTTTCCGGTGGCATCGCGCTCGGCGATCACTCCGCAGCCCACGCCGCAATAGGGACAGGTGCTGCGTATGGCGGTAGTCACGCCGCCGATCCCGCGGCAGGCAGTTCGCCGAGCAGCAGTCCTTCGCGCAAACCGGTGAGGTCACGCTGGGTCTCGATCAGCCCGGCATAGCGCGCGGCATCACGTGTATCGCCGAACAGCACCGCGGCCTGCAGCCGGTTGTCCTTCAGCCACAGGCGCTTGTAGATGCCGGCGGCGCGATCGGCATAGCGGATGGATTCCGCGCCGGCCTGCTTCGCGATGTCGCCGGCGGAAAACACATCTATGCCGCTGACCTTCAGCTGCGATGCGGGTTGCGAACCTCGGTAACGCATCACGCCGCGTTCGGCCAGGTGTGCGGCACAGACGCGCGCCTGCTCCCACAGCGGCGCGACGAGGCCGTAAGTGGCGCCGCGGTGCTGCACACACTCGCCTACCGCATAGATCGACGGATCGAAGGTCTGCAGCGTGTCATCCACCAGCACGCCGCGATCGCAGCGCAGCCCGCAGGCGCGCGCGAGATCGGTGCGCGGCGTGATGCCGGCGGCCACCACCACCAGATCCGCGGGCAGCAGGCTGCCATCTTCCATGCGCACGCGCTCGATGCGGCCGCTGCCTTCGAAGGCAGCCGTGCGCGCAGCCAGCCGGAAGGCGATGCCGCGCGCTTCCATGGACTGGCGCAGCAGGCCGGCGGCATCCTCATCCAGCTGCTTGTCCATCACGCGCCCGCGGATATGCACCACGGTCACTTCGAGGCCATGCCTTGCAAGACCGCTGGCTGCTTCCAGCCCCAGCAGCCCGCCACCGATCACCACGGCGCGGCGCGCCTGCGTCGCCTGCTGCAGCATGCCTTCCACATCATCGAAGCTGCGGAAGCAGAACACCCCCGGCAGGTCGTGGCCGGGAACCTGCAGTCGCACCGGATCGGATCCCGTGGCCAGCAGCAAGCGGTCGTATCCCGCGACCACACCGGCGGCGGAGATCACGCGCTTCTGCCGCCGGTCGATGCTGACCACCGGATCCCCGGCATGCAGCGCGATGCCGCGCTCGCGATACCAGTCCAGCGGGTGTGACATCACTTCTTCCCGGCTGGCGTCGCCTGCCAGCAGCGGCGACAGCAGGATGCGGTTGTAGTTGCCGCGCGGCTCGGCGCCGAACACGGTGATGTCGCAGGCGTCGGCCTGCAGCGCCAGCAGTTCCTCGACGGTGCGCATGGCCGCCATGCCATTGCCCACCACCACCAGGCGCGTGCGCCCACGACCGGTAGCGGGCACGACCAGCACTGATTCCACCCACACGCGGCCATCCAGCACGCCACAGGGCCAGCTGCGCAGCGATACGGATTCATCCTCGATGCAGCGGCCGCTGCGCAGGTTGAAATGCTGCTTGTACACCGGCGATGCGACCACCAGCTGGCCGGCCAGGTCGCCCAGCATGCCGCGCGAAATCACATTGGCACCACTGAAGGGATCGCGGTTCTCCACCGCGAACACTTCCTCGCCTACGCGCAGCAGCGCCACCTGCTCGCCATCCACCAGCGCGCAGACGCCGCCGCCGTCGAAGATGTCCTCCAGCTGGCAGATGAAATGACGCCGGCCGATGCTCATGCTTCCACCGCCTGCGCGGCGCGCGTGCGCTCTTCGGTGGTCGCGGGCCGGCGCTGGCCACGCTCCGGCACCAGCACGATGTTCGCGTCCAGCGCATCGCTGTTCACGAAGTGGCGGAAGCGCTTCAGCGTCTCCGGATCCTCCACGGCCTTCTTCCATTCGCACTCGTAGGTGCCGATGACCAGCTGCATGGCCGCTTCCAGTTCCGCGCCGATGCCCAGCTTGTCCTCGCACACCACTTCGCGCAGGTAGTCGAGGCCGCCTTCCAGGTTCTCCAGCCAGCCGGCGGTGCGCTGCAGGCGATCGGCCGTGCGCACGTAGAACATCAGGAAGCGGTCCACGTAGCGGATGAGCGTGTCGCGATCCAGGTCGCTGGCGAGAAGATCCGCATGCCGCGGCTTCATGCCGCCATTGCCGCAGACATACAGGTTCCAGCCCTTCTCGGTGGCGATGATGCCCACGTCCTTGCTCTGTGCCTCGGCGCATTCGCGCGTGCAGCCGGACACCGCGAACTTCAGCTTGTGCGGCGAACGCAGGCCCTTGTAGCGATTCTCCAGCTCGATGGCGAAGCCCACCGAATCCTGCACGCCGTAGCGGCACCAGGTGGAACCTACGCAGCTCTTCACCGTACGCAGGGATTTGCCATAGGCGTGGCCGGATTCGAAACCCGCGGCGATCAACAAGCGCCATATCTCCGGCAACTGGTTGAGCTGGGCACCGAAGAGGTCGATGCGTTGCCCACCTGTGATCTTGGTGTAAAGCCCAAACTGCTTCGCTACTTGTCCGATGACCAGCAGCTTGTCCGGCGTGATCTCGCCGCCGGCGATGCGCGGCACCACCGAGTAGCTGCCATCCTTCTGCAGGTTGGCGAGGAAGCGGTCGTTGGTATCCTGCAGCACGGCCTTGCCGGGCTTCAGCACGAACTCGTTCCACTGCGAGGCAAGGATGGAAGCGGCCACCGGCTTGCAGATGTCGCAGCCCAGTCCCTTGCCATGCTTGCCGATCAATTCCTCGAAGTCGCGGATCTTGCCCACCTTCACCAGGTGGAACAGCTCCTGCCGCGAATAGGGGAAGTGCTCGCAGAGATGGTTGTTCACGGCGACGCCGCGGCGCGCCAGCTCCGATTTGATGATCTGCTGCACCAGCTGCGCGCAACCGCCGCAGGAGCTGGCCGCCTTGTTGCACTTCTTCATGCCGCCCAGCGTGGTGACGCCGGCTTCCACTGCGGCGCAGAGATCGCCCTTGCTGACGTTGTTGCAGGAGCAGATCTGCGCGCTGGCGGGAAGCGCGGCCACACCCAGACCCGTGGCTTCGTTTCCTTCGCTCGCCGGCACCAGCAGCGATTCCGGTTTCGATGGCAGCGGCATGGAGTTCAGCATCAGCTGCAGCCAGCTGCCGTAATCCTGCGCATCGCCGACGAGGATGGCGCCCAGCAGGCGCGTGCCATCGCGGCTGAGCACCAGCTTCTTGTAGACGCCGGCACGCTCGTCCACCAGCGTGCAGCACTGTGCGTCGGAGGTGGCCGCATGCGCATCGCCCAGCGAAGCCACGTCCACGCCCATGAGCTTGAGCTTGGTGCTCATGTCGGCGCCCTTGAACTGCTTCGCGTCGCTGCCCAGCAATGCGCTGGCCGCGGCCTCGGCCATCTGGTAGCCCGGCGCGACGAGGCCATACAGCTTCCCCTGCCACAGTGCGCATTCGCCGACGGCATGGATGTCGGGGTCGCTGGTGGCGCAGCGGTCATCGATGACGATGCCGCCGCGCGGCCCCACTTCGATGCCGCAGGCCTTGGCCAGCGCATCCTGCGGACGGATGCCGGCGGAGAACACCACGATGTCCGCTTCCACCGATTCGCCATCTGCAAAGCGCAGTGCATGCGCATGCTCGCTGCCCGACTCGATCACGGTGGTGGACTTGCCGCAGTGGATGCGCACGCCCAGGGATTCGATATGCCGGCGCAGCACCCGTCCGCCACCCTCATCCACCTGCACGGCCATGAGCCGTGGCGCGAATTCCACCACATGGGTCTCGAGGCCCAGGTCCACCAGCGCCTTGGCGGCTTCCAGGCCCAGCAGCCCACCGCCGATCACCACACCGCGCCGCGCGCTGCGCGAGGCTTCGCGGATGGCAACGAGGTCTTCGATGGTGCGATACACGAAGCAGCCCGCGCGCTCCCGGCCCGGCACCGGCGGCACGAAGGGATAGGAACCGGTGGCGATCACCAGTTTGTCGTAGCCGAGCACCTCGCCATTGCTGGTGGTGACTTCGCGGCGTTCACGATCGATGCTGGCTGCACGCTCGCCGAGGCGCAGCGTGATGCCATGCTGTTCGAAGAAACCCGCCGGCACCAGCGAGAGATCCTCGGCGCTGCGGCCGGAGAAGAAGCTGGACAGCGCCACGCGGTCATAGGCCGGACGCGGTTCCTCGCAGAGCACGGTGATGTGGAAAGGCTGGTGTTCCGCGGCGACGAGCTTTTCCAGCAGCCGCTGCCCCACCATGCCATTGCCGATGACGATCAGCCGCCTGCGCGGCAGCCCTGCGGGGATTGCGGTCATGCGCCCTTTGCTCCGGTCTTCAATGCATCGTGGAAAGCCGCCACGCGGAAGCCGGCGCGCGCGCGATCGAGGCCATCGGCATCCGCGGCGACCTGGTCCCAGCGGCGCATGCGCGAGTAGATGAGTTCGGCGTATCGCTCATGCGGCACGATGGCTGCGGCATCCAGTGACAGGAACTCCGGCCGCGACAGCGGGGCCTGGCCAGGCTCGAAGCGGATCGCGCCATCCAGCGCGGCCTGCAGCAGCCGTGCTGGAGCGCCGACGTAACGTGGCTGCGACAGCAGCTGCGCGAGATCCGCATGGTTGCCCGGATCCGAGGCCCACTGCGCGGCACCGTGGATGGCCCGCACCAGTGCGGCGACGACTTCCGGGTTCTGCTCGGCGTAAGTGGCCCGCAGCCCCAGCACCTTCTCCGGCGGCCGCGGCCACACATCACTGCATGCGGCGGCGATGACGCCGATGCCCGCATCCACCGCGAGGCTGTTCCAGGGTTCACCCACGCAGAAGCCATCCACCTGGCCGCTGCGCAATGCA
>Ga0307515_10026165_pt1 | contig 10056 bp, 6 predicted proteins | sample 17_EM_MG_FD_194513 | JGI IMG/M metagenome (GOLD analysis project Ga0307515, IMG submission 194513) | Populus trichocarpa ectomycorrhiza microbial communities from riparian zone in the Pacific Northwest, United States - 17_EM | ecosystem: Host-associated > Plants > Roots > Unclassified | place...
TCTCTTTCAACACTTGGTAAAAACTTGCTTTCCAGGAGTTCTCCATCTGTATATGTTAGTCTGGGTTCGTTTTAACTTATCTGACTCCATTGAAACGCAATGTCTAAATCTGTAAGCTTCACTTTCTCTGTGGACAGAGTGACTTCTTGACTGCTAGGATTTCATATCAGAGAAGGCGTCGTTACCACAAGGCCAATTCAAAAGTAAAACACGCAACCTTTAAAGTTACGACTATAGAATAGTTTGCGTGGATTGCTTGTGCTCGCTGGAAAACGGGGTCGCCATTTGGAAAGTTGTGGCCTCTGTCCGATGAGGCAAGATTGTGCATCCCCGTTTTCTGGTGATAATGGAAAGGCCGAAGATGGGCATCATAGAATTAGAAACTTTAAAGCTCCTTGTTGGGATGGGTCCATGGTCAAGCCTCTCCGTCTTTATCAAACCGAGTCCTGACGGGTTGAAACTTCATCAAATGCTACGCGGTATGCGCTGCTACTGATGTGAAATGTCTAGTGGTGTTTTTTTTTTTTTTAAAAAAATAAAAATAAATTGGACTCGTAAAAAAAACGAACTTTCTAATAAAAACAAAAACAATTTTTAATTCTTTATTTTTCTAGATATTTCTGGACTATTTTTTAATTGGATTTCAGAATCTTATTTAATTTAGATTTCATTATCTAGGTTAGTTTTAGTTATTATTTAAATAGTATGGATGTTATCTTTTAGAAGAGATTATTAACTTATGATTGTTGATTTGTAGAATGTATCAAACTACAATTTTTTTAATTAAACTATATGAAATGACGCTGCTATTCTTGTATACATAATATATTATATATTGAAGGAAATAACCGAACACTCACTTTCACTCCCCTCTCTCTCCACAATATTCTCTCTTCACAAAAATAAAAAAACCGTTTGGGACCAAGAGGTTTGCTCCCTCTGTGGTCTCAGGTTCGAGCCCTGTGGTTGCTCATATGATGGCCACTGGAGGCTTACATGGTCGTTAACTTCAGGACCCGTGGGATTAGTCGAGGTACACGAAAGCTGACCCGGACACCCACGTTAAACTAAAAAAAAAAAAAACCCCAAATCGATTTAACCAAATTAGGTTTTTTTTTAAGATTATTATCATGGTATTCAGCAGTTCCAGTCACTTCTCTCGCTGCTAATATCGCCTTTTTCGCTGCATTGCTCTCGTGTTAATGATTAAAGTCAAATGGAGACAGAGATGCTAGAGTGAATTCCCGGTTCAAACCATTGGGGAAGTTCACTCAACAGTTCTAGCTTTTTAATTTTTATTTTTTATAAGCTGTGATTGAGGTTTTCTAATTTCCTCATTTCCACTATTGAAGACAAAAGATGGGCGACCATTGAATCTGTTGAGTTTGCTGCTATCATATGAAAAGGCTTAACTGGTGTTAGCAACTTCTCTTCTCTTTGCTTTTCTATTATTTTAGAGGTTATCATCATCACTTCTTTCACTCCGAATGACTCCGCAAGAATTTCATTGTCTTCGACTCACTAAGGTACCGCGGAGAAGAAAAGGCTAGCAATTGGCTCGAAAGCAGGGTTAGCAGCGCATCCCCACGATGGGTGAGATTTTGATTGAAGATTCATGTGCCACTTTAACTTTAGACTCTTGACTTTTGAAAGTGAACAACAACCACTTACTATGGTTTCTATAGGCAATGGAACAAAATCTTAAATTGATAGATAGATGATGATGATGATGATGATGATCTATCTTTTTGTTGGATTCGGGTGGCTAGATTTTGGAAAGTACGGTGAAGATTCGTGGCTAGGGTTTTATGATTAAGCAAAGAAAAAAGGAGTGGTAATATTGATATTTTAACGTAATAAAGGTTTTTTTAGTTATTAATTAAAATAATTTCAATTTTTTTATTGATTTTTCTGCATAAATATAAAATATTATATAACTTATAAAATGTAAAATATAATTTTTTAAACCTCTCATGTAATTTTTCTTCTTTTATATATATATATATATATATATATATATATTTGACTGTACGTTGAGTCAAAGTGGACCCATCAAATACCGTGTATTATAGACACTTTGGACTTTGGAGACTTGGTTGAAATTTTCACCTGTATTATTTTGCTTCTTGTTCCCGAAGCTAATTTATTTTATTGTTAAAAGGAAGCTTCCTTTCATGTTGTCTTGAAAGGGTTCACAAGAGCTCAATAAAGAAGAAAGCAGAACATACTATGGAGGGGATCTCTCTAGAATTGAAAGAAATTTCCTGCAGAGATCTCAAAACCTTCAATTTCTTCCAAAAGCTCTCAGTCTTTGTTGCCGTCTCCATTTTTATTGATGAGCCAAAGAAGAATGAACAACGGCGAAAAAAGACGGCAGTGGACTTTCTTTATGGTGTATTGAAGAGGAACGAGAAGCAACAACAACGTCTGAAGCGGCAAAAGACACCTCCGAATACTTTCAACGATGAAGAAAAGAAGAACGAACAGCAACAACTTCTGCAGCGGCAAAAGACACCAGTGGACAGAGAAGGAGGTAGCAACCCTAAATGGAACCATATGATGCAGTTTAATCTCAATACCACTTCGCTTCCTGATTACGGTGATCATCTCTTTTTCAAATTTGAATTGCGCTGCAAAGGTTCCATCTTTGGTAACAAAACTATTGGGGAAGTTTGTGTTCCATTCAAGGATTTGAATGAGGAGTTCAACGGCAGTGTCAGGTTTGTGAGCTATCAGGTCCGAAATAGCGATGGGAGGCCTAATGGTGTCCTGAATTTTTCCTATGAGGTGAACGGGAAGGTCAAGAGGAATGAAGTTGATGGTGCAAGGGTTGATTTGCCTCCAGGAATTCGTTTCTCATCACCTAAAAAAGTCCATTATCCATCCTTGGAAGTCGATGTTAAGTCGAGGAAAGCATGCTTATATCCTTCCCTGGATGATATCAGCTTCAGCTCTCCTTCGCCAGGAACCGGGTTTCCTTCTACGGAGTTGTGTTATCCAGTAAAGGCATGTTATACTATGCCTCCGCCAGCCTTTCCTTTACAGCTTCCTGTGGGTCACAGAGTGTATCAGCTTCAATATCCATCACCATTGACACAGTCTCCAGGTTCATATTGCTACACAACAAAGACAACCGAGCATGGTTGCGGTCTTCGTGGGCATACTGGAGGTTGGGCAATTAGGGATGTTAATGTATAGCTAGTTAGGTTAGTGTTAGAGAGAATGTTGATGTCGATATTCTTCAATAGCAGGCTGGTGCCTGATGTAATTTCATTTATGTAAGAAACATTCCACTCTGCCAGGTAGTTAGGGACATGAGTTCTAATTATTGCTACGCTAGACCCGTTACCTACATACTGCTCATGTCTCGTTGATCAGTTCGTACTTGATATCAAAGTAAATGCTAGCTCTCTTTTCTCTCCATTTCCTTTTTGTGCAGAGCACTAAAATTTGCTTCCTTGTCACAAACAACAATCCTGGATTGCTACTTATTTGCTGATTCTTCACCATGGCTTGAAAAGCTTGTGAAAATAAAATGTTAGTTCAAATCTTCTGATGCAAGATTGAGAGAACTCAAGTTGCCCAAGTCTTGAGACTTGAATTAATTAAACATGAATACAGACTCTCAGATTTGACCAGACCCCGAGGTGCTACTGGCTATCAGAGGGTCCCCTAATCATCAACCATGAAAATTTGGAGATAGAAGTCAACTCAAGTGTAATGTTCTCTCTCTTATTGTTGACTGCTTGTATACAATGTATATTGCAAGAACTTGGACTGGTTCCAACGGGAATATGACGGCAGAATCCTCGACAGGAAATCTCAAGCATCATTGCATTTAGTTTGAGACTTGACGGCAGAACCACTGCAATTTGTTGGACCAAAACTCAATGCCCATAAGCGTTGTATCTCTGTAAGAGGACAGCTTTAACTTGCCTTTTACACATGATTAGAAACAGGACTTTGGCAGTTCCATTCTATTTTCCCCATTTAATTTTTTTCAGTTATCTGCCGTTTCCTTGTTTATGGAGAACAACTTGATGAAAAAACTGGATTAATTTTTTTCACCAAGTTGTTCATCATATGACCACTGACGAGACAGAGCAACGGTGAAGAAACATAAGTCAGCACAATCTTGAAATATAAAAATCCATGGAGAACAACTTGATGAAATAAAAGGAAAAAAACCACTACTCTTATCATATCTCCTCTGTGTTCATCGTTTCCCTTGTTTCCCTCAAAACAATGGGTATAGAAATTTGACCTGTTTTTGTTCAAGGAATATAGAAATAAATAGATTTTGTTTCCTCTATACACGCCAAACAAATTGGATTTCTATCTTGTACCTATCCTAGAATCACATTACACACATGCTGAATCAAGGGCTGAGCGCTAGGGTCGCAGCGCAGCTCTTAAAGTGGTTGACACAGCTTCATCAGTTGACTTCTCAACATAAATTTTATCGTTCCACTCTTGATCCTCACTCCAGTCATTGCCGTGAATTCATTTTTTAATGAGAGGCAAAATAGTAAGATAAGATATTTAATTTTATGTCAAGAGACGTTCATTAACAACATGGCACAAGGCCCATGTACAAAAGGGCTTACATGCTCAAAACACTCTTCTGGACTCACCGAATCTATTTAACAAAAGTCCCATCAAAGGATTTATGTTAATCGATCAAGTCCCAGCCCAAAAGCAGCTCTGGACGGAAGGTTTCTCACCGACAACCTCCTTGTTTTGTACATTATACTTAGAGCTAGATTCTCATAGATATTGATTAACGCTTGCATCAAAGGAAAAATGGCTGGTTTGCTACGAGTCAGAGGCATTTGTGAGTTATTGCTGAGACACTGTGTAAATGATAAAACTATTCAGAAGTTACAAGTTCGAACCCTTTCGATTTGATAGCTTTAAAAAAAGAAATAGCTGAGTAGCATATTTTCCATGGGGTTGTGAGGTGCCAAAACCATGTCAAACAGCTAGTTCCAATCGAAAGAAATTAAATTAAAGCATCTAAAAGTAGTTAAAGCAACTGCATTCCCTTGTTTTTGTATTCATTTGCTAGACACTTCACCACCTTCAACTTTTCAAAGAACAAAGTAACTAAAGCATAACCTCAACTTGCTTTTTCTGCGAGTGCCAACCGAAAAGTTTTCATGTTCTGGGTTCTTTTCCTTTACCAATAAAGTAATCAGAAAGCTCGCTGTTTTATTTTCTGTTCAAAATTCTTCTACGAAGCAACCACAGGCTAAACATGAAAAGGTCCCTTCTGCTCAGATGCAGCGTTTACAGTACATCCACCACCCACCAGGAAAAAAAAAGGAGGGGGGATATTGGGGGTCACGTTGCTTGGGAAGTTCGATGCTTCCTTTTATCTTTAGGGAGTTGAGAGAACTTTCATGGAAGATTTCGTTGTGTTAGCTAGAGGATCTGAATATATTTTTATTCTTTTCGCTTGAAATATGTTTTTTGAAAATGCATGAGTATTAGCCTATTATAATATAAATGATAGGATATTAATTACCAAACTTGAAAATGATTTTAATTTAACTCTCTTTTAATTATTAAAAAAATTAACTTCCTTTCTTGCACTTAACATGTTAAGTTCTATTAAGATTAAAATGTTATGCCATATATATCTGTATTGATAGAGAAAATTAGAGAAATATTTATTTTATATAGACACCAAGAAAGAAAGAAAAGAAATAGTAAGAGAGATAATAAAAAAAATATTTTTGAGATTAGGTGAAAATGTTCTTATTATTTCTTTACGAGTCTAGATATCATTTTCTTTTTCTTTTTATATTTGTATCTTTCCTCAAAATGAATTTATAAAATGAATATTAGTTAATTCTTGTTCTAATTTTTTTTTTGTGTGTATTCTTAAACTAAACATGCTTATTGTAGCTAGCCATCTATATCCTATTATTAGAATGTGGTCCGAGTCTCAATCTTGCTTTTCACCTAATACAATTGGGAAATATTACTTTAATTTATTACTTGTTAGGCTGTCATTTACATGATTCCTCTAAATTAAGAAAGGTTCCAGGCATCCGTAAGTCCCTAGTTTTTTGCTTTTTGTTCCAAGCTCGTCCCCTGGTTTTGTTGTGAGGCAAAGTTGCAAGAATTCCTTTTCTCGTGTAACAAAGGCAAAAACAATGGCAGTTCGTGTAGCAAAGGTTTCCATTCAAAAATGTCTAATGCCCATTTAGTTTTCTATAGCCCACGCCACATTGAACGATACGAAAAGCAACCTTTATCAAGGCTTCAACTGATATGTATCTCTGTGATCGTTTATGGTATGCAATTTGCATAGTACCAGGCTAAATATTTTTCACAGAAGTTTCGAATAAAGTTAATTTCTTCATCAATCAACAACTTCTCATAATTGCTGGTCCCTTGTGGAAATGTTACTTTCTTCAAAGGGAGTATCAATAATGGTGTCATGGGAGATAATTATACAAGAACTGCTGTGCTTCAACTTGCTTTGTCAGCAACTTTTCACGAGCACCCCGACTTTCACCTACGAAAGGCCCTTTCACTCCTTTTGTGGTTAAAGATGACGCCCTTGGCCATTGCTCCTGCAAAACTTGCATGGCTTTAACGCAGTCGTTTGGCATTGATCAGGAAAGGAATTCCACTACCTTTTGATTTGTAGGACTTGTTAATTACCACATTCCAATAATTGGTTTACGTACTATAACCTCACGTATAGCAAGAGGATTTTATCACGCCTCCAGCCAATAGCCTTATGCCACTTGGTTGTGTGAGAGCAGATTGCTGCCCCATGAAGCTTTCTTTTTCTCTGCATTTTATCACCCACCTTCACCCCACTCCCAAAAGTGCAAACCAAAAGCAGCTCCCTTTTGTGTTCTATATAAACCACTTCATGTTTCTTTTGCATTCCTTCATGCTAAGCACTGCTTTTAAAAATCCTCTCTAATATAGCACCACCTGAGTTTTTCTACGTCCTTTCCGCTTATCATTAGATCCAAACTTTTTAAGACGACTTTGAAAGAAATCAAGAAAATGAAGAACAAAGCTTCTGTTTTCTTGAAAAAGATAATGTCGTTGTTGAGTTCTGTTACAAAGGCCAAGTCCTTGGCTATTAAGAGCAAGACAAGCGCACTCAAAACGCGCGCTATTATGCTCTCTTTGATGAGGAGCAAGAGGGTTTTGGTGGGTTCAATCTCTAACAAGATTCATAGGATTCTTAATCAGCCTGAAAAGGACAGCGAAGACGACGACAATGAGGACCAAAGCAGGGCCATAGTTCTCTACTGCAATGCGATGGCCAATGAGTCACTTTCGAGTTGTTCACAAATGGCAGGCACTGGTGATGATCAAGCTAACAATCATTACTACTGCTATGATGATGATAAGTACCCGGATCTTACGCACTCGCTATTCGATGAAGATGACTTTGAAGATCCAGGTGGTTCTATCATTGATTTGGTGAAGAATTCCAAGGAAGATGGAGAAGATTTCAGCTTGGAAGATGAGATTGATCATGTTGCAGACTTGTTCATTATGAGGTTTCACAAGCAGATGCGTTTGCAGAAGCTGGAATCATTCAAGAGGAATCAAGAGATGCTTATGAGACGTGATTAATGGAAAATGAATGATCATATTCATAAGTACTACTGATGTTTAACTTGATGTTTTAAGAGCCATTTTCTCTTCTTCTTCTTCTTTTTTCCCGTATTGCTGCTCAATTAGTTGCTCTTTCAGCACAAACAAAGGATATGTACGTTAGCTGGAATTCAATAAAAATGTCAAGTAGAAACTATAAAATGAAGTGAAACTATGTTTAATGGGCTAGGTTCTCAAGTATTTTGTTGGGAGAATCCGATTGTCTACAGAATATGCTCAATTTCCCAAGAATAATGATGTGATATATACATTATAGGCTTGGTGTTATGAGCCCTCAGATTGTAAATTGAGGAGAGAAAGAGAACCCAGGGTCACTGGCAGTGTACAATCTCTCTTCTTTGAATAAAGATGTATTAGACTTCTATGAACCAGATCTGATGTCTTAACTTTCTGATATTCTTTATCAACAGAAAAAATTCTGATATGTGGATGCATGCCATTTGCATTGATCACGGTACAAATCTCGTCTTTTCTTCCTTTTCACCGCATTGTTTTTCTTCTCTTTTTCTTCCGGGTCCAGTTTGTGGGTCTATCAAAGTGAATCTGACAACAGCTGGTGACAGTACTGTATTTTTATGGGGACATATATCTATCTCAAGGGCATTTTGAAGGACCCCTTTTCATGAAACAATTTCATTTCTTTCTCGAATGGTTCTTGATTTATATTTAGAATAATGTATGTTTTCTGAAACTGAAACAGATTTAATCTTGGATGTAGATAAGGGGCTGGAGGAACTTCGGTATTGTTTTGGAGTATTAGATAGCTGATTATATACTTTGTTAGAATATCATAATCTTCATCAGCATCTTCAGCAGAAAATCCAGAATCTTCATCAACACTTTCAGCAGAAAATCCAGTAGCACATGCACCAATTATTCACTCCATCCATTTTGTTACTGGTTCAAGATAATCCATCTAGTTACTTGATTGTTTTCTTATTTTCCTCATGTTTGTTTCCTTATTATACTCTTGACAGTTTAATTGTACATTTATAAATACAAAGAAAAACTACACGGCTAAGTAAGTCAACCGATTCAAAGATATCTCTTGCCTTTATCTCTATGTTGTTTCTGTTTTTTGAAGTTTTACATGGTATCAGAGTCACACATTCTATAAACTAATGCTTTTCATACCATCCTTTCTAAAGCTTTCACATAATCCAAATGGCCAGCACTAACAACACCTCCATCCCTGATCCTATCCTTCCACTATCTACCACCACTATCTCTGTTACGCTAGAAGGTTCCCACAACTATTTAGCACGGAAAATGCAGTTCCTTAGTCTTCTTCGAGGACATAATTTAGTTGGCTTCATTGATGATACTAAAACTTCACCAAATCTTTAGGGCACTCCAATATTGTACAATAACACTCTCGGATATTTCTTATGCTGTTAACCGGCTATGTCAATATATGCACCAACCAAAAACTCCACATTGGCAAGCTATGAAACGAGTCCTTTGCTACTTAAAGGGCACTAAGGTTTCTGGTTTGCTCTACACACCATCTCCTCTTCAGTTACATACCTACTGTGATTCGGACTGGTCAAGCAATCCAAATGACATGAGGTCTACAAGCTGCTATGGGGTTTTCTGGGACAAAACCTGGGTTCTTGGAGCTTCCAAGAAACATATCGACTATGAGGTGCGATAGCATTAGAACAATTACACTCGCTTCAAATTCGGTGTTCCATGCAAGAATGAAACATGTAGAGATTGACAATCATTTTATTCGTGAGAAAGAATATAACAATGATATTAAAGTCCAACATATCTCAACAACAGTGGATCAAATAGCAGATGTCTTCATTATCATCTTTAGCAAAAAAATCCAGAATCTTCGTCAGCACCTTTAGTAGGAAACCCCTTACTATGTGCACCAATTATTCACTCTGTCCATTTTGTTATTGGTTCAAAATAATCCAGCTAGTTACTTGATTGTTTCCTTATTACGGAGCTTGGCGAGCTGCTGGATATGACCGCTGGCAGCATCATCTGCCAACAACGTTGTCCCTGTTTCGAGGCCTTGGGTGTTTTCTTGCTTTGCATCCCTTGCACACATGTAAAAAAAAAAAAAAAAGATAGAAATTAAGGCTTCCGTAGCATAGAATTTCAAATCAAAATCTGAGTCTCTTGAATTTATTATAATATATCTTAGATCACAAGGATTTAAGAAAAAATCTCCTGTACACTTCTCATTTGGGAAAAAAAACTTGATGTCCAAGTCTTATACAAGATTAGAAAAATTCCCACTAGAAAAATTCAATTTAGCGGTTTCTTTTTTTTTTTTTTTTAAATGCCTTCTTTTTTTAATCAAAATTTTCTATGTTAAAGTTTTTATCTTTTACTTTTTTTTTCTTAAATATAAAAAAACAAGTTGAAAAATAACATAAAATTGAC
>Ga0307515_10026166_pt1 | contig 10055 bp, 9 predicted proteins | sample 17_EM_MG_FD_194513 | JGI IMG/M metagenome (GOLD analysis project Ga0307515, IMG submission 194513) | Populus trichocarpa ectomycorrhiza microbial communities from riparian zone in the Pacific Northwest, United States - 17_EM | ecosystem: Host-associated > Plants > Roots > Unclassified | place...
TATACTATTATTACTATTAAAGTGGGAGATGAGACTATAATGATTGTGAAGAGAAGAGAAACCTCAATTTCACCCATTGAATATCAAATTGGAAGAATAAGGAGCTTCTGAGATCAAAGGATTGGGGGGTGTGCCGAACTGTAACTCTTTAACTTTCAAGAATCTAAATCACGTGAAAAGAGTTAAACACATGGCTCTCCCCTCAAGCTAAAATACTGAGTTAAACACTATTAGGGACTAACTGTAACTCTTTAATTAACTTTCTAATATAGTTTGTACTGATTTGTTTCCTTTAGGGATTGAACCTCTTCTCATTCAAATATATGCTTCTACTTCTCATTTCATCAGCAATTCATTTTTTTTAGAATTCAGTTTTTCAGTTCGGCACAAGTCACAACCTTCATTATTGTTCTACCAAAGAGTACCACAACATTGGAGATAATATTACAGGTAATCTTTCTTTGCATTATTGAGTCCAACACCATCAGAAGAGAATTTTTTATTCTTGAAAGAAGTACTCAGAATTGAGAACAAATTCAAAATTAAGAAAAGAATATAATGATAAAACAATTGAAAGAAGAGTTGCTTTAGAAGACTATGAAGTCCAAAAAAAAACCCTTTAGTTTTATGCATATAAGATGAAACAACAAAAGCAAATAAAAAATAAATTAATATTGGATTTTTAGAAAAGCAAAAAATAAAATAAAAAAATAAAAATCTTCAGTGTTTGGAGTCTAAATACCTTCACATCCTTGATCAAACTCGCGCATGCACGATTGGGAACAGAGTTGAATAGCAGCAACATGGATTTTTTATTTAACAAAGAATAATGTTATTTAGTCGGATTAACTTTAAATAAATTTTTATTATTATTTATTTAAAATAATATTGTTTTTTATTTTTAGATTTTAAAAAAAATTTAAATGGCCTTTTTTCATGAAATGAGATAATCCAATTAAAATCTAAAACAACATTAAAATCAAACAAAATTCACGTATTTATAAATTAAGATGAAAATTAAAAAAAAATAAATATTAAAATTAATAATGAACATATAGAACTCACTTGTTTATCATTACAATGTCATCAATTGCCAAAGCAAATATAGCACCTTGCTTTTCGAAAGTTGCGCCGTCCGGTAAACGTCACAAAGTTATTTTTTTTAATTTTCAAATTGTAATGTAAGTATAATATATGAATTAATTAATTATTTTCATCTTTTGTTATGTTTTTTTTAAAATTTCTTCGAAAAATTCCTATATTTTTCTTCAATTATTTTGGTAACTTCTGCCACCATTTGTTCAAAGAGTGTATATTTTTCTTCTACACTCGTAAACATGTGTTTCTCTTCTTCATTTTCTATTGCTGCAATGATTGATTCTCTATTTTCTTTTTCAATAGAGATAGCCACCGAATCTTTTTATTTTTTTCTAGATTTGTTGGTGGTTTTGATATTTCTGGTGCCATAGTTTTAAAGAAGCACATTTGACACTCTCACTATAGTCACCAATTATTTCACGCTCTTTCGTGCTTGCCTGATTAGTACTTAAAAGTGTATTTTTATCAAGGTTTTAGATCATTATATTGCACTTAAAGTATCATTAAATTCCTTAACTTGAGCATGTTTTATAATAGCAAGAACGATAATATAAGATACCTTTAATTTATGGTAAATGTTCATCTTAAATGCAGGTCTATCACGCAAATCAAAAGATTAATTGATGAGTTTAACTATTGAAAGTGAAAAAACAAAGAAAGGGCTAAGCTTAAAGAAGAGATGCAGGTTCAATTCAAACTGGAACACCATTCGGTTATTTGATCATAAATGGAGTTGTAGAACTTGGATTTAGGTCTGGTTTATATGGATAGAAAGCTAATACATAGGCCTAAAACTTTTATGAAGAGTCTAAGATTCAAAAGGGTCGTTTTCAAGTTCGAATTGTAGCAATAAAAGAGAAGTTGGAATCTGTCCTACAGCCCAGACACTGTTTAGTGTTCAGCCCATATCTCGAGTTCTAGAAGTCCAAATGAGCTCATTCTTGTTTTGTTAGAAAGAGAAGACAAATGCCCAGAACTTTCATGAAAACTATCAGTTCAAATTTTGATGTTAGCAATGACGTTCTGTCCAGACAAGAAGATAATGGTTGTCACCAAGTTAAGAGGTGGCCACCTACTCAATAATTAGTCATCAAATCAATAGTTCCGAATTTTAGCCTATAAAACGAGGCACTTGCCATGAATTTGAGCATCTTGGTTTTCAGATCAAGATCATATTCTTGCTTTCTTTCTTTATATTTTTGTAATGTTTAAGTTTTGCTTTCATTAATCTCTTGTTTATTCTTTTCATCATAACTATGTTCTTATCTAGTTTATTTATGTTTCTCTTCTTCATAATGTTTAGCTAAGTTTATTATATCAAGGTGAAAAGGTTTCACTAATGGTGTTAGAATATGTATAATATAAACTCAACATGGACTTCAATGCTTATATCCAAGAAAGTTTGTTATTAACATGTCTTATCATTTTTATCTTATTCATTCTTAATACCTTACTTGTTAAATGGTTAATCTAGATTTATGTTGTATAACACTTGGTACAATAAATACTTGATCCTTTCATAGCCAATTGTATGGTATAACCGACACCTGTGCTATGAAAGGAACTTGATTTGTTGTTAACATAAGTTAGCATTATGAATACCTGACAATATTTAAAAGTATTGGTGTTACTTAAATACGATAATTAATATGATCATGTTAATAATATATAATAAGCCATTAATAATAAATCATCCGATTGAAACCTCCTTTGTTTGTGGTTTCCAGTTCAGTAATAAAAAGGAGTTTATATTATATTTATTTGAAATACCATTAGTGGATCCTTTAACCTTCACAACTTGTTTTATCTTTGTTTAAATCCTTACATCAATATCACATTTCAAAAGATCTCTTCAACTTCTTTTCATTTATCATTTGTAATTTATATAGTTGACCTCCCCGTGGTTCAACCACGGTTTTGCCGAGTTATTTATTACTTCGACACTCCTGTACTTGGGATAAGACATCAATCTTTTGATCGTGTCAAGTTTTTAGCGCCGTTGCCGGGGAGATAAATTCTTGTATAAATTATAATATTTATTTTATTTTCTCTTTTCTCTTTTCTTTTATCTAACTTTTGTTTCTTTTTTTTTTCTTTTCTTCCTTTTATTCTCTTCCTACACGTATATTAAGTGGTAGACTTTATAGGGTATCCTCATCTTCTTTAGAAAACACGACAGAAGAGGATAACCGGTCACTTAATAATGAGAATAATCGTGTTAGAACACTTAAAAATCACATGAATCCAACAAGAACAAGTGCATCATCATGCATAGTTTTTCCTCCTCATGCATCTCACTTTAATTTTAAGCCAGACATTATTCAACTTTTACCTACTTTTCATGGCTTAGGTCAAGAAAATCCATATTTGCATTTAAGAGAATTTGAAGAGGTCTGTAACACCTATAATGACTTAAATTGTAGCATGAACACCATCAGTTAAAGATTTTTCCTTTTTCATTAAAAGATAAAGCTAAAACATGGCTACAAAATCTTAGGTCAGGATCCATTCGTACTTGGGATGAAATGCAACAACAATTTTTGAAGAAGTTTTTTCCTTCTCATTGAACAAATTCTTTCAAAAGACAAATCATCATTTTCACTAAAAAACCAGAAGAAACATTTTATCAGTGTTGGGATAGGTATAAAGACTTGCTTAATGCCTGCCCTCATCATGGTTTTGAAACATGGAGATTGGTCTCACATTTTTATGAAGGATTAACACCTAAAGATAGACAAATGGTGGAATTGATGTGCAACGGAACTTTTAAAGATAAAGACCCTGATGAAGCAATTGAGTACTTAGACTTGTTAGCTGAAAATGCTCAAAATTGAGACACCGCAGGCACTTATGAGGCATCAGGTAAAACTCAACCTCATACATCTAGTGGAGGTATGTACAACTTTAGGGAAGATCATGACTTGCAAGCCAAATTTGTATCTTTAGCTAGAAAAGTCGAGACATTAGAATTAAAAAAGAATGATCAATTAAAATATGTTCAGGACATTGTGTGTCAAATCTGTGAAACCAATGAACACTCAACCAATTATTGTCTAACCTTGCCTTCTTTTAGGGAATGTCTCCATGAACAAGCTCATGCTTTAAATAGTTCCCAAAGGCCCAATCATACCTCATACTCGCAAACATACAACCCTGGTTGGAGAAATCATCCAAACTTCAGTTGGAAGAGTAGTACCAATAATGCACAAACTTCACAGCCACCGTTTCAAGCCCACCATAATTTTCAAAATTCTCATGGATATGCACCTCCTTATGCTCCCCCTCCTAGAAGAAATCTTGAGGAGACATTGCTCGCATTCATTGAAAAGCAAGAGATAATCAACACTCCAAATGCTCAAACCATGGTTGATTTGAAAGATACTCTTGCAAAATTCACATATGTTCTTAGTTTTCAGGAGAAAGGTAAGTTTTCATCTCAACCACAGCAAAATCCCAAAGGGCAATACAATTCAAGTGCAAGCAGCTTTGGAAGCCAACACATGGATCAAGTCCAATCAGTCATTACTCTCTACAGTGGTAAGGTTATTGAAAAACCCATTCTTGAACCTTGTGAGAAAGATGATGAGTCAATCTCTGAGGGTAAGGAAGGGATTAAACCTGAACATTGCAAAGAAAAGACTGATTCCCTACCAATACTTCCATTTTCTCATGCCATGACCAAAAAAAAGGAAGTCAATCACGATTCTGAAATCTTTGAAACTTTCAAACAGGAAGAAATTGAGGATGAAAAAGGCACCAAAAATATTGTCGCAGATCATTTGTCAAAATTGACAATAGATTCGACATCTGACATCACACCGATTGATAAATACGTTTCTGATCAATCTTCATTTTCTATTGCTTCGATACCTTGGTCTGCTAATCTTGACAATTTTCTTGCTTCAGGATTTTCGCCAGCTCATTGGAATACCCAAGACAAAAGAATTTTTTTGAGCGAAGTGAAAAAATTTTATTGGGATGACCCTTACCTATTCAAATATTCAAATATTGTCCCAATCAAATATTTCAAAGAAGCATTCTTGACAATGAGGTAAGTAGTGTCATTAAATTTTGTCATTCTAAGGCATGTGGGGATCATTTCTCGTCAAAAAAGACGACTGCAAAAATCTTACAATGTGAATTCTATTGGCCCACCATATTCAAAGACACACATGCATTCTGTAAAATTTGTGAAAATTGTCAAAATGTAGGATTTATTTCAAAACATAGAGTCTTTAGATAATCTTTTATGAGAGTCTTTAGATAATGTTTAGATAATCTTTTATTGACTCTTGGGATGTACCTTAATGGAGATGTGCATCGTGCGATTCATGATTTATAGCTCCATTTTCATAAAGAACATGCTCGACATAGTCTTAGGAATCTGACTAAAAAAGACCCTGTTTGCCAGTTTTTAAGAAAACTAGATGGGAAGCTTATCCCCGACCCATAGAGGGCGTTTAAGCCGTTCTTGAACGTAAAACCAAGGGAAGATGTGAGCCACAATCATAATTATCTATACATACACAGGATTTTCCAAAAAATAAAATAAAAAAATTTTAGAGTCCAGCTGGCCTACACATAGGTGGTATGATTGCATTTTCAATTTCTCATCAATAAATCTTCTTTTCCTTCCCTTAATTTCTACTCAACCCATACAGCCACCAATAATAGAAGAGTGTAACAAATAGAGGTATCCTCGGCTCTTACAATAAAAAATATTTGTGTTTTTGGTGGATCAAGTCCTGGGAAGGAAACGGAGTTCTTAGAATCAGCAAATCACCTGGGTCGGGTACTAGCTAACAGAAAGATTCATTTAGTGTATGGAGGAGGCAGCCTTGGGTTAATGGGGGGTATGTCAATAACTGCATTTTTAGGAGGCAGTCAAATTTTGGGGGTCGTCCCCAAAGCTTTAGCCAAAGGGGACATCATTGGAAAAACAATTGGAGAGGAACTACAGGTCTCCACAATGTCTGATCGACTGACTACAATGTTTAACTATACTGACGCCTTCATTGCCTTACCAGGTGGTCTTGGCACATTAGAAGAGATATTTCATATTTTCTCATGGGCCCAGGTAAACATTCACCACAAACATATAGGTTTGCTAAATGTCAATGACTTTTATAATAATTTACTGTCTTTTCTTGATCATGTTGTGAAACATCAATTTCTAACATTTTCAGCACAATAAATCCTTATCTCTACTGCTCTTGCTGAGCAATCGATTGATGAACTACAATCTTTCATCCCTATAGTTAATCCCTCCATGAGTCGCATAAATTAGTCAACTATAGAAAGCCGTAAAAAGCTTAGATTGAATTTGAGCCTTCGTTTGTGAAACCTTGTGTCTTTTGGTTTTTATTAATAGCATATTATTAATAAAAACCAAAAGACAAACTTGAAACATGCTATTATATTTGTTTATTAATAGCATATTATTGTTTTTTGTTATTTCTTATATTTGTTTAAGTATGTTTCAGGTTTGTCTTAAAAACCAAAAGACAAACCTGAAACAAATGATAAGACATGTTAATAACAAACTTTCTTGGATATAAACATTGAAGTCTATGTTGAGTTTATATTATACATATTATAACACCATTAGTGAAACCTTTTCACCTTGACATAATAAACATAACTAAACATTATGAAGAAGAGAAACATAAATAAACTAGATAAGAACATAGTTATGATAAAAAGTATAAACAAGAGATTAATGAAAGCAAAACTTAAACATTACAAAAATACAAAGAAAGAAAGCAAGAATATGATCTTGATCTGTAAACCAAAATACTTTTCATCACAAACTTTCTTGGATATAAGAATTTTTGTTTTATCTTTGTTGAGTTTCCATTAGTGGATTCTTTAACCTTGACAACTTGTTTTATCTTTGTTTAAATCCTTAACTATCCCTAAAAGAAAGTTTGTTATTAAATCTTTGTTTTATCTTTGTTGAGTTTCCATTAGTGGATCCTCTAACCTTGACAATCATGCTTGTCTCAACTAAAAGAACTTTGAATTTCAAAGTTAGATGTTAAATTTAATATTAACAATATGAAGTTCAAACATTGTTCTTATAACTCTAGACTTGTAGTTCCAGACTTGTAACAATATTTAAAAAACAAATTATGGTCTTTTATTACGTAGGGTTTTAAAAAACAAATTATGGTCTTTTATTATGTAGGGTTCAAACTTATTGGCAAACCTAAGTTTCTATACCAATTATTGGAAATTAAACACACAAGTATTGGAACCTTCCAAGTATTTATTGATTGATCAAACTCTTATTAAAATTATGAATGTTTTTGCCTTTATATTTATAGAAATATTACAGCCTCTAACTTTCAACAAAAATTCTAACTACCCAATTCAACAAGGATTCTAATTAATTAGTCTAACACAAATCTTTTTTTTATTAAGAATTTCTTACTTACACTAAAATTAACTACTCTAACACAAATAATTTTTTATAAAGAATTTTTACTTACACTGAGATTTTATTTAACAGGTACTATAAGAGGGAATTAGTGCCAAAAGGACTATCCTTTAGCTTATTATATTATAGATATTTTCGACCATTTCAAAGGGATGAAAAATGGTTTGCTATCCTTTACTACTAGGATTGTCGAAATTATTCTTGTTAATATATTTTATCCAAATATATTTAATAGGTAACAAAAATTCAGGAAATTTTTTTTTTTACTACTAGGATTGTCGAAATTATTTTTGTCAATATATTTTATCCAAATATATTTAGTAGGTAATAAAAATTCAGGAAACAATTTTTTTTACTACCAGGATTTTCGAAATTATTTTTGTTAATATATTTTATCCAAATATATTTAGTAGGTAACAAAAATTCAGGAAACAATTTTTTTTAAAGTTTAAAATAAAAATTTTGGTAGATTTATTGAGGAAGAAAAAATTAAATTACATGTATCAATAAATTATTCTGAATCACATAAAATAAAATAAATAGTCTGCAATAAAATAAATCACAAAACATAGTTTCTTGTCCAGCAAACACGGCCAAATACATATTGCACACGAATAGTAAAATATATTAATCATCGTCACAGTCGTCAGCGGTGTCATCGGCATTCTCGCAATTGACATTGTCATCGGCACTATCATCGCCACTGTCATCGGCACTATCATCGCCACTGTCATCGGCACTATCATCGCCACTGTCATCAGCATTCTGGCAATCGACATTGTCATCAGCTAGGTCATCGGCACTGTCATTGGCGGTGTCACCTTCAAGGTCATCAGCACTGTCATTGGCGGTGTCACTAGCATTCTCGCAATCGGGACTGCTATCGAAAGTTTCACCTGTAAGGTCATCGGCAATGTCATCAACACTATTATCGGTATTCTCGTTGGCATTGAGATTGTCCAGCTTCAACATGTGTGTCTTGATTATCTTTCTGACCGTTATTGATGCCACGTCTCCTGCTTTCTTTGCCGCAACTGCATCCCAATCCCCCATGAACGCTGCTGTTGCAACTCCTGCCCCTGTCATGCCACCTATTCCCATCGCTACGCCTCTCACAGCCTTTGCCTTCATGGTATTGTAAGCCTTATGAAGAAAACACCATGTGTGCTACGTGATTATTGAGTAGAATATTCCAATACATATACATATAAGAAACTTTAATTGATGCAATACATATCCGTGTATAATATATTCTCGGGTTTGTATACGTATAAGAAACTTTGCTGCTATGAGCAATGAGGGCCTTATCATAGAACAGTCGTGATCTTGGGACACCACGAGCAGCGAGAAGATTGATCAAGCTTTCAAAGCCTGAACATCCCAACCTAATTTTCCTTTCAGAAACTAGGATAAAATCACATGAATCGTCAATATAGTCGATGATTGTTTGGGATTCTAGAACGTGAAAGAGCTTTCCCTGACTGGTATGAATTTTAATACAAGGAAATTACCTTATAAAATCTGGTTTTCGTTTTGGATTTCATATTCTCAATGTCACAAAGAAGAATTTCCCTGACTGCTGAAGCATCCCATTCCTTACTTATGGAGACATCTGATATAGAGAAAGCCATTAATATATAGGGAACTGAATAAAATGACATGCCTGTTAGAAATTAATTTTAAATTAGTGATTTTTTTTTAATTTAATTCAGATTTAATCCAACCAATTTCAGCATTTTATATCGATAGTAGCCCATGTATATATGCGAGCATCATTTGTGAGTCTTTCGTCCAGGTTTGAAACTCCTTAGCAATCATACTTTCAAAGTGAAGGATTATAAACTATGAAGTTTATGATTTCAAAGGTTTAGTTAATGTATTACGTTAGCAATTTAAGGAGACTCTTTATTATCAAACGAAATAATAAACAGATAATTATTGCATGCTATCCATAGTTAAAATTGCATTACCTTTACATCCTTCTTCAAATTGGTGCATGACGTCCTGAACAATATGATCAATGGAAGCCTCAAACCCATCTCTAGATGCCTCCTTCACCCTCTTTACCAACTTGTTCTTAAAACTTTTAAGTGCACTATAATGCAGATGTCGCAGCATGTCAACATAAGCTAGGTGTAGAACCTACATAACAGACCAAAAACTTGATCACCAGGAACACTGATAGATTTTTAGGTCAAACTAGAAAAATATTGCAGGCAATACTGAAGAGGGTATCACCTAATTACAGAAGCAAACGAAAATGTTTACATATTAATTAAGGCCTTACTTTTAGTGCTTCTATTCCAACTCTTGTCGTTTCTCATTTCTAATACTTTCTTTAAAATGAGTGGTATCTATTGAAAAATCAGTATTACAAGCCCATAAGAAACGGTAGAGGTTCCAAATCAAGTTGAACAAGAAGTTGTATACTTCAATATTTTGTGTGGAAGAAAGCTACTGAGATAGAGGAAACTTCCAATACAGCCCATGTAATGATCATACTGCTTTAGTGCATGCT
>Ga0307515_10026168_pt1 | contig 10055 bp, 1 predicted proteins | sample 17_EM_MG_FD_194513 | JGI IMG/M metagenome (GOLD analysis project Ga0307515, IMG submission 194513) | Populus trichocarpa ectomycorrhiza microbial communities from riparian zone in the Pacific Northwest, United States - 17_EM | ecosystem: Host-associated > Plants > Roots > Unclassified | place...
CAACAGTATATTTTAGATAATAAAAAAAGGCTACTTTAAAGCTATTTATAAGGCTAGCAAGGTAAATTATATACACTTCCTTATACAATCCAATATATTATTTTAGATAATTTAATATAATATTCTAACTGTTTTATAATATATTCTAAAATCATAAGACCTTTCCTGCTCTCCCTGTGACAATAATATAATATAAGTATTTAGCTTTACTAGCATAGCATATATATATAGCCAAAAAGTAGCTACTAAGAGTAGCAGATATAGGCCAAAAGAAAGGTAGATTAAGAGCTAGTATATATAATAAAGAAGCCGCAGTCATCCTGTAGGAGAGTATAGAAAGTCCTGCACCTAATCTCCTACTAAAAACTTTACCGGCTCCTCTATACTAGAGTCTAGAGTATATATTACAAACTTTATATACTGCTCCTTATTCTTAATCAAATTTAATATTACTTTCCTGTTACTATACTAGCCATAGCTGTCCTCTATAAGGCTATAGTACTGCTTAAATTATATAAATAACTTATTAGATTTAAACCTTTCCGGCCTAGGCTCGCCAGTTCCTATATTTAGGATAAAGTAATACACTAAGGCAGAGGATATATATTTTGCTAAATCTAATAAACTTAGCTAGTTCTAAAAGTTGAATTAGCAAATATTGTAGTAATAGTAGGGCTCTAGATTTTCTAGCTTACTCTAGAGCTCTCCCTTTAAGACGGACTTAGCGGACTAGTCTAGCCTACTCTAGAGCTCTCCATTTGGGACAGATTTAGTAAACTGGTCTGGCCTACTCTAGAGCTCTCCCTTTAAGATAGACTTAGTAGATTAGATAGTATAGCCTAGCTCACTAATAAATAGCCTAAGTTAATAATCGTATCAGTTTTGTTGTCGCTAAGGCTTGCAAGGAACCTCTCTCTTATATCGTCGCTTAGATCCGCTATAAGGTCGTTAAGGTTATCTTTATATAGGTCCTTAATAATTTCTATAGTTAATTAATCTGGTATTAGGCCTGTAGCATGTTTAATAACTACGGGCTAAAGCCGCAGCTAGATTTTAGATTGCTATTTTCTAGACATTTGGTTCTAGCCGCCTAAGAGGTTGGCGTAGGCTTCTATAATAGGTTAGAGAATAATAATAGGAAGTAAAACACTGGATATGCACTAACTACTAACAACAGTGCTATAAAAGTTGTCCGTTTCCTTAGACCTAGTTCTATACTCCCTAATTGCATAATATATTACTGTTGAAATAAAAGCAATAGTGTTGTTGGTAAGCTTTTTGAATATATTATAAAAGCAGGGTAATTAGGTAAGGCCGTTCTTTCCTCTACTATAAAATATACTAGCTATACTAGTAACTATTATATTGGAACGGAAGCGGTTATTACTTGGCTATTAACTCTTATTAGTATTTTACTAAATAGTACGGGCAAAATACCTTTATATAATCTAGCGCAATAAAATTATAATTAGTTAGTAGTTCCACAATTAGTTCGGGCGCGTCGTTAAACCCTAGCCTATACACCTCCCTTATAATTATACGAGCCTTTATAATCGCGTAGTTCCTAAAGTTCCCTATTATATTAAATAGCTGTATATAATATTAAGATTGTTAGTAAATAATTTGATATAATATTTCTAGTATATAGATACCTTACAAGCGGATACCGGGTTAGGAATATAATTAGCTTTTTTTTACACTGCTTTCGGCTGCTTTAAAATGGCTTTTAACTATACCTTTTTTATTATATCCTTAATAAGGCCTAAAAAGCGGTCAAACTATAGGTTAATAAGATACCCGTTATAAGTCCTAGAGTTAGTTACTAGCCTTATTAGTAAAATGGACCTATAAAGCGCAAATATAGGCTTATATCTCTTAGGTGGGTTTTCTTTTATGCGTCGCTGTTATAATATCTAAAGGTACTCTTCTCTTACCCATAGCGCGGCAGTTAGGTCAAAATCGTCTTTATAGTCCAACTCGTCCTTACTTTCCCTGGCGCTATTTAGGTCCCCTTTAGATTAAACACTAGGTTGGTGTACTCTGTGTTAAAGGGAGATTACTTATCTTATAGATGAAGCTGTATTAGGGTTTAGGCGGATACGGCTTACTGGGGAGAATATAAAGCTAAATATTAGTTATTTACGCGATAAGGTACGGATTAGGCGTATAGGAGAGTATTTTAAACTAGCATATAATTATTTACGCGGTAAGGTATAAATTAGACGTATAGGAGAGTATTTTAAACCAATACGCAATTATTAAGAGCCGGAGGTATATTATAAAGATGCTGCTTTTTATAGTAGTTAGCGGTTAGATAGTAAAGAAAGTATTCTATTTACTAGGGCCTATTAAGTGCCAAATAGTAGAGGAGACTATTAAGTATTGTAGTTAGACTCCGGTTATGCATAAAGGTATAACCTATTTTAACTAAAAAATTAAGACTTCGCGTCTTTAACTAAGCTGGTTCTGCTGCTAGATCATTAATAGATTTAGTAAATTCATTAATATTTAGTCGCTATCGTTTCGTAAAAGAAGCAGGTGTAGACTTACAGTTACTATCCTTATTATTAGAGATTACCCTTTTTAGCTAAAGGCGGCCATATATATTCTATATATTATTAGCCAGCTTAATATATTATATACAACGTTAACGGGGTCTATTACGTGCCTACTCCTCTTTGCGCCCAGATATAACTAGACCAGAGTTATAATATTACTTGTTCTAGCTAGGTTCTACATGTTTATTCTAGCTAGGTTCCATATACTCGTTCTCCATTAGCGCGTTCTTCCTTCCGTTAGCTAGGATATAGGCAACTCCTAGTAGTAGGCTAAGTAGAGACGTAAGGTTAATTATACTAGTTGTCCTCGTTTCCTTATTATACGTTGACTTAAAGTAGGGTTCTTACTACTAGTTTAAGTGTTTAATAACGCGTTTTTATATTTAACTACTATAGTAACACTTCTATATTTGCCTAGTTAGCAAAAGGTATAGCTTATAGCTAAAATAGGTTACCTTATAGTTGTTTCTATAATATCTAGGGCGTATATAGATTAATAACTTAAAAGAATATATACTAGTATAGTATATGTTAGACTAATAGCAGTATTAGTAGGAGTATTATTACTATAGTGCTTGTAAATAACTTAAATAGGGGTATATTTATTATAATTAGCTGCTAGTTCTAACCGGTTGCGGTTAAGCCGTAACCGCGACCTATTAACTTATATTAAGTTAGTAGTTAAGAAAATATTATTATATAGTTAAAGATTATCTAATACTATTTGCTATTATACGCGAAACTGTTTTATTCTATTAGTATATCCCTTAGTAGATATGGTATAAGTATACAAAAGGTCAAATATTAATCCCGGTAATAAAAGTAGCAGGCTAGTAAGGCTCGTGTCTAAATTTAATAGGGAGGTACCTTATTAAACCACTTTACCTACCTAGGGCGCCGGCTTTTAGATCCTGTACCTTATTCCGGTCCACCTACACTAGGTTTAACACCCGTCTCGCGCTTAAAGCGAAGCTTATTTACCTTATCCGTGTAGCTTACTAGTGTAGATAATACTAGGGTAGGTATAGGCGGTATATAGGACAGTAATAACACTTCTATACAGTTATATTGCTATATTTCACACCCTTATACAATATTTAGTATTTCTACCATAAATATCTAACGTTATTCTTCCGTATTGTTAACCCCGCCAGCCTATAATAAGCCTAACCTATCCCCTATATATGTATCGCAATAGCAATTAAATTTAGTAGAATAGCAAGGAAAGCGCAAGTATAGATATAAGGATTAGGTATCGGATACTAAGAGCAAGCCGGGGACGGTGTTAATATATATTACCTTAATAAGTTTACTAAAAAGAACAGGTATAAACCTTAGGCTTTATTATCCAATCCCCTTAAGCGTTTTAAGAATGCCGGATAAGTTATAAGAATATCCCAGGACATATTATTCTAAAACTCCCTTACCTAATAGCACGCCAAAGGGCTCTAATATTAAGCCGTCTACCTTTATATGTGGTAATCTATTAAACTAGCAAGTATTCTAAATAAAGCAGTAGCTTTAAGGCGTATAATCCATGCTGCAGTTATAGTTACCTTCGCCTTTTCTATTGCGGGTTAAGGCGTAGAGTAAGGGCTCTTTTTTAACTAGGAGAGGTTTTTTAGGACAGCTATGGGTTAAGTATTGCCTTAGTATTAACCCGTTTACCTGTTTTACCTATTCTTATATATATAGAGTGCGAGTTATCTAGTAAAGGCAAGGGTGCGGAAATGGAGGGTAAGTAATTATATTGTTTTTGGCTGGTAGCGTAGACTATAAATATAAGTTAGTAACGCTGAATTAACTCTAAGCAGTAACCTACTTATTCTTCTTTATTCTATTATAAATAAAAACCTATCTATTTCTTATAGAAACATATCCTTAACTATACTGCGCCATTTCTCTTCATTTATAAGCTAAATTCGTCCTCCGGCTATCTTATTGCCAACGTAGTAGCAAAGCGTTTTACTTTTAGGGTTAAAGTTAATATCCTAGCCTAGCATGTCTATAAATATATCGAAGCTTAAATTATTAACGTATATATTTAGGGCGTTATTCTTACTAGTCGCTAGCTTTTAGGTTAGGATAATTATTAGCTCTTTATTAGCTACCCGCCGGATTAATATTATTATTATCCTATATAACCTTAGTGTTCCCTCCTACCTTATTACCTTTAGTATACCAGCCGGTAAATAATACGTGATGGCAGAGTATAGGAGTACTGGGTTGCCTATTATAATTTGCCTAGTAGGAGCCTTTTTATTTATTTAACGCGTCGCGTTATAGCTACAGCGCTAGGTAAGTTATTTAATATATTTAGTATATAGATTTTTAGGTAAACCTAGAAACACAGATAGGAATTCGTTAGAGATTTCGTTTAATATTTGCTGTATTTATACCTTACTTATAAGGGAGCGTAGTGGCTATCTAAGGAGCCCGCGCGTTAACATTTTAATTTTAACATCATAGTAGATCGTATTATATTGTTTATTTATAACCCTAAGATCTCGCTTAAGAGTGTCTTTGGTGTTATGGCTTAGGTTTATTATTAGTGCCATAATTCCAAAAGCATTGGGGGAGGTGCGGTAGGAAAAACGTCTTAATTACGCGCCAAGACTAATGTATAGGATTGTGTAGACAGGTAACTATATTGTTTAATTATATATAAAACAATTAGTTAAATGTCTTATAAGAAATAAATAAGCGTATTAGCAAACGCTTCTCTACCTATTATACCACCTAGACTTATAAGCCTTCTCCTATCTATTTTACGTCTCCTCTATCTTAATAAGCTTAATTCAGCACCTAGATTCGTTAATACTTTTTATATATATATATATAAATTTTTTTTATATCTTAATTATATTATACTACGTACAATACTACGTATGCAGCCTCTAGGCTATAGCGCTATAGTTCTATATACATAAATCCCTTCTAGGCAGCTTAATATGTACTAGTAACTATATTTGTTAATACTTTAAGACGCCCAGTCAGCCCTTAACTAGTAGAGCCTAGTTAGCATAATTGGAGGTCCTAACCTCCGCTAAAATACTTAATATCCCTAATAAGGGCTAGAATATTATCAGCGAAAACGGAGATATTCTACTATAAGTTAATAAGATCTTAGGTTCGTCTGGCTTAACAAAGGAGTATCTAAGCTCTTAGTACAATCTTTTAAGAGAAGACACGATTAAACTGTTAAGAAAGGTAGTGGGTTAAATTAAAGCAGACCCTTTTAGTTTGCTGGAATCTAGATATAGTAATAGAATTGGTATATATAAATAGGTAAGCATGCTATAATTCCAAAGCAGTTATCCCCTAACATCTATAAGGCCTATATTAGCTTAGTAATATTTTCACCTTAAGGGCTAGTAATCCGCGTAGCGTTCTTACTTAGGAGAGTAGGGAAGATAATCCATTAGGATTAGTTAAAAAGATTAGTTGCCAGGTCTCTAGTTGCTTTAACTTCTAAAATTAACATTTTTTAAACAAAATATATACTCGCAATAGCGGCGGTAAAACCATTAGCCGTATTAGAACAGAATCCTCTAAAGGTTAACTTATTCTTTAAGACCTAAAGAGATCAAGATTAACTCATCTATATTATAGACGATGGTTAAGAAACGAACTGGATTTTACAAAGTTAGTCGCTATACTATATTAGCATTACAAAAGCTAATAAGAGAGCTATAAGTATGCGATATTTTCTAAATAAGAAGATATCTAACTATTAATAGATTCCCATTATTAGAATACCTTATTCAAGTTTAATAAAATATTAAAGCACCACAATACGTCATAAATAAGCCTTATACGGATCTTAGCTCAATTATAGCTATTAAGGATGCTTCCTTATTTAAAAATGTTTATATTCTTAAAGACTAGCCAGATATAACTACTATGGGGCTTAAAGCCACTACGCTGAAACGAGTTTTTATAAAGCGTTTTGTAATAATCCAAGGACCTCTAGGCACTAGAAAAACGTGGCTTTAAAGGCGTTACTTAGCAATATAATAATAGGAGATCCCCCCGTTATTGTTATATGTTATACAAACTATACGCTAAACCAGTTATCTAGGCATATTGCTTAAAGTAACCGTTTTAATACTATCGCTTATACGGATAGACGATATTACACTATATTAGGCGTTAGGGCCATAGGGGTAAAAAGAAGAGGAAGCGTTAGGGCTCCCTCTTTTTATATCTTATATTTTATATTTTCATATTATCTTATATTATCCTACTATTATCCTACTATTATGTTATATTGTCCCATATTATCCTACCATTATCCTACCATTATATTATATTATCCTGCTATTATCCTACTATTATACCATATTATCCTATTATTGTCCTACTATTATATTATATTATCCTGTTATTATCCTACCATTATATTATATTGTCTTGTTATTATCCTGCCATTATATTATATTGTCTTACTATTATCCTACCATTATGTTATATTATCCTGTTATTATCTTATATTGTCCTGCCATTATTTCAGTACTACTATATACTTTTTGCCATTTACTAAGATTATAGTTGTGGGTATTTATCGGCTAGGATCCGGGCAGTAACTCTTAGCAGTAATTTTACTGCCCAAATCTCTTACTAAGTTTCGTTCTGCCAATGTAAAATTAGTAGCTTAGAGCTTATTTTTAGTATTATAGATCTAGATTTTAGAGCCGTAGATTAATCAATTAGCGTAAAGCCGTTATATTATAGTAAAGCTATATCTAAGCAATCTATATCGTGATCCTTAGCATAGTACTGCACGTAAAAATATTCAATTATAAGATTTAGGAAGGTATTTATATTTTAATTAAATTTATAAGACTATAACTAAGGGCCTTTACGGGTAGTAGTATGGTAAGTTCTACAATTACTTTAATTTAGGATTGCTTAGTCACTATAAGAAAGTTATAATGCTTAGCATAGTGTTAAACTTAAAGTGCCTCTGCTACTGCGGTGGTAGAGACACCCCAAATTTCTAATAATTAAGATTTTAGACTACAGCAAATTAACTACTTACTAAAATATAAAATCTAAAATTAAGTCAATTCTTCTATAAGGCTCTAGATAAGCTTCGAGCTCCTGATTTAAACTAACGCCAAGACCTTAGTTTAGATTCTATATACGGTATAGCTTGCGAATTTAACGCGCTTGCTAATCTAAAGGAGCTTTCAGATTAGAAAGTCGCCAGATTGACTAAACGATCACGTTAGAATTAGATTTAGGCTTTAGATCGGATATATTCTAGGGCCTTTAGATTTAATCTAAAGTCGCCACTAAACGTTCCCTAAGATTCGATATAGGGATCTCTCCCTAAGAATCTAGTTTAATCGTAAGGTTTAGGAAGGGGTTATAATTTAGTTAAATTCATAAGATCACATTCTAAAGTCCTTATAGTGTAGTGGTATAATACGTTCTGCCTCTTGCTTTAATTTAGAGCTAGCCCAATATAATTAAAACTCGGCGTGGAAGAGCCGACATGCTTAGTATATAGTGCTGAGATTTCGTTAAATATATGACTTTAGGCGTTGCGAGACACGTACGAAAATACAAGCTTAATTTAGAGCCTTACTAACGCCTAATTTAATAGGAAATAACCTTCTTTTTTAATATTTTTAATACGCGATAAGTGGGAATCGAATCCGCCACGCCTGGAAGTCAAACTCGCGACGTCTAATTGCCCAATCTGGCTAGGAGGCTCGGCGGCGATGCAATAGGGCTTAATAACGTAATAAGGCTCGACGGTAATATAATGAGACTCGGCAACGTAATAAGACTTAATAATATAATAAGGCTTAGTAACATAATAAGGCTCAATGGCGATGCAATAAGACTTGGTAGCGTAATAAGACTTAATAATATAATAAGGCTCGGCGAAATAATAAGGCTTAACGGCGATGTAATAAGACTTAGTAATATAATAAGACTTAACAATATAATAAGGCTCGGCGATATAATAAGGCTCGGCGGTAATATAATAATACTTAGTAATATAATAAAACTCAATAATGTAAGAGTCTTAGCGACGTAATAAGGCTTAGGGTTAGGTAATAAGGGGAAGACTTAAGGTTACTTAGTTACTCTAATGCCTAACAGCGAAATCCAACGGTATAGTACTGCTATTAAGGTGTTCTAATACAGGTAGGCCATATAAAGGTTTTATCTATAATATATCTAATATATCCTAAAAGTCTACCTTTTACTTATCTAAGTCTAAGTTTCTAGCCTATAATAAATTAATTATTATAGTTAGTAAGAGCACAACGAATAATAGTATATTTTACCCTGTCGTTCTTAAAACCATTAAACACGAAGTAGTAGGTAGCCTATTAACCTATATCTATTAGTGCCGGCTAATAAAGTGCGTTTAAAACGTACTAATATCAATAATAGCCCTTTTATTTTGTAGCGTGATAGGCTTAGTAGCAACGGGGTTTTAGTCCTTATTATTAAGCACATTTATCTGACGGAGCCAAGTTTGCCAATTATTCTAATTAGCATTGTGTTATAGGTTAATTCGATATCTTACACCTATAAAAAAAGGCAAAAGGCAGATTAAATAGAATAATTAGGGTACGCTTTTCTTCGCCATTAGGGATTTTATATAGACATCGCATAGTATACGGGTGGGAGCTAGTAGTCATTAGTAGTGAAAAGTTTTTATATAGAATAGTGAGATTTCGAAAACTACCACTAATAGGAGGATCCTCTTACGTATTAATTAGGCTTTTAGAATAACAAAGATAGTAAATATATATAATCTGTTAGTAGAGAGGATATACCTTAATAGGAATTGTTTATATATATAAGAATAAGAGTTAGTAGGCTGGATTACTTAATAAGTGTCGAAGTAGTTAGTAGCCGGAGTAATATTAATCTAGATTAAATTTAAACTTTCTAGAATAGGCTACCTCGTGCACAGTCCCACCTTATATTACCCCACCAAAATACTTATACTTAAAAACTACTATAGTTATTTATATAAAAAATTTAATATAGCTTATTAAATAGTAATTTAAGCTTTTTATAAAATAAAAATTCTTTATTTTAAAGTTATTTTATATATAGTTTTATTTTATATTTTATATTAAAATATAGTTTTAAAATACTTATAGTGTTACGGCGCTAGTGGAAACTAGTGGATATTAGTGGATTATAGCAGATAATCGCAGATAGTTTTAGACAGTTTTAAATAGTTTTAGATAATTGCTATTATATAACCAGAGGATTGTATATAACGTTAAGTGGCGCCACCCTCTTCTTTCCTTTCTCTAGCTTTAGATCCTCGTTTATAAACTATTAATTATATAGGTTTACGCGTCCCTCTTTCCGTACTTATACCTTAATTGACTAAGTCGCTAATATATAGCTTAATAATTATAATAGCTATTTATATAAAAACCAATATAGCTTACTAATTAATAAGTTAAACTCTTTATAAAATATTTTATAGTATTTTATTTTAATTATATTAAA
>Ga0307515_10026169_pt1 | contig 10055 bp, 8 predicted proteins | sample 17_EM_MG_FD_194513 | JGI IMG/M metagenome (GOLD analysis project Ga0307515, IMG submission 194513) | Populus trichocarpa ectomycorrhiza microbial communities from riparian zone in the Pacific Northwest, United States - 17_EM | ecosystem: Host-associated > Plants > Roots > Unclassified | place...
CAGCTCGTGGCGCGCCGGCTGTACAGCGCCGTCGACCTCGACGTAGCCGTGATGTGGACTAGTCTCCAGGGGCGTGCTGTCCGCTTCCATGAAGCCTGGTTTAAAGACGTAACTCAAAGGGGCGGCAATATTTGATGCTGGTGTTGAATGCAGCTCACTAGCGCCAGCCGCCGCCGCGTATTGCATATTTTCGGGAGGCGCTAACGCTGACGGTTGTGTGGGCGGGGTGCGCTTGTGATGTTTGACAAGGAAAAACACAATGCCTATGATCGCGGCGAGCGCGGCCACGCCAACGCCAGCGCCGAGTCCGGCTTTGGCGCCCGTGCTGAGGCCGCTGGCGGCTGCTGCAGAGGTGGTTGCGGTCGAAAGCTGGTATTGCAGCGCGAAGATTCGGTTTACAATCACAACAACAGTAGTCCCTGTGGCGGTGGAGTTGGGCGCTGTAAGGTCGAACACCGGAGTTGTCACACAAGGCACATTATTGCCCAGTGAGCTTGAGTACACTGACCAGCCTCTAAAAAGTCCAGTTAGTTATGTGTTAACAGGCACCCTGGGTTTTACTGACGAGGGACAACAGGCTGTATTTGAGATGGTCGAATACCCACTAGGACATGCACTAAGGACAGCTCCGACGTTGATATTATAGGGGCAACAGGATGGGTTGTTCGGCGCGCAGCCGATCAGCGGGAAGGATGTTGTGGTAGCAGAGGCTATCACAGAGGTAAAGGTTGGCGACCCACAGCCAGCAGTTAGAACGTCAGATGCCAGTGCTGAAGTAGAAGAGCCAGCCGAAGCAGCTGCCGTGGTACGGCCAGCGTCCGCTATTCCGGTATAAAAGAGAGTTGTAGAGGTGCCGCACACGATGGACCCATCGGTTAGGCGGGGTTGTCCGACTCTGCAGAATTATCAGTAGATGTGGAATAAGTTGGGGTGGGAGCACTGACGATGCGCATACAGATCTTCCAATCGCATGTCCGATTGAGAAGTCTGTAGCAGCGCAGCGCTCGTTGGCACAACACGCCGCGTTGGTTAAGTAGCCTCCTTGATCTGGCCCGCAATAGCAGGATGTGGCCTGAATCCCCACGCCATAAGAATAAATGCACGCTGGGTTGGCCTCTACGGCTGTGGTAACGCAACCGGCCTGTATCCTAGTCAGTACAGCCTTGTTTACAAAAACATTTTCACAAACCCAGCAACTAGGAATGATATCGGCACTAGCTAAGCCTATCAAGCCAGCCGCCAGTAGCAAAAGATGCTGAGAATCATGGCCCATTATGTCGAGTGTCGTGAGCAATCATGAGATGGACAGACGTCGCCGGCAACTCCATCACGAACGTCAGATTGCGTCTCGTGAACGATGTGCGGCTGAGGGAGAAGCGAAATAACTGTTTCATCGCTCTAGAAGCAAGCATTTATGAGCCAACCGCCCAGACTAGCTAACCGCCCACTTCTACAGGATTGGAGCACTAAAAAACTTGAGATTTTTTCAATTTGCTCAAAAAGTTCTGAAAACCTCCAGGACTACTAAGGTGAAGTCACTGAGCGAATATCAACCTATACCTTTTATTTTGAGTCGCCGGGAATCAAGGTTTTGGGCGGTTGGCTAGTCTGGGCGGTTGGCCCGTGAATGCTTCTATTGGCGAGTGAGTCCCCACCGCGCGAACGTGATGCCATACTAGTCAGAACCTAGCGGACTAGGAAGGCCATCGTTCAACAAAAGCCTCACTAGAATTATATTTAAATTATGAAAGTGAAATACATCAGTAATGCATGGAAGTATATAAGTCTATGGTATAGATCACGATTTAATTAAAAACGCGATAACCTCGTTAAAAAGTGGTAGCGTTGAGGGCATTTAGGGCACCTTAGGGGGCGACGGCGATAGCGATAGCTACGTTAATAGCGACGTTAATAGGGACATTAATGGGTTTATGTTTATAATTCCTATTGACTAATTGGCCAGCTTCATGCGGCGGGTGGAGAGGGTATGTCACATTTACTGATAACACAGTAGGGCATATTGGATTTTAGGTCCCTGGACGATTCAGAAGGCAAGCGGTTGAAGGTGGTGTTTCATTGGTGCACGTGATTTGCGTCCTCGTCGAGTGACCAGACTTCAAACACCAACATCGGTCGTAGCAAGGCTGACCTGACGGCAGCAGTGCTTCCGTCTCCTTCGATACCGTTCTTTTTCCTTTCCATTCTTCAAATTCTTGTGAGCTTGCGGTTCACGAGGAGATTTCATGTCACTTATTCGCTCGTACAGACAGAGAGTAAGCTACGAGCGGAGCATAGTCACGGTATTGTGCCGACATCCCTACCTCGTTCACGATGAGTAATCTATTCCTCATCAATGATGTATGTATAGTCCCTTACCCTCAACCGATCCGCATTTACTCATGTTCACCAGAACGGAGAGGGGCCGTCTACAGGTCATCAATTCCATGCCACATTGCCACAGCACTTCCGCGTGACTGAGAGCGCAGAGACCACCACAGCCGGTAAAAATTCCGAAAGACCTGTAAACCATACCTGCCTGCTGATGAACACTGATGAGGTTCTGTAATTGACACGCCTATGGACGAGATTTCTACTTCCGACGATGTTCCCGAGCAGTCTGATTGGGAGTACGACAGCCACTATAGCTCAATCCCAGAGGAAGAAGACTGGCATCCTTCGGATAGTCAACTCGATGTCCCTGAATACGAGTGTCGTGCAATGGACAATCCAGTTCATATGGGTGAAGCCATCGAGTTCGTCTTCCCTGTCAAAATGGAATATGATGTCGATGATCAGGAGCACATATTTAAGGATGGTCTTGATGGCGATGAGAGCGAGGATAGCGAAGCAAGCACCAATTATGAAGAACTGACGGAGCCGGGTGTTGTCTGCACAGTCGTTGAAGTTACAGCTGAAGAGAGAGGTGACGAAGAGGAAGAAGACATAGAGTCAGTAGATGCTGCTGATGAGAGCTACGAATTAAGCTCCGACGATGAAGATTCATACGAATCTGACTCGGGCGAAACATTGAATGCAGACGTGAACATCGCAGAGCAGTCTGCAATGGTAGGCCAGCAGTCGTCAACACCGCAAGTCAATCCTTTACCTCGCGCGGAGATCAACCATCCATCTCCAGCAACAACGATCCTCAATCAACTGCTGGCGAAAGATCTGGAACTGAAAAGACAGGAAAAAGAGCGCGACACCTCGCACTGGAGACTTCTAGAGCTGCAAGAAGCTCTCCGCAACATCGAGCGCGAAATCCCGGTAGCGGAGGCGGCTTTCCAGGTAGCGGAAACTGCAGTCATCTCCCGCAACACTGAGAGACTTGCCGATATTATAGCGTCGGGTCTCTCAGTGGAGCTCTACGAGGCGTACCAGGACTTCTGCGAAAGCTTGCATCCGGAATTCGGACTGAGGGATGGATTCTCCATCACATGTTTTCAGCCACACAGTGGCTCTTACTTCGACTATGATCCTGAACTCAGCATTTTTAAGGAGCATGTTGAAATGGATTATAGCACTTGCAACTTCAGGTGCGAGGCTGGGAGAGAACCTGTGCCGTGGAGCCTGCCACTAGAAATTGATGATGTCCTAGGGTTCTGGCCTATTCGATGTCCTGAGCCACGCACGGGCTTAGAGACCACATGGGGGGAGCAATACGCAAGGCATCTAACTTTCTTCGCGCTCATATGGGATGAATTAAGCTGACAATTGTAGCCGGAACTTTACAGTCCCGCAATTCAAGCAGCCAAGCGCGGTTCCGGGGCGGCGATGGAAATGCTGATGAAGCTTCCGACCTCTGATGGACAGCTTTCTGGTTGGATGCTTGAATACCAGTTCGAGACAATGCTAGCGAGTGAACCTGTTGCCTCTAGGAGATGGGTCTTCAAACAAGCCCAGAACATCGATGAGCCTGTCACCGAGGAAGAAAAGAGACGAAGGTTGACACGCTTGCTTGCTGCCTGAGTAGGAACTGCTTTGGGATTGATTTATGGTTGTGAGTGAGCATATTTCTCAGGTAAACGAAGCACAGTATGCGAGTTAAATTGTTTCCAGTCATAAAAAACCAATCTCTCGCAAGTACGGTACACAATATTATCCCTCACCCCAGACCTCTGTCGCCCCTGATTCACGCCATTCCCTACTCTATCTCCTTTCCTAGCGTCCCCTATCACTCCATCTCCTCACCCTTTGGCAGCAAGTCCGCTACTTCTTGTCATAATAGTTCATGCCAATATACAAATCCTCCCTCTTTCCTCCTCCCCACGCTTGTCATAATAATTTGTGCCAATATACAAGCCCACACTCTTTTCCTTCGCCTCGCGCCTGTCGTAATAGTTCGCGTCAATATACAACTCCTCCCTCTTCTGCTCTTCCGCCTCCCTTTCCTTCACAATGCTGTAGTCGGCAGCTTTCTCATTGAGCACTGTTGGGTTGCGGTTCTTGATGGTAGCGTAGGCTGTACCTCTCTCGTAAAGTGATGTATCAGTTGCAGTCTCAGCTACAGCGACGGGTGCTGCGCTGATGAAGGGCAAGAGAGCCGCAGCGAGGATGAGGCTTTTGAGTGCATTTTGCCTTGAGAGCAAATTGGTGCTGTTGACTTTGGGTATTTTTGAAATTGGGGTTTACCAATAATCTAGGAGCTTGGTTCCTACTTATTTGAGAACCAAAGGAGATTCGGGACGACTTCCCTGTGCTCTCGTTTTGGTTCTGCGTGGATAACCGCTTGATTCCTAAGTAGGAAAGTTGCAGTTTGTCCTAGCTTCTTCTTCTATATTACCTTTAGGGCTCAGCTACTGGCTCGCCTGAACGTCTTCTTGGCATTGGAACTGCCCCATTTAAGTCTGGAAACTGCTGGTCCGATGAAACGTTGTCCTGCCATGAAGTTGCTGTACATGTTCTGGTTCCACAGTATCCAGTTGATCCTAAGGTCCAGAAAAGCTCTTGGTAAGCTATAAGATCCTCGGATTCTATTCAAGAATGAACTGATGGTGTTGTCGCCTCTTCTTCTACATGAAAGTTTCCGCATTCCTTCGGAAGACCTTGGCTTAGCGAGAACCGCGAGAGCCACACCAAAATCTCACAACACCACCATAGAATGATGATAGAATTGATAAGACCATGATTCTTACAGATGGCCAGCTGGCATTTGAGCTTCTGTTCTAGATAGCCTTAATCCAAAGCCTCTGAGATTTCTCATTCAGCATACAGTGCGTAGTCGATGCTGACACTGTGCTTAATCTTTAGCGCCGTATTCGGACTATCACTCAAATGCTCCTCACCTGTCTGATCCCACTTTGAGATCTCGATCCACCTTTTTTATCTGGACGACAGAGTTGCATTGCAGGTGAGCATATGCTGGGAAATGGGGTGGACCGCAGAGCTTGGCGGTAGCGAGCGCGATTGTTCCAATGGAGTTGAGGGAGGAGATCTTCCCGGCTAAGTGCTCTCAACGTTGATCAGCAAATTCTGATGGATCGAGATAATCTCATGATTTCTCTCTGAGGGTCCATCGCCACTAAAATGGTTGGAAAACTTCGGTTGGGCGAGCCTACTCAAAAGCTTTGGAGAAGTTCCTCCATAAACGACAGCACCACAATTTCACAATCATCCAAAAAAATGGGTCCACTATGGAATTCAGACTATGCTTCTGTTTCGGGCTCAGATGTCTTTGAGAACGTTGACGGGGAAGAGAAAGTCGGATTTCTTACAAAAGTCGCTCGCGAATCCTCTCAGCCCTCAGGAAAATGGCTGCTCCTCATGATCTGCGGTACAATCTTAAACCTCTTCACCATGGCCATCTCGCTGGCCACGCTGATTTCAAGCCGAGATCCGGAGCGGAATGCAATTCTAAAAAGCCTTCCTTCTTTTGTAAATCATCTTTGCAAACTATCAACCTACCATAAACACGATTCTCACACTTTTCTAGCACCTGTCCTTGACCGAGTTGACATCTCGACCGGCGCCAAACTGATTGAAAGTGACCTCTTCATCCCCGGAAACCTATCTATTGCACGCCAATACCCGAATGCAGAAACAGACTTTGTGTGGGCTGAGTTAGAGCTGACGAGAACAATCACCATCTCTGCCGAAGACGTTAGAAAGTTGGGCAAAGCCACAGAAACAGCAGCGAAGATTGAAGATGACTTTTGAGGTTTTGGGAATGATACGTATATGGCGCAAATGGGTGAGCCCCTCAACCACCCTCACCAACAACTCGGATAAGTAATCAACGAGAAAATTAGATGTCTTCCATCAACTCCACTGCCTCAACTCCCTCCGAAAACTCGTCTACCCCGACTACTACGCCTTCTCCAACGCCAGCATGCGGAATCCGCAACTCTGGTACATCCACTTCGAGCACTGCATCGACATCCTGATGCAAAACATAATGTGTACAGCCAACACGGATCTCGTAACTTTGAATTGGAGGCGCAGTCAAACCCGTTCCTGGATTTTGGCACCAATCATCAATGCAGAGATTTCAATATGCTGGTACAGTGGCGGAAGGACAATAGTGTGGATATTGAAAAGTGGATTGCGATGGAAAAGCCCGATGACGTGAGGTAAGTGCCCGCGCCCAAGGCTTATTATGAAAAGTTCGGGACGGAGGAGGAGGAGGGCGTCCAGTTGTCTGGTTGAGTGAGAGGACATAAAGTTCCGCAATGTATTCCTTTTCAAGTTCATATTCGCATTGTTCCACTTGAAACAGGAGGAATGCTCTACTAATCTAGATCGCAAAGATAACTCTCTCCGGCAAAAGTTGTCAGAAACTGTTAGTTTGTATGTTGTATCACATCTGTCAACGTCAATTACGGGGGTCACGATATTCTAAGTCATGTGGTTGTTTTGATGATTTTCATGCGCATCACGTTATCTATCTCGCAGCACACTTCATACCTTGCTTACCATGTTCCATGCTCTCCAAATCGTCCCCTCTCTCAACATTTCCTTACTTCCAGATGTAACTGCCAGCAAGCGGAGTTGCATTAGGACCAGGATCAAGCGTCTTGGTGTGAGGGTGAGGAGTTCCATGCCGACGCGTAGGAGTGGCTGTAGCGCTGTGATGCGAATGCGTGTGAACAACGGCAGATTCCGTGGGTGGTTGAAGATGGTTGTCGTCTCTCTCTTCATGTCCACGCTTCCAAATGTAAGTTCCAGCTAAGGGAGTTGCATTTGGACCAGGATCAATTGTCTTCGTGTGAGGGCGAGGCGTTCCATGCGGACGCTTGTGCGTGACCGTAGGGTTTCCGTGAATAGGAACCACCGCTGCTGCCTCCATAGATATTGGAAGATGGGGTTCCGTGCACTGGCAGTGGAGGTCAGTGCAATCGCCATTCTTCCATGTAACTGGAGCTGGCATGACGATGTGGCCAGATGGGGAACAAAGCGTCCACCATTCCTGGCTGCACTCGGCGGCTGATGTGCCGTTGCATTGAAGTTGCGTGGTTCCGGCGACCAGCTGGCGGGGAAACTTAAGGGTGGTGGCGTTGGTGATGGCAAGGACGGTGCTTGCTGAGGCGAGGTAAGCGAACTTCATGTTTGCGGTTGAGGCCTATGTGAAGTAAACTCTGGGTTGTTGGTTGTGTATGGGGTTACAGTGATGCAGTTGAGTTGTGATGTGGTGCGTTTGGTATTTGCGATTGTGCAGTTGAATATGTTGTCCAGAGAGAACCTGCCGGGCTTCTACTTATAGGTTTCTCTGGGAATCTATGTTGTTCCAAAGTTTCTAAATTTCAAGACGTAATGGATTGTTCTGGATGTTTATGAGGTACATTTCTTTGATCTAAGCGAAATCCTTTGAATCCAAACAATCCCCTTTGTTCACAACTTCACATCTGTTCCAACAAACAGAGACTTGAAACAACCATGGCAACAATCTGATACACTGCTTACTGGTATTCCGAACAAAGACTTTGATCAGAACCCTTGGAACTTGTTTGTCGTCAGTTGAGCAATAGTCGCAGAATCGAAAAGCAAGAGGGGTGTCCACATGAGATCGCTAAGCGAACAATTCAGGGGCTTCAGACATATACAAGTCTTCAATACAACTCACCGCTTTTAGCTCATACAAGCATCCACGGTCGAACCTTACTTTAAAATGAGTTGCTGACTCTCGAGAATGCCGATTTCATTGCATATGAATTCGAGACAACGGGTATCAAAGCGCAAGAGCGTTTCAGTCATAATCGCCGATTTCCCTAATTTGCATCATCTCCCGCACTTTCTCCTTTCACACCAATTGATTTTTCTTCCGGATTCTGATCGGCTACGGCATTTTCAGCTCTTGCATGACAATTGCGATACTACAGACAGCCAGGATCGAGCTGATGTTATCGCCGAGGCGCGTTGACCTAAATCCTGCCAAGGTGGTTGTGCTAATAAATATCCGCAGTATGAATATACGATTCCTTCCCCAAATGGTGCGGAGCAATTCGAAGAAACACCCGCTCATACCCAACAGCCTGCATCCATAATGCCCAAAGCATAACCGCCAGACGACGCCGTAATGCAAGATGTCCCTGGTCTAGTCCGCTGCCTCAGATAATGGGGACTTGTCCCCAGGCCCCACGGCCTCTGAGGATGAGAGTATGTCCCTCAGAGACCGACTATGCAGACGAGGAAGGACAAGCAGACGTGGATATGTGTGCTGTTAATACTGACGTCTAGCATCCAAAATCGCTGCGAAGATCTTGGCCTTTCGGTGGTTCTCGCATTCCCGCCTGATATCGAATATTAATATTGTCAAGTTTTGAGACATCCACAACGTTTAAGCAACTCTACCGGGTGCAGAGTCGTGAATATATGTCAAATCACGGTAGTAAATTAACACGCCACAAGCTGCAATCCTTGTGCGATATACAAAACGAGAAGGCTGCCAAGAAGTATAGCCTAAATATCGGGTGTTAAAACCTTACGAGTTAGGGCCAATATTGCTATAGCGTAAGCTATAGCTAAGATAGAGACTATAGCCTAGTAGAATCTCTACACATTTAGATTATAATAGAATCCGTAGTAGACAGACGGGGCTATCGATCCCTATATGAGAATCACGATTCCAAGATGGTGTAATTGATTCGAGAAAGCCGTTACCTCTTCGCTATAATTAGATATCATATGAAAAAGGCCCGAAAAGGAAAAGCATAGGACTACTCCGAGGAAGAATGCCGCAAAGGCAAGTACGTTACGAACTTGAATTGCAATATAATGGTTACGTATTTCTATGTAGATGTAGATTGAAAGAGTCGCAAAAAGCCAACTATATCTACATGCAGAAGTCCACGCCTTCGACCTGGCCCAATAATGGAGAAATCCGTATACTTCTAGAAATCGACTTTGATCTTCCATATTTTCCAGTAATAAGAGGTAGAGTGGACGTTGCTACCTGACACCAACACCTTGCCGTGACGAAAATGAGAAAATGAACCGTAGAACCCCCCTTGCAATACGCTAGCACAAAAGAAAAACAAGAGACTTCATCCCGCTTCCTGGCTACTACCCAACATCCATATTATTCAGGGAACGAGATTCAGCGACGCCAGTCTCGAGGCCGAGCTCATACCAACTCAATATCGTAATCCACCTCATCCGGATCAACGCCCTCGTAAGCTTCACCTTTCATCAAGCCATCAACGTACACCTCGCCGATCAGTCGATACCTCGCTCCAGAAGGCCGAAGGATAAAGAGCCTTTCTGACCCCTCAAAGGCCGTTATCAAGTCCCCGTTTTCGGGTTTGTGCATGGCGTTACAGACTCGCCCATCCTTGGTAGCGCAGAAGGAACGCCCATGCATCACAGCATGATCGCCTAATTCGATAGCGGCTCTTTGCTCTTCTGGACTTGGAGGACTACCTGGGTGAAAAGAATCGAGATCAATTAACCCGCTGAGCTGAGCTGCGAGTTCTTGAATCAGGCTATCGCATTGTTCAAGTGTTGAAGACACGTCAAGACCGTGTTGGGGGCCGTGCTCTCGGACACCATTGGCAAAGTATCGAAAATAGGACCAAAAATAAAATGCATAGGTCTCGTCGATGGAGTGCCCTTCCTGCTGA
>Ga0307515_10026170_pt1 | contig 10054 bp, 6 predicted proteins | sample 17_EM_MG_FD_194513 | JGI IMG/M metagenome (GOLD analysis project Ga0307515, IMG submission 194513) | Populus trichocarpa ectomycorrhiza microbial communities from riparian zone in the Pacific Northwest, United States - 17_EM | ecosystem: Host-associated > Plants > Roots > Unclassified | place...
TAAACTCCCTCGAATTGAAGCAAAGGAACAACCGAACCACAGAACGGAGGGTATTATCCTCGCAAAGTGATCCTTTCGAAAAGTATGGCTGAACGAGAGGAAGCACCTTGCGCCAGTCTAACGGCTCTTTGTGGTGTAAGCCAGGCATACGCATCCATTGGTCAAATATTTCCATCAAGACGGGGAGGTTTTCCACCGCGTGGGAGGTAGCAGCGCGCAATCGATCGGAAATTGCGAGGTGGATCTCCGATCCACCAGATTCGACATTGGCACCGTTTATAGTCGAGTGCGTAGTTCTCCGTGAAGACCATTTGTGGCGTGACCATCGAATAAGCGCTTGCAGCACCTCGGAGTACAGGGACGGAAATGGAGAATTTGTGTCGAATGTAGAGATCATTATCGTGCAAAGGTAGGAGCAAAAGCCAACTACGAGGATGGCAAGGGTTGGATAGGCAATGGGACGATATATCGTGATCAGCATGAGACCGAGGGAGATAAAGTAAAGGACCAGTGAAGCTTGAATCAGGAGCGGGAGTAGAGCTACCACCCAACGTAGTTTCCATCGATTGAGGCCTTGAAGGCGCATCTCTCGCTTTCTTGCACGCTCTTCGGGAACATTCGAAGACTTCCAACTCCGATCGAAGTCTCGTAGCCAACCTCTTGTCAACACCGCTAGATAGGCATCAACGAGGACAAGCGCCAAACTCGCAAAAAGGAGCGCGTTGACGTTTGCCCAACGCGGATCGACAAAAAATTCCGGCTCGACAAATGCGGGAAGAGAGGTATTGTGTAGTTGAAGGGATATGTGGAGTAATATCTCCTTTGAGAGATCGCTGCTCTCCGCTTGCAGTTTGGTCATGGTAAAAATGAGGAAAGCAGTGAGAACGGCAGCAAATAAGCCTGACTGCAAGAAATGTGAGCAACTTAGCATGGAACAGCATGCACTATTTACGAAAAGTAGAATCGCCTCGGCGAGCTCGCCCCACTCGGTCTCTCGTGAGGCGTCCACTCCAGTGGCCATCTCATTATAATAGTCCCAAATTGATTTGTGTGCTCCTGAGTAGGAAGCTTATGGGTGGTCCATATTTCAGATATCAATGATACGGCATGCTCGATATCGGTGAGGGTCCATGCTCACAGAGTATTCGCCCAAGAATTGTTTTGACCTTGTCATCCTCTATGTGTATTCAGTGGACGTCAGTTATCCCGCAATGGTTTGTGGCTCCTCACCCGGCTGTCTGGAGCCACGAAATGCCATAGGGAGCAGAAGTTGGCTGAGACGAGATCAGGGATCGAAGTAGGTTTGAAGAGGGTTGAAAATAACTAAAACACCTTGAGGCCTCGTGGCAACGGGGCTGTACACACGTGTAGCCAGACTCCAGGTTTTAGGTTAATTTGGCGGTCGGCCGTGGGAGCGCTATTTCTCACCCACTCAACTCGGTCAAAGGCAAGTAGAATATCTTTTCATTATTGGACACCATAATATGAAATAAATTGCCTCAGCCGATTGTGGTCCCGCCAGGCTCTTGTCTATTCCGATCCGTCGAGCAGCGACAGCTGGCAACCGGCCTAGACAGGGAGGCGGGTATTTTAAATCCACGCCTTCATCTATCATCAGATAGAGCCCACAGGTAGAGTCCAGCTCTCAGCTCCATCATATCGTCAGGGTAAGGAGATGTGGCACTGGTAGACGACCCCATTTCAAATTGCACAGCAACTGAGTAGCTACTTGTGACAGAAATAATAGGGAAGAGGGATTTCTCCACAACCGAACTGCGCTGCCATTTCTGATCTCGTAGCTAACAGTCAGGCTTTTATGCATGTGTAATAGAAACGGCGTTCGTCGCTGCATGTAACATACAGTAAATAAGAAGTTCATGATGTAGCACGCAGTCACTCCGCTACCGCGGGAGGTCACACCACTCTCCCTCCAGTTCTTCGGGTATACCAAATTAACACGGAATGCAACGCCCATCTCACTCAATGATTGGGGGTTGTCTACAAACACACCATTCATTGGACAGTATATAGACCATTGGGGCCAAAGTTAGAAATGTCAATTCCACACTAGATTCGCCGATCAAGCACGAAAATCCTCGTAGAAAGACAATGCTACATTTTACATATTATTTCGGGGTGAACTAGTATAGGTCATGCTTTGCACCAGAGCTCTCGGCATGACCGCTTGTGCTTGCTCATGTTCGAATCCTGCCTGCATCTTCTCTGCCGGTCGTACCTGTCCGTGGTCATCCAAGTGGGCGAGGGTCTCTTCTTCGAGGGTGGTGTGCATGTGCCCCCTGACACGGAGGTAAAGCATCGGTAGTACGAATATAAGACCAGCAACCAGCAACACCCACGTCGAGGTGAATATTGTCGGGAATTGGTAATTCCCGATGTTTCAGGTTACGCGCTCCGGTGCCTGGTTACTGGATGGACGGTTATATAAGAGCCTCAGGATAGGACTTGTATCCTTACGTGTTTGTAGCGGGCCCCAACAAACACGATTATTTGTTCGAGTTAACGACCTCGCGGAAATTCTAACAAATATGGTCGTCTTGGTTGCGTCAAGTCGCCATGCGATAGTGTCTGATATCGAAAATCGGAAAGTTTCACCACACACACAATATTACATACGTACAAAGCCCTGTGAAATGAGCAAGTTTTGCCGGATCATTTGACATTGCACCCTTGTTAAAGTCAGGGGCATCCAAAACTGGCACCTCCCCGATTAGGGAACAAAGCAAGGCCGGTTGACCATAAAACTGGGTCGTCCCTTGCCTACAACAACAAAACATTACCGTAGAACTGTAGGATAGGTCTAATAAAGATTTGTACGGTCTCATAATTCTGCGCACCCTCTTCCCTGAGGTGAAATTGAGGCATAGTGGGAATTTCACAGAACGCCGAAACAAGCCATTTCTATGCGATCACTACTTTTTCAGGCTGTGAAATTGTCGCCTTGGTTGCTTCAATTTAAGCGGAGCTTAAAACTCCGACTTACTCACTCATCCAGGTGCATGGAACAAAATTCGTTGACACATAAGAAATGGGTTGAACAAGGCTGGGCTTACAGGTGCGCAGGGCCATTTTATTTGGCAAACCAAAAGTACAATGGTCATTGAATGCTTCCTCCCGAGGCAATGACCATGTCGGGCCCACCCCCCCTCTGAAAAGGTCACCACTTCCAACATCCTAGGAATGATGTGTGGGTTGAGCGTGAGACCGCAAGGTGATCGCTCTTTGGAGGAACCCAGATCTGGAGGGGTGTAGAGAAAGACCATGAGAGCCAGAACTTGTTCTCCGGCATGACCACGAGACCCGGGACTCCTTCCCTGGTGTGAACCCCATACTAAACACACACCAGAAAGATAACAAGACTTAACTCACACATAGACGGGCTTATAGAACCAATCCCTGCTAAATACATCAGTACAACAGGAGAGACCACATATCAAAGCTCCAGGCCAGCGAAAGGAAGTAGTAAACAAACTACACACTACTGAAAATTTCAGTGGACATGTAAGCGCAAGCTGGGTAGTTTCCCCAAAAAACCTGATGATGCTAATTAAACACCCATTGGAACCCGCACTGTATATCAATATAAAAACCAGGAACATCAGATTATCCCTGACAACAGTACGCGCCTTAAGGACAAGGAGAGCCATTAATGAAACCAACAAACACTCCACTAACAAACACCCTGCTAGTAAACCCACTGACCCTGAACTGCCTATGAGAATAAACAAACACTGACCTAAGAGTAGTAACAAATATGGACCCAAGACCATCCATAATGAGATGATACAGCTAATACTAAAGAACTCATTGATCTTGATGTCGATTTGGGCCATATGGAAGTCAAAAATAAAGATCTCCATTCAAATCAAGATGTAACCCCTCACAAGACAACATAGACACTAAAAGGACTCATGACATATCTAGTAACAAAGAGCTGGAACTGCGATGGAATCAGTAATTCCGCTAATCTCTGACAGAGATTAATGCGACAGAAGCCAAGAGAGTGGAGAGGGGAAGGGTCTTGAGGCTTATCCGTTCGCTGACAGAATTCGGTTCTCCTCTCGTCTGCGTGCGCTGGTGGGAATATGATCTCCGAAAGGAAGGGGGAAGTGGGGACAATGACTTAGGGGCTTGTCGGACCTAATTCCCAAGCAACTGCCCAAAAGCACGACAGGCACCCAATCTGTCTTGGCGTAAACATTCTGACTAGGTGCGACACCGAAGGGGCTGACTGAAGCGGGGTTTTGGTCTGGCTGGCTAGCCCTGCAGTGCTACAGGCGGGAGTTAGCACACGAGGGCGGGGGAATGGACCATGTGGTCTTGAAGTCCGAAGTCCGATGGTAAAGGGCAAGTGAGCGAGCAAGCAGGGGGCATTGGGATTCTAATCGAGCAGGGCGGGGCGCACAATAACAAACATCTATAATCGAGACGTCAAGTGAGGGACATTCCCCATCGAGTCTGAGCCTAAATACAACATGTAATTTACAGACATGCGGCTACTGGACTGCAGAAGGCAGTGGAGTGGAAGGTGGTGAGGTGGGCAGCATTGCATAGTGTAGGTGGAATGAAGTGGAGGCAGGGGTGATGTGTAAGTGGAATCTACACAGAGGCAGTGAGGTGGAGGCTATGTGAACACGGTGGTATGGAGGTGGAAGCAAAGAGGAATTAGTGGAGCGCACAGGGCAGAGGCGGGTCTACACTATAGGAATAAGTCCAGCAGTGTGTGGGAATGATACAAGCAATCAGAGACATAGTATACGAGTGGTCATCACAGGGAAAGAGTCCATAATACAAGACACAAGTCATAGGGAATGGGGAAGGGGACGAGGCAATCGGAAAGGAAGTGGAGATGGGAGCAGAGTCGGAGGGAGGGTGTCGGAGCGACCAGAGGGAGCAGAGATTGTTGGAATAAGGAGGAAAAGGGGAAAAAAGGGCGATATTATTGCAGGAACGCAATGCGCTTCATGGAAGAAAACAAGAAGGTAAAGAAGCAAAAGAAACTCCAAAAGCTATGGGCGGAGGAAAAATTGACCAGTTTGAGCTGATAGTGGGTCCAAAAATCAACTTCACATAACGGGATGCAGCTGGAACACCGGTGAAGGGGGGTAGGACACAGGGCACTCCCATCCAAAGGCCTTTGACAGAAAATGAAACTCCCTTACTTTGTCCTTCTATCTACTTCTACAATAGGACTACTTATACAGTGATAACAGCTGAGCCACAACATGAAACCAGTATCACAATGCGCAGAAGCAGGTCTACAACCCTGTACATAACTGATTTTAAATTAAGGAACCGTAGTTAAACCCAAGCCATACCTACTATGACGAGAACAACAATATTCCAACAGCCTTAGGCCAAATTGGCGAGCCCTGATGGAGTCCTCCACATCTGCACTCAGGCATGATGGTGCATGACGCATTTCCTCCCTTTCCCACCCAAAAAAAAAAAGAAACTACGCTAGTGCCCAGCTTTTCCTCCACCACATGTTCTGTTGCACTGTGGTATGGTACCTACCATTGGGATTGTCTGAATAACCTCAGGCCTGTTTTGTGTGCACGTTGAACAGGCTACCACGCCCGCCTCTAGTGTGGCCGCGGTTTGGTTACAAAACTGATGACCAACCATGACCAACCAAAATTTCAGTTGGTTAACTGAACCATAAATCAGTTAAATAATGGAAACAGTTAACAGTTATGAGATTTGAGGGAAACCATAACTGCAGTTAACCAAACCCATAACCATGGTTAACCAAACCTGCCCCCCACCTCGTTTTGCTTTTGGACTATCTCCCTATCCAGGTCACATCTATACCCTGTGAAAGGATCTTCTCTTCCAGTGCTGAAACCGATACTACCCGTCGCAACAGACTCAGCCCAGAGATGTTTGAGGCCTTGCAAATGCTGGAATACAATTACAAGCTTTCTCTTCAGGGAGGGTTGGAGTTAGAAGAGGAGTTAGAAGAGAAAGATGTGGAAGAGTTGACAGCTTGCCTTTTCAGAGGTGAGGCCAACAATGATCCACTAATGGAGTTGGACAAGGTGGCAGGAGATGACTTTCTCAAGCTGCTGGAATCCCTCTTGGACTGCGACAGTGAAGGGCCTGGGGATGATATGGAACCCATGGTTCCTGAAAAGGCTTTGGAAGTAGTTGAGGGCACATCTGTCATGGCAGATGTACCAGTTCTTAGTGTTTGATAGCACTAGTATAGCTACCATATAACAAAACACTTTATTTCATCTTATTTACTGGCAGTTAATTGTGGTTAACCACAGTTAATCATGGTTAACTGTTATATAAATGGTTATTGGTTAACCAGTTAACTGTGGTTAACTGCAGTTAACCACGGTTAACCATTATATAAACGGTTATTGGTTAACCATTGGTTAACTGCTGTTGGTTATGGTTATGGATTTTCAGAGTGGTTAACTGAACTGTGGCCACACTACTTGCCTCCTGTCCTTCCTACCCAAGACCGCCAACTACTATATTATGCAGGTACTGAAAACGCTGCACTGTTCGGATGCAGGCTCCCCAGCTCGTATTTGGTTTTGTTCATCCATTTGTTCATCAAGACGTACATCATTAATTAAGCACCCAGCTGCTGCTGGAGGGAGGGATAGAGCCATGAATGGGAAGGCGAATGTGAGTGGTCTTGAATTTGTCTGTGGAGGATAGATCAGGCCACTGATTAGGGATGCCATGTAGGAAATAAGGTGGTGTAGTAGCAACGCGCCCTTCTAGAAATAGGGATGTCCTGGGTTCGATCCCTGGTCTGGCCCTTCTTTTTCCTTCCTACATGGTGTGTAGCAGTGGGAGGTGTGGAAATTCGAAAATGTATATGAAGAGACTCGGTCGTGTGTTTTCAATCTTGGGCCCTGATATTATATCACCCATATAGGACAAAATGAGGAGCTTGAGGAACACGGCATCTGTTGAGTGAGTGTGAATCACCACACGTCACATCTTTGTGGTTGTTGTTTGGCTCTTGTTCTGTAGATATAGCTTGAGGTGTTTGCCCATATATATCTCATGGTTCATTCTCACCTCTTCGTGCATTAGGGTGGCCATGCTCAGTATGTAAAATGACTAGACCAGGACTCGAACTCGGGACTTCTCCAATTCAGGAAGGGTGCTCTAACCTCTGAGCGAGTCAGACAGCAATTGGCGGTGGATTCGTATTTCAACAGTGTTATTCAACAGGATCAAGCTTCAATAACCACAAATCATCTCATACACCAAATTATATACAATAGGAAAGAATGGCTAGCGCGGTGCACTCTTGAAAATTTGGGGCCAATTGGTTCCAAAGACAAAGTCTTCAAAATCAAGTGAAACTGATCGAACGCCAGATGTAGGAGGGATTGTAATGAGAGCGGGTGAATGGAGGCCTTTACGACAATCTAGGGGTACCCAATAGAGTAAGCCGCGGTCTGAGTCTCTGACCCAACCCTGTGAGTCAGGCTGTGAACAAAATTGAGCGTGGAGTGGATTATAAGATGAGGATGGCTGATGTAGAAATGGCTTCGACACACGGACGGTGATATCACTAGATCCAGAAATAATGTGCTGCCCATTGGGAGAGCTAGCAACGGATTGCACATTTGCAATTTCTCCCTTTAGTGGCCTACCGACTCCAGTATTGGTATCGGCATCCCAGATTCGAATCGTCTTGTCATTAGACCCAGAGATGATGTGCCGCCCATCGGGAGAGTAGGCGACGGACCACACCCACCCACTATGCCCCTTCAGAGGCCTGCCAACTGCAGTACCAGTCCCGGCATCCCAAATTCGAATCGTGTTGTCCCATGATCCAGAGATGATGTGCTGCCCATTGGGGGAGTAGGCGACCGACAATACACCGTCGCTATGCGCCACCAGAGGTTTGCCAACTGTAGCACTAGTATTGGTATCCCAGATTCGAATTGTCTTGTCCAATGATCCAGAGGTGATGTGCCGCCCATCGGGAGAGTAGGCGACCGACGACACACCCGAGCTATGCCCCACCAGAGGATTGCGAACTGCAGCACCAGTATTGGTATCCCAGATTCGAATTGTCTTATCCAATGATCCAGAGATGATGTGCCGCCCATCGGGAGAGTAGGCGACGCATGACACACCCTCGCTATGCCCCTCCAGAGGTTTGCCAACTGCGGCACCAGTCCCTACATCCCAGATTCGAATCGTCTTGTCCAATGACCCAGAGATGATGTACCGCCCATTGGGAGCGTGGGCGACGGATGACACACCCTCGCTATGCCCCTCCAGAGGTTTGCCAACCGCGGCGCCAGTCTCTGCATCCCAGATTCGAATTGTCTTGTCCAATGATCCGGAGATGATGTGCCGCCCATTGGGAGAGTAGGCGACGCATGACACACCCTCCCAATGCCCCTCCAGAGGTTTGCCAACTGCAGCACCAGTCTCTGCATCCCAAATTCGAATTGTCTTGTCATGAGACCCAGAGATGATGTACCGCCTATCGGGAGAGGAGGCGACGGATGACACATCCTCGCTATGCCCCTCCAGAGGATTGCCAACTGCAGCACCAGTATCTGCATCCCAGGTTCGAATCGTCTTGTCCAATGATCCAGAGATGATGTACCGCCCATCGGGAGAGTAGGCGATAGATGACACACCCTCGCTATGGCCCTCCAGAGGATTGCCAACTGCAGCACCAATTTCAGCGTCCCAGATTCGAATCATCTTGTCACGAGATCCAGAGATGATGCGCCGCCCATCAGGAGAGTAGGTGACTGACGACACATAGCTGCTATGCCCCTTCAGAGGTTTGCCAACCGCGGCGCCAGTCTCTGCATCCCAGATTCGAATTGTCTTGTCCAATGATCCGGAGATGATGTGCCGCCCATTGGGAGAGTAGGCGACGCATGACACACCCTCCCAATGCCCCTCCAGAGGTTTGCCAACTGCAGCACCAGTCTCGGCATCCCAAATTCGAATCGTATTGTCTAATGATCCAGAGATGATATGCCGTCCATAGGGAGAGTAGGCGACGGATGACACACCCTCGCTATGCCCCTCCAGAGGTTTGCCAACTGCAGCACCAGTTTCGGCATCCCAGATTCGAATCGTGTTGTCCAATGATCCAGAGGTGATGTGTCGCCCATCGAGAGAGTAGGCGACGGATGACACACCCTCGCTATGCCCCTTCAGAGGTTTGCCAACAGCAGCACCAGTCTCGGCATCCCAAACTCGAATTGTCTTGTCATGAGATCCAGAGACAATGTGCTGGCCATCTGGAGAGTATGCAACGGACAGCACCTTGCGGGTGTGCCCAATAAGGGGCTCACCACTTATAGCACCCGTCTCGGCATCCCAGATTCGAATGGTCATGTCGTCGGATGCAGAAATGATCTGCCGCCCATTTGGGGAATAGCTCATACAATTAATACCACCAGCATGTCCCGTCCATGACAACGGCAGTGTTGGCCATGCCGACAATCTCCCTCTCACCACCTTGATCGCCTTAGTAAATCTCGTGTTGAAGGCTTTTGATAGAGTGGAGTGTAAGGGCAAGTAGGGTAGAGTTGAAAGATATGTGTGTGGAGCGCTGACGGAGACGGGGGCGCGAAAGGTGATGATGAAACGGCAAACGTCCTGAATCCTCTCAAGAAGGGTCGGATTACCATCCTACTGCCAATCAGAATTACCCAAAATACAAGCTGGAGCAGAACTCACCCTCGCCCAGGATATCACTCTTCGAAGGCTTGGAACACCCATCGGGACCATTCCCAAAATACTCAATAATTCAATCCAAAATAATGGGCACAATCCCTCAAAGAATTCTTCCAAGCTATCCCACACCCGCTGATCATTTTCTTCGGGAGCAAAACAAAGGTGATCCGACCAATAGAGAGAACTATACTGCAAGCTATCGGGAATGTTATATACGATTCGCGATTGGAGATCTTTGATGTCCGCATTAGCGAGTCGGGAATCTTCGAGCCCGCAGATATTGAAACGGAGTTGGTGAACCATTGTCTTGAGGCAGGAAATTCCCAGCTGCACATTTGCGTCC
>Ga0307515_10026171_pt1 | contig 10053 bp, 2 predicted proteins | sample 17_EM_MG_FD_194513 | JGI IMG/M metagenome (GOLD analysis project Ga0307515, IMG submission 194513) | Populus trichocarpa ectomycorrhiza microbial communities from riparian zone in the Pacific Northwest, United States - 17_EM | ecosystem: Host-associated > Plants > Roots > Unclassified | place...
ATGCGGAAGAGCATGTGATTTCCTGATCTACTTGTATTCTTAACACTTCTAAATGTTAATTGCTAAATACTTGTTTAATAAAGATTGTCATTTATGTTTTGCGGTTTTTTTTCAGAATTTGAAAGTTGAAACCAACAGACACTGTACTTGTGAGAAAACCTTTTATCTTTCATGCAAAATCACAGAATCTAGATAACAACTAGATGCCATGCCATGCCGTGGGCTGTTGTATATTTGTGCGTTGTCGTAAATTTATAGAAAAAATAAATAAAAAAATTATATAGAGAAAAACTATTGCAATCCACAATGTTTTCAAGGAAAAAACTACAAAACTAAATTCTTAACCAGATTAATATTTAAAAAATAAAATAAACAAAGAAAATTTTGGAAAAAATCATAACAAAAAAAAACAAAAGGAAAAAAAATACAGGGGAATACTGTAATAATTTATAGTATTTTATAAGGAAATCTACAGTTGTAATTCTCAACTAGTTCAATATTAAAAATAATAAAATCGATAAAGATAATTTTGACAAAAATCATAACAAAAAAAATCATGTGGGGGAACACTGTAGCAATCCACAGATAATTTTGAAAAAAAAATCATAAAAATATATAAACAAAAATCATAACAAAAAAAAATCATGTGGGGAAATACTATAGCAATCTACAATGTTTTAAATAAATAAAAAATACAAAGCTAAATTTTTAACTAGCTCCATATTAAAAAAATAAAATCAACAAAAACAATTCTAAAAAAAAAACATAAAAAATTGAAAAGAAGAAGAAGAAGAAGAAGAAGAAGACAATTTTGGAAAAAAAAAGCAAAAAAAAAAATGAAAAAAAACATGTGGGGAAAGTTAAAGCTGAATTCTCAACCAGCTTAATATTAAAAAAAAAATCAACAAAGATAATTTTGGAAAAAAACATGTGGGGAAACACTGTAGCAAAACAAAAACCATGTGGGGAAACATTGTAACAATTTACAGTATTTTAAAGAAAAAAACTACGAAGAAAAATTAACAAAGACCATTTAAAAAAAAAATCATAAAAATTCATAAAAAAAAATCATGTAGGAAAACATTATAGTAATTTATAATATTTTTTTTAAACTACAGAATTAAATTTTCAACCAGTTCCATATTAAAAAAAAATTAAAAAGATAATTTTTTTAAAAAATACAAAAACAAAAAAGAATAAAAGAAATAAAAAAAAAGAAGAAAATAATCTTGGGAAAAAAAGAAAAAAAACATGTAAATCTCAAAAAAAAAAAAAGGGGGGGTAAACGGAAAAAAAAAAAAAAAAACATGTAACATGAAAAAAACTACAGTACTTTCAGTACTCACGCCTTTTAAAGTATTGTTAATTTGGTAGAATTTTTCTCCCTTTGTATATATAATTAAAGTTTGAATAAGGTCACATGCCACTTCTGTTGTAGTCAATTTCTAGCTGAAATACCAGGCATAATAAGGGAGTTGGCTTGAACTCAGTGGCCCTATGAATTATAATCCTTTCTTGTTTTGCCTTCTTTTCGTTACACAATCCAGCTAAAGACTCTCATCAGCTCCTCCATTTTATTAGTTCTGATCATGCGATTCCTTTGCATTGAAGGACAGTAAAGAAGGTTATTTTATCTTACTCAACAGGTTCGTTTGGTCCCTATTTCATCCTCGGACGGGCCTGGTTCAGGTTTAACACTGTGTGATGAAGTATAACCAGGTCTTGGCTTTTGTGCTTGGTCGAATTTTCTGTTCTTCGTAATATTTTTTATAAAATACTTGGTTATAAAAAAAATACACTTGAACTGATGAGTTTATGTTTGAAAAATTGTCTCGAGTTCTTCGATTATCTTGTTCTAAACTCTAATAGATAGAATAAAATTCAAGAACTGATGATTAAAATAATCTAAAACCACAAATCCATGCATGAATTGGTTATATATACTAACAGTCATCAAGTCTTTTAATCTTACCGTTTAAAACAAACCAAAAATGCATTTAAAAAGGGAGATTTGGACGATTTCAAGGAATTTATGCTCAGCTCTAGAAAATGGATCAAATTAAAAACTTTATTAAACTAAAGTAACTAAAGTGTAATTTACTCATCGGCTTAAACGTAATTTAATATGTACAATAAGAAACAAATATTTTCCATAACGCGAGAATTTTTCTCCTTCTCTCTGTTCTTTTCCCCCATCGATAATCACTGGCGCAAATCGCCAAGGTTTGGCTTCAGAAATCTCACCCTCTCTTCACTCTATACTTGGCTTTTTACAGTCGTAGGCTTCAAGCATCATTTGAGGTAGATTCAGCTCCAAAAATTATGAATCTCTTGCTTCGTTTCACGTTTCTGAGTTAGCACTCTTAACCTGGTTGAAACAATGCCTCAATGAAACTACTGCTAATAATTTTTTCTAAGAATTGAAAATCTTAAGCTTAAACACAAATGCAGGAATCTTGATATTTTAAAGCAATTATTTTGAAGTACTTATCTTTTTAGGTTTTTTAGGAGGAGTGGAAATGTCAAAGTCTTGCAAGGGACTTGCAATGGAACTGGTCAAGTGTCTCAGTGAATCTGATTGTATTAAGGTACTGCATTCTTTACCAAGATGGTGTTTTTATTGTTAAAGGTCTCTCATTGGTCTAATTCAGTCCTTTTGAGATTCATGTTTTTGCTTTATGTATGTAGATTGAGAATCGATCATATAAAGACTGTGCAGGAGAGAAGAGCCCTTCCATACCAAGTGAGTGTGTGGGACTTAGAGAAACTTATTTCAATTGCAAGAGAGGCCAGGCATGATCTTATTTCTCTCTTGCTTTTTATTCCATTTGATTTCTTTCTGTTTTCTAGTTTGTGGGTTTTTTCAAGTTTTCTTTTCTCTTTTCTTGACAACATTTATTTTTCTTTGTGCTTTGGTTGCGATGAGTAATAATTTGATTTTGACCAATGTTGGATCGAATTATGGGTTTAGTTTGCATATATTTGTTGGACCTGGAGTTCTAGCATCACTGTGCAATTAAAGTCTCAATAGATTGGAGTTACAGGGGACCTCTGAGTAAAGGAAACAGTAATTTCGAGTTCAAGTTCTTGTTTTGAACATCATAAAGGTGAAGATCCACGTGGTTTATTTTGGTTTATTGTGAAGATAATTGAATGCATATAACTACATCAAATGAGACCTTTTATGGATTTCCAATAAAACTCCTCCTGGTTATTCATCAACCAAGTGAAGTTAAATTATACACTATATGAATTATTCCTTGTTTTCATCCTTGGTTCATAGTGAGAGTTTGTTAGACAAGATTGTAAAAACCAATTAGTTCTCATTAATTTCTTCATTCACTAGATGGTGGGTGAGAATTGAAAGTTCTATGCGTTTTGGGCTTCATTAGGTTTGAACTCTAACTTGAACCGGGGTGAAAAAAGGTTGAATCTCGATGGTAATAATTGGCTGAAAGTTAAAGAACTTGATGCTGTAAGTCAATGGAGAGCCTTTTGAAGGTCTAATACACGCATTATATAAGGTTTAAGGTTTGCTAGGCCCTATAAGCTGGAAATGAAAGAATGCAAGACAATTAAGTTTCCATGATTGTTTCATAGGCCGTGGCAAGACAATTAAATTTCCATGATTGTTTCATAGGCTGCGCTGATTCTTTTAACAAAACTAATGCTATCTATCACAAGGACACTTGTTTGGCAATGATGAAAATGTCTTTGTTAGTTATTAGATCATTATTACATAGCCCGCCATAGTTTGTCTATGCTGTTAGATTAGTTAGTTGCATATTCCACATCACAGGTTGATGCAAAGCAGTGGTGCCGAGACTGAAAATTCTGATTCAGAGTAATCTACAACCCCCCACATCTCTGACTTTAAAAGAACTGTGTTCTAATCCTAGTTCCTTAACTAAGTAAATGTATGCTCTTCTATTCTGCACTTTGCAACGAGACTGTATTCCTTTTAGCTCCAAGAGCAATTCGATTTTCTGTGTCAGTCTGTGCCTGACCATGCCTCTACACATTATGCATCCATATGCATTCCTATATGCGGTGTATGGGAATTACCAAAAGTGAATGAAGATGAATAAAGCTTCTGTTTTTACTAGTGATTTCTAATTTGAAGATAAACTTTCAGGTGAATAAGAGCATCAAGAAGAAATCACTTAAAATTATCATGAAAAGAAACAGTTTTGAATCCGTTAAATGTTTACAAAGTTCCCTTCTATTGACAAGTCATATTCTGTGTTTTTTCAGGTTGACATGAGAGCTAGAATCCGAGGAAACAAGGGTTATTAAGTTCATGGGAATGCTTGAATGGACCCTTCCTGCAGGTTGGAACCTGGATAAAGAAGATGATTGCTTTACCTTTACCTTGCTCATAGCAGTAGAAACACACCTTACCTTGTACCCAAGGGATTTTGTTGCCTAGATGATTGCTGGATAATGATCATGTAGCCCCCTTTTCATTTCTTTTTGGGTTTGCCTTTCTTCCAAGTTCTTACTGACGACTGAGACTTGTATAATGAGAATATTAAATATTTTTTTCTTTTTAGAAGAATATCATTGCTTGGACAGTTGCCTTGTATATGTCATTTTTAACTATGGTCATGCTAGTAGACCAAAAAAATTCAAAAGAAAAAAAAGTGGTCATAATAGAAACGCACGAGTCTTGATGCTGATTTTGAATTTGCTCAAAGAGAACTTAGCTTATTGGAATCCTTTGTAGGAACCCATTATGTAATCAGCCCAATCATTTGCGCTTGATATTCCAGTGCTTGAGAAAGGCATTAACCATGGATCATGGATCATGCTAGAGTGCTATTATCCATCCAAGGCAAAATCCCAATAGGATTTGTCCGAAACTTTAATGAATTCAATAATGTAAGGAGCTCTAGAGTGCTGCCTCCGATTTCAATTATATCCACACTTGGCAGCTCATAAATGGTCCAGATTTTAGCTCTTCTAACTTCAAGAGGGCCCCATAAGAAAAAGCTTCCAGGTGAAAATATCTTGCAATAAATTCAAAGCCACAACACTCGTTTGGTTATCTTTTGCTTTTCTGGGTAAAAGAGAGCCCTTCGATGAAGACAGAGAGAGGTATCTTAACCAAACATGTCTCTATTGTTAGACTGTCCCCATGGTCCCAAATGGAGGATTAAAAAAAAACAGTTTTTAATAAATAAATAAAAAGTATATTTATTCATGAATAAAAAGAAATATAGAAGTAAAAAAATAAAAAAAATAAAAATAAAAACAAAGAAATGAAGATCAGATGAGGAATGGACGTTAGAGATAAATTGCAAGAAAGAAACACAGGGAGAGAAAGATAAAGAGATAGGATATTATATTAAATGCTCATTTTCTTTCTCATGGCGGATATTACAAGAACTACTACACTTCTCCTTCCTTCTCAAGTCCTCTCCTTGTCTTTCTTGGAATTAGTGATGTTCTTTCATTTGGGTTCTTGTTCTTCTTTTGTTTCTTGTCTTTAGTTGTTGCTGGAAATACAGGTTAGTTCTTGAAAGAAAGAGAAAGAGAAAGATCGAAATGGCTGTGTCCTTGGCTTTTGCTAATCTTCCATTTCACTTTAGTAATGTTAAAGTGGTTGAAAATCCCTTGTGTTTTGGCTTGGCTCCTACACAGCTTCCTTTTTTATGCAAGGAACGAAGAAGGTATGCTTACTTTCAGACATTGTTCCCTCTTTTTAGGTGTTTGTGTAGTAATGTTTGGCTGTGAATACGACTGCTTCAGCTTTAACATTCAAGTTTGAATCTTTATTGAATAAAGATCTTAGGATGATTTCTATGGTTCTGTTGGATTTGATTAAGAACTTGAGTGAGTGTTGAAAACAACAATAACCCATTTAAATGTGACCGATTTACTCTTTTTTTGTTGGATAATTCTCTCTCCATGTCAAGTTAATTAACTTTTCTAGTGGTTTAAGGACTGGCCAGAGGATGCACCATCCATACCTCATCTAAATGCCAACTCCTGAATCCCCTGCTACTAATAACAATGGTAGCTAGATTTGCCCTTTTCATGTTTTTATCAAAGCTTCCACGCTTGAAATTACTACTAAATACTTAATTTCAGTTGTCTCAACCCCCCTAATGGCTCATTAATATGAGGAATAGCTGCATAAGGACTCGTCTGCTACAAGATAGCTGCTAAACATTGTTGCGGATCTGAAAGCCTCTCTCTAATCAGTGAAATAGAGAAGCATTTTTTGGAATACAGTTTAGCACCCCATGACAATGAGCACAAGTTTTACATCATTATACAAGCATTCCATGAATAAAAATACATTTTCACCTCATCATTCTGTATTGTCATTATACTTTCTTCTAACCATATATGATTGTTGCCAGATTGTCATCTTCCAGGACAATAATTATTGTGCAAGCTTCATCGGCTCCAACCGTTGAGGTGTGGGGCGGCTTTTGCTGTTTTTATAGGATTTTAGTGCATATGAACTTGCAAGTTCTTCTTATTTACTAAATAGAGGAAATGGTGTTTTAAACAGGATGGAAGTCAAAATGAGACTGATGCAATTCCAACTCCGAAAGTTATAATTGACCAAGACTCTGATCCAGACGCTACTGTGGTGGAGATAACCTTCGGAGATCGCCTTGGTGCTCTTCTGGATACGGTATGGAGTCCTATACTAGCTGAGATAGTCATCAGATTTGTCTTTCTTTTGCTGTTGACATATTTATTTAGGATCTCCAGATTTAACTGATTTTGAAACTCCGTTGTTCTGAACCACTTATCGTTGCCTTCTAGTTAGCATATACAGACAATTGTGAGCAATCTATGATTAAATGCCTTACAGATGAATGCGCTTAAAAACCTCGGGCTGAATGTTGTTAAGGCTAATGTCTTTTTGGATTCTTCCGGGAAGCACAACACATTTGCCATCACTAAATCGTAAGTTACATCCTACATGTTATGTTTAAGGTTTGAGAATTCACTTGTTTACAAAAGTTGGATTTATTTTTTTTGTCAGTATTCCTTCTCTCTGCTATTCTTGAATTCTCCTACCAAGTCAGTATAATTGGTTTGTCATTCAATTTTGTACAGGAATGAAGGATAGATTAATTGTGCTACGAACTTTATAACAGGAAATTAAATGTTATAATGCAACATTTTCTGTGCTCAAAAGTGTTGTTCCATATCTTCCTTGAAGACTTGGATCCCTTTGTTTTATTTCCAAACCATCCGTAGTCTCTCTCTTAAATAAAGGAAAGGTGACCGTCAATAATACTTAGAGAGGAAGTTACTTGTGTCCATACATGACAATGCTGCCAAAGTACACTAACAACCAGAAGATCAGAGATATTCCATGAGATGAAATTCATGGATCGAACAAACGAGTTTCTGAAATAATGTTTTTTATAATTTTGTTTCTGATGGGCCATATGATTCTGTTATTACAGTATCTTTTTACAGCAAATCTGACTGCCTCTAGCAATGGAGCTTTTTTTCAGTAGTACTGGTAGAAAAGTTGATGACCCAGAGCTGCTGGAGGCCATTCGTTTGACAATCATAAACAATTTGCTTCAGTATCACCCGGTAATCATTGTTGGATGTGCATTTATGCTCTTTAAATATCATTAAAGAAGGTCAATTGTCAGATGTGCATCTCCTTATATGCGTAACCAAACGACTGTCAAACAGGAATCAAGTTCACAGTTAGCAATGGGAATTGCCTTTGGAGTAGAGCAACCAAAACAGGTTTCTCTTTGTTTATCCCGTCTTAATAAGTTATTAAATTCTAAAATTGTTGGCTTTTCTCTATAGTAAAACATTTTCCTGCAAACTCTTAAAAGTGAGGTAAGGGTGTCATAGTCCCATAGGATGGATGTTATTTGTGTTTACCCGTCTCCAACTCTCTTTCTCATTGAAACCGATGTCCTAAGGGGAGAATGTTAAACTATTCATCTATGAATTATTCAGAGAAGATTTAAGTCCCCAAGTTATTGATCTAAGCTCAAAATTTTGTTATTCTGCAATTCCTCAGGTTGATGTGGATATAGCAACCCATATAAAAGTCAAAGATGATGGTCCTGACCGAAGGTAACTTGTGCTTTGATTTCTTCAATACTGTCCAGATACACACTTTTCTTATCACAATGCTCTCAAAGCGATTCTATCAAGTTTTTATTGTGGATTACACTGTCATAAGTTGGAAAAAACTTGTCTCCTTCAAGAATAATAACCTTCTGTTTCTAGTGTTTAGCATGTGAACAGTAATTACTAAAGGGTTGACTGTATTTCTGTGGCAGCTTGTTTTTAGTGGAGACAGCTGATCGACCAGGATTACTGGTGGATCTTGTAAAGAATATCACTGACATTAACATTTCTGTTGAATCAGGAGAATTTGACACCGAGGTGATAATTCATCTGCATATATTCTGCGCCTTTGGATTTCCTTTCCTTTATGTCTTTCTCATATTTTGAAACACAATATCCTTAGCATAACAATCACACCGATGTTTCTTGCTTCGGCACCCAGGGGTTGTTGGCCAAGGCAAAGTTTCATGTCAGCTACAAGGGTAAAGCCATCAGCAAGCCTCTGCAACTGGTATGAAATATCGAAGTCTACTTCCTCGGTCTGTTGTTGATGATACTCTTGTGTTCTCTGTATGAACATGTTGCTTTATGAACCTTGGCAGGTTCTCGGTAACAGTTTGCGATATTTCTTGAGGCGACCAATGACCGAGGAAGCAAGTTTTTGAGCGATGCTAGAAAATGACCAGATCCATTATCATATACTCTACGGAGATTGTGATTTATACTCAATGTCTGGGAATGTAGAAACTTCTTGTCACATTAATCTGCATATAGGAATCACATCGGCCTCACATAAACTATGGACAATAGATTATTAGTCTTCACCACAATATCACTGTCTCACAAACTATGGAATTTTATTACCAATATCATTGAAAGCAGACGGCAGTTCTGTTACAAAAACATGAAAAAATCAAAGCCATTACTTAGCCATGTTGCCATTGATAACTACTATTATGAAGTGTTAATAGTTACATGAAATCATTCATAAGATCTTACCTAGAAGCAAGGGCGGAGGGATGGTATAAATGCTTGGGTGGGCTATAGCCAAGGTCAAGATTTTATTAATATTTTTTGACTAGTTTTATATAAAACAAATTTGTAATTCTCGATTGAGATATTAAAAAAATCTAAAAATTTATGTGGAGCTTTTTAATATGATGTTTTAGCTTGGGTTAAAATTTCAGAATTTTTGGAGAAATTCAAAAATTTGATGAAAAAACATAATTTGACTAGTTTGACGTTATTGAATGTAATTTTTAATCCGACTATCAGGTTGAGCTGAAATTTTACGAGGAATCTTAAAATATATTGAATAAAATCTGATTAAAATTTTAAGATGAACGAAACATGGTAGTGTTAATAAAAAAACCATCAAATAAAAGCAAAACTACTCATTAAGAGTAAAATGGTTATTTGCTATTAAAAAATAAAATGAATCAGCTTTTTTTTTTTTTTTTATATGTTGTTGACTGGATAGAAGCATAATAGGCAAAGAAAGAAAAGAAAATGCGATAAAGAGATAAAAAAAAAATCAAGAAAAAAAAAAGTGAGAATAACCTTGTAAACTTACAAAATCTAACTTATAAAATACTAATATAAGGAAGAATCAAGTGAAGGAAGAAGGAATTGAGAGAGGAAAAAATTTAATTACTTTGTTTTCCAGTTGACATGAGATTGTTATTTTATTCTGGTTGAGGGGTTGTTACAATATCGATTCAAATTCGGTTATTCATTAATTATATTCCACAAAATATCGAAGGATGTAACTTCAATAGTAAGTTTATTTTTACTTTCACTTTAATTTTATATATTTTTAAATTTATTTTTTAATATTTTAGGTAGTGTATTTAAATTAAAACTTTACTGTTAATTTTAAAAATTCATGTATATAAGTTAATAATTGATTTTTTTTAAAAAAATTATATATTTATTTAATAACACAGGTGTAATTCTTCTAATTCTTTTTAGGGTTTGAGT
>Ga0307515_10026172_pt1 | contig 10053 bp, 2 predicted proteins | sample 17_EM_MG_FD_194513 | JGI IMG/M metagenome (GOLD analysis project Ga0307515, IMG submission 194513) | Populus trichocarpa ectomycorrhiza microbial communities from riparian zone in the Pacific Northwest, United States - 17_EM | ecosystem: Host-associated > Plants > Roots > Unclassified | place...
CCTTTAAAATTCTGGAGTTATGCGTTTGAAACTTCTATTTATTTTATTAATCGTATGTTAACTCTTGTTCTCAATTACAAAACACCTTTCGAAAGTCTTTTCAAGTCAACTTCTTACTATAGTTTTCTTCGCACTTTTAGGTGTCTCTACTTTCCATTTCCTCGTCCATATAATACTCATAAACTAGATTTTCTCTCTTCTCCTTGTGTTTTTCTTGGTTATAGCACCTCTCACTTATATTATCGTTGTCTTGATTTATCTTCTCACCGTATTTATAATGCTCGTCATGTTCAATTACATGAACACACTTTTCCTCTTGCAACTTCTAAACATATACACTCCCTCCCCACATCGAAAACCAGTACTTTTCTACCCCAATTAACCTCTTTATCACATATTTCTTCTTATCATTTACCTACATATCTTACCCTTGTTTCGCATGCCCCAATTGAATCCCCTGATTCGTCTACCCCCGGTGCCCCTGTTTTGCCTCACCTCATGAGCATTAACTCGCATAAATTATCTCCACATGCATCTTTTTTTGTTGATCAGTGTCCAGGTACTTGTTTAGCCTCGTCATCTCAGCATGTCTCACTTGATTCCCTTGTCTTGCCATGGTCTAGTTCAATATTGGATTGTTGTCTTACAGACCCTTCCATTCGGCTTGGTTTAGTCTTAGCTACATCACCGACAGGTTCTCCTAATGTTTTTCCTCCTGCTTTGAATTTAGTCATTGATCTCTTGCATTTTGATCTTCAGTAGGTCTCGGATAGTGATGCTCCATCATCTCCTCCTCTGGCTTCTCATCAGCACATCATGGTTTTTCAGCCATGGAAGCCCAAGACTATTAATCTCAGTGTCACCTCTACCTCATGAAATTCTTCCTCTTCTGCCCACAAACAATCCATTTTCTAGAAGGCAAATCATTTCTTGGCATAGCAGAACATTATGCAAGAGGAAATCCAGGTTTTGCATGCTAATGACAAGTGAACCTTAGTCCCTTATCACTCCTTTATGAACTTGGTTGGTAGTTGATGGGTTTATAAGGTTAAGCGACGCGTTGATGATAATATTGAGAGATACAAAGCTCGATTGGTTGCTCGAAGGTTTACTCAGTAAAAAGGGATTGACTATTCAGAGACATTTAGTCCTATGATCAAGCCTACAACTGTTTGATTAGTACTCACTATTGTTGTTTCTCATGGTTGACTAATTCATCAGTTTGATGTTCATAATGACTTCTTAAATGGCATTCTTCATGAAGAGATGTATATGAAATAACCCCCTAATTTTGTTCATTCTACTTTTGATACTCATGTATGTCGTCTTCATATATCATTTTATGGTTTTAAGCAAGTTTCTCGAGCCTAGTACAAACGGTTGAGTGACTTTCTACTCTCCATTGGTTTCCAGACATCCAAAGTTGACACCTCTCTCTTCATCTTCTCGTTTGGTGGTGCTTTTTTTATTTACTTGTGTATGTTGATGACATTCTATTGATCAGGAGTAACTCAAAGTTGCTTTACCGATTGATTACTCTATTGAGCTTAGAGTTTAAGCTTCGGGATTTAGGCTATATGCATTATTTCTTAGGCATTAAGGTTAAACCCACATCTATAAGAATTCTACTACATCAACAAAAATATGCTCTTGATATTATTCGACGAGCATATATGTCCTCCTGTAAATCGGTTGATACCCCTTCATCTTCTTCATCTAAGTTAGTCATTCTATCAAGTGTTTTGTACTCTGATTCCACTAAGTATTGACAAATTGTCGGTGCCCTACAATATCTTACTTTTACCAGGCCTGATATCTTTTATGCTGTCAATAAGGTGTGTCAGTTTATGCATGCTCTCACTGAGGATCACCAGGTGGCTGTTAAACGTATTTTGCGTTATCTTCAGGCTATGACATCTTATGGTTTACATGTTACCCAAGGGTCATCCTTGTCTCTTCATGGTTTTACTGATACTGATTGGACTGGCAGTGTTGATGATCATAAATCTACTGGTTGTTATCTTGTATATCTCGGTAATACTTTTGTTTCTTGAAAATATTGGAAGTAACGAATTGTTGCTAGATTCTCCACAAAAACTGAATACAAGGCTTTGGCTGATGGCACTGCTGAAATTTTATAGCCTCATTTGTTATAACTTCATCTTGTATCTCTAACTAAATGATAAAATATGGAGTGAAACAATTAGGAAGAGCGAAAATTATCGTATACATGTACCCTTAGTTTAAAACTAAATATATCTATTTTTTAAGGAAAGAAAATATAATTTCATAAGTTTTTCCTCTGACTTCCTCTCCAAGATTGAGAGGTTGGTAAAGGGTCTCAGGAATATTCTCTCTCCATTTTTCTCTTTCCCCATTTCCCATCTCCTTCCAAACAAGTGAAATGTATTGGGGTTTGTGTTTTTCTTTCCCTCTATTTCTTTTGTAAGAGGTCGAGAAATAGAAAATGGTATTACATTTACACCCTTTTTTTCATCAAAATTCTAGAATATTCCTAGAAATCCCATCACATCCTACATACAATTAAGATGAGATAATGAAATATTTTTAAATACAATATGCCCCAATAATATGTCTAAATAGATTCCATCTTCCTTGAATTTTTAAATCATCGAGAATTATATTTTTTTTATTTTTAATTTCAAATATAGTATCCTTCAAATTATAATAAATTTAAAATAAAATCATTCCGATAATTTTTGTAGGATTCTATGCATGAATTAATAAAAAAAATATGTAAAAACATTAATTTTTTATATATATATATAAATTACAAATGTGCTTGCTATCTAGAAGTAAAGACTTTTGGGAAAGCCCGGAAGAGCTATCGTATTTCCTAAATCAAGGTCCACTACGTAGGTATCTTAACGAATTAAGAAAAACATAATAAATTGTCATCTATTGGAGACGAAAAGCAACCATCAAAGAAAAAAAAAATCTTCTGATGAGAGAATCCCTTTTCATCATGGGTCGCGCTCCTGTTCAAATTAAAGTGGTCCACCCGTACGCAGAAAGTTAACCAAGATTTCAAAGATGCTGCCAAGTTTTTCATGGGAACCACTGACTTCTGAGGCATCACGTACTTTTTGGAACCATTAAGCATTATTTCTCAGCTTAATCATCATCAGCAGCAGTGAAGATTCATGGCTATGAGATTGACGAACTTGCCTGTGCTTATATATGCATCCAACAAGGGTATATCTCGAGGAAATACACTTGCGTATTTCATGGGTTAACTGAAAGAATTTCCCAAATAATTAGTACGAAAGCGATATTTATCCTGTTTTCAGTCCCATTCTGTCGGAAAAGTCTGTACACAGAAGAGCTTCAAAATCAAGAAACACGGCTTTATCATACTTATGCTCAACAGCATTCCCTCTTAATTTATCCACATTGATTAACTGAAAAATGAACTAATCCTGTTTATCGAAGAGCAACTAGCTAGTCAGAGATTATCGATCTAAGAGTGGTGAAGCTAACTAGTCACGTGTCTTGTAGATATTGACATAATTTGATATCGAAAATGTCCTTTATAGATAGGATAAGTAGCTCATTTATATATCTTAAAGGTTGTTTTTAATAAATCCTTATATGTCTAATTGTTATATTATTCCTTGGTTTTTAATTAAAATACTAAAGTAATTTTATATACTATATATGTATGGTTAAAATGCATAAATCTTTTTTTTTTATTAACGTGGGTGTCCGGGCTGATTTATGCACACTTCGACTAATCTCACAGACTCTGAAGTTAACGATCATGTAAGCCTCTAGTGACCCTAAGGTTTGTGGAACTCAAACTGATGATCTCTAGGAAGCAAACTCAGGATCTGAACAGTTGAGTTACACCCTTCATAGTTAAAATACATAAATCTTATTAAGTCGAATAGTGGTAGAATGTCATTTGTAAGAAGCATTGCAATAGAAATTTGGAGATCTACCTAAAAATAAGGACATGATAGGTATAATTGTATATGTAGACTTAATGGAGACAATGTTTGAAATATAAAAATACCTTGGAGATTTACCTAAAAATTAAGGTCATAATAGATATAATCATACATTTAGAGATTTAGTGGAGACAATATTTAAAATATAAAAACCAATCATCTCAATTAAAAAACTCAAGCGCTATTAGATGAGATCTCAATATATGATTTATAATATTCTCTACACACATCCTTCTTGTGCTTTTAATTAATTTTAATTAGAAAAGAGAGTGTTTGGTGAGATTTAAACTCATGATCGTTTGATCATCAATATTATGATATCATATCAAAGAACTTTCTCAACTAAAAAGTTTAAGTTATTAAACAAGATCCTAGCATATGATTTGTATTATTATCTAATAAAGAAAATAACATAGTAGATAAAGATACTTTAAAAAAAAATAAGCATAATTAAATATAAGTATATATTGAAGAATTGCATTATCAATTAAGATTGAGCCATTTATGAATTTTTTATATATATAATGAAATCGACCATATTCTTATATATATGAATATTTTAAAAAATTATAAGATTATAGAATTTGTTGATGTGATATATATTATAATTCAATTACGGATTCTCAATTCTAGTTTTTTTATAATTATATTGGTTAGAAAATTTAAAAGTTCAAAAAAATGTACAACATTTTAGATGATAGTTTTCCGGTGAATGATATAATTTTTGTTTAAGTGAAAAGTACAAGCAAAGTATTTTATTTTATAAAAAATTTATTATTAACTCATGTTATTCAATTTAGATTATGAATATTTAAATAAATTGAAGTTTTTTCTCATATAAATAATTTCAATATACGTTAAATGAAAAATAGGTAAATGCACATGGTATAGTATTAAGTTTTTGTTTTTTTCAAAGGTTGGGGCCCCACCAGCTCCCTGTGTAGGTGTTTGAATTTCTATTATTTTTATATATTTTTAAACAAAAAAAAATTAAAATATCAAACCAAAAGAAATGCTGTCTTTCCTGCTGCTGCTGCTTATTCAAGCTGGACGGAGAACAGTCTTTGCTGAACTGGATAGATCAGAACTGTTGCTGGACCTTGACATACTGGGTTTGGACCTGCAGTTGGTGGACGTCGTATCAGTTACCGCCGACTGAATTGTATGGGCTGATATATTATATGAAAAATTATTTATTATTATTAAAAATATATTTTGTATTTACCAGTTTATAAATGGTTCAGGTGTTTAGTTTTATGTTAACGGTTGCTTTTCAAAATGTTTTTTCACTTAAAAATACATAAAAATAATATTTTTTTTATTTTTTAAAATTTATTTTTGTATCGACATATCAAAACGATTTAAAAACAAAAAAAATATTTCAAACAAAAAAATTCAAAATCTTGTAAAACGTGGTTTCTACCACAAAAACAAACATATCTTATTGACAAGCAAAAAGGTGATTTAGAAATAAGGAAAAACTCGTATTTGTTTTAAAAAAAGAACTGGAGTTAGAAAAAAAAGAAATTTCATGTTCAAATGTAATATCTCTCCATGAAAACTAAAAAAATATTTTTTAAAATTTATATTGAGTTTGAAACATGCATTTTAGATCCTCTTCAGAGTTTTTCTTTACAAGTTTTTCTCTATTTTTTAAATGAAGAAAGAACATAAATAATACAATTTCTTTCTTTTACATAAAAACACTTTTAGGAATGTAAAAGATTAAAATTATTTTTCTATATTTTTAGTTGGTGTCATAAATTTAATTTCAATTATAAATCTAATATAATGAATGAAATAAAATTAATAATCCAAAATTAAATTATTATAAATATAAAATATTAAGATTACTATTATGAATTATAGTTTTGAGTTTTTATGAGAAGTAGTTTCAATCTGGATGCATTTCTTGTTTTTTTAATGGAAATATTAATCTTTGTTTATAACAAATGCACATTTCCTAGTTTTTTTTATTGAAAAACGAAAACTAAATAAAGAAAAAAAACTATTTTCTATACTGAATACACATAATTTAGACAATTTGTGAGCCTAATATATTGAGGCTGTTTATTTACATGGTTGCTTCTATTTTTGAAGCAATATGTTCAAATGTTATATAGCTCTGCCCTTCGATCTAAGAGCATGGTAAAAAATAAAAAAATCAAATTTATAAATTAGTTTATGCATAGGAAACAAAAAACTCAAGGCAGAATAATGTAATAAACAATAATATTTGGAGGCTTTATCTAATTGATAAATGAGGTGGTTCATTTTATTGTTATAAAGGGTTTAAATTTAAGAAGATATCACTGCAATTAAATATTTTTTAAAAAATTAATTAATGATTACATACTTAAGATTTGATCATTAGAGAATTAATTTTCAATGCATAAAATCAGAAATAAAGATAATTAAATAAAAGTTACTATAAAGATTCGTGTCGTCAATTTTTAAAATTAATTTTCTATTTTAATTCCTGCCTATAAAGGTTCCTTTTAATGCGTGATTAACTAAACTGTAATTAATTTTTGAAATTTCTAAAATTAGCGATTTCCTTCCAAAATCTTCAAAGTATTCATTAAATTTTATATTCTCTTAAAACACTTTTTATATTTATTTAGTAAGTGGTTAATATAAATTAACAAATTCCTTTGAAAAAATTCATGAACTAACTCAGCTATGAACTAAAAGTAGGGCAGCCATTAATGAAGAAGACCCACACCCTCGGCCTCTCTTCCCTTAAAAATGTGAACCCACAGGCATATCATGGGCCCAGGTTTAGAGTGATCCACCTGGGAATGACAATGAGTAGGGGTGAGCAAAAAAAACAGAAAAACCGATTAAACTGAGAAAACTGGAAAAAAAATAACCAAAAAAACCGAACCGAAAAAAAAACCGATTAAACCGATTAAAATTTTAAAAAAACCGGCAGGTTCGGTTCGGTTTCGGTTTTATAAGCAAAAAACCGAAAAACCGAACCGAAACCGAAAAAACAGGAAAAAAAACCGAGCCAAACCAGAAAAACCGAGCCAAACTGAGAAAACCGAGCCAAAACCAGAAAAACCGATCCAAACTGGTTTGAACCGGTTTTTTCCCTAAAAAACCGAACCGAACCGAAACCGGTCGGTTTGACCCGGTTTCGGTTTTTTTTTTTAAAAAAAATTCGGTTTGGTTACTTTTTTTGATAAAAACCGAACCGAACCGAAAATGATCACCCCTAATAATGAGTATATGTATTATGTGCACACCAAGAACAAATATTTATATTCTAGGTAAAGAAATTATATATTTATATTTAATATATTGGGTTTTAAATATCCATTTTGAGTATTCATTATCTAAAAATTATTTATTATCAACATAAAATAAAAAAAAGTGATAATATATATATAAAAGGTATGTATACTTAAAAATATGAAGAAATTATAAATATTATGTGTATAATATAAGTGTTGAAGCATGTATATTATAAGAATGGAGAAAAACATAAATGTTTTGTGTGTTTGTGTGTGTGTGTAATGTGTATATTTTATTTTTTTGAATTAGATTGATAATATTCATATTCTATTCATTGCCTATTAGGTGAATTTGAATATTTATATCCAATCTAAAATATTAACTCTTTAAAAAAAATTATTAAGTTTAAATAAAATTATTATTAGAAATATTAATAGGTATTCACAAGTCAACTTTCTATTATATTTATATTTTATCTATTATTAATCAGATAATAAATTAGATATCTATAAATGCTATGTTTTATCATATTCACTTTGATTAAAATTATGGAACTCAAATATTAATAAGTTTGTTAAGGTTGGCTAGGGTTTTATATATATATATATATATAAACAAACAATTGAGGCTACGTTAGGACTTGACCTGCAGATTGGGTCTTCTGATTAAGGGCTGACATTGATTAACAACACTTGTAGCCGACTAACAATAAACCCACAAAAAGGGAAATTAGAATATAGCTATAAATGAAAAAAAGTTTTCATTTTAATAACATTACATTAAATTATAAAATACTTGATTGTGGTAATGAAATCATGGTTCATCATCTCAAAAAAAAAAAGTTAAAAATAAAATTTTGGTTCCTTTGATTTGAAAATTATATATTTTAGTTAAAATTTTATTTTATTTATATATCCGTCTCTAAGTTTCAGTAAGGAGATAGAGTAATAAAAAACGAGAGAGGAGAAAAAAAATGTTAAAAAAGTGTTATTGAGTTGTTTTTTTATCTTCTATATTGCTAAAAAAGTACATTAGGGTTGAGAGATATTTTATTTTTTATTTAATTTTGTATTTTTGAACTAATTTTTTGGTTTTTAAGTTTAGGAATTAGTTCATTGATGTTATAAGAGTGGTTTTTTAGGTGTTTTTATATGAAAAATGTTCAGATTTTGATTTTTTTAGTTCAAAAAACCCTGTCCATTTTTTCCACTGCCTCTTTGATATTGATATTGATCAGAAAACTGAGTTTACAAATAACATTTTATATGCTTATTTTCAAAACAGAAATTGGATGAACAATGCGTTTGTCCACTTTATTTTTTTAAAAGGAAAAAAGCCTGGTTGCATGGGCCGAGGCTAATTTTTCATGGGTCCTGTGTGTTGTGCCTTCCAAGCCTGTCATCTTGTCTATATTTTACTTTGTTTTTTCTGGGTTTTTATTTAATTAAAATTTAATTAAGAATTTTATTTTAGATATTATTTAATTTAATATCATTCAAATTCTACTTTATTGCCAAAAAAAAAGATTACAATAAAAATATATTTTCAATGTCTGAATATCAAAAAGTCAGCTAATCATAAAACCCAAGTTGTTCCTTTTCTCACTAAGTCAGATGATCATAAAATCTTTATTTCTTTGCTTCCATGATTGAAAATAAAATTAGCACAATATTCCATACTACAGTCTTGAACTTCAAGTCCTTTTTTACTAGGCCAAAGAATCATGAAAGTCGTTGTTCTTTGCTTTGAAAATTGAAACAATAGAAGGAGCACAACATTCCATATACACCCAAGTATCTTGTAAGTGATGTGGACCTCCCTTGTTAAAAAAAAACAATAAATTAAAAAATCTACATGAAATTATTTAGTCATATATATCGATATAATTTAACAAATGACATGTCAACCGATCATCTCAATAGCTTGCTAGTATTCTACATCTCTCTTTTATTATTATTATTTTTTTTTTTTTTTTGATTTACGTGTGGTGTCCGGGCCAGCTTACGCGCACCACGACTATTCCCCACGGCCCACTGGATATCCTGCAAGCCCAGGAGCAGGTAAGGCACCGCGGGGGTGACAGGTGTGCACATAGAGGGTCGAACCCGGGACGGGGGCGGAACAAGTCACACGGTTGACCACAGCAGCTAGACCCTCAAGTGCCTTTTATTATTATTATTATTATTATTATTATTATATGTTAATAACAAAAACATTCGGCGACAACGAGCTGTCACTTGTCAACGATTATCCAATAGAAAAAGGTAACGTATCCTTTCTTAAAGGGTTTTCATAATTTAATTTCAAGAAATTGGTTTAGATTTCTAAAGATAATCGAAGGATATCTTCATTGTAGGGAAAGAAAAGAAAAATTCCAAGAAAAGAAAACGAGTCCCTTTTCACGGGTGATTACCAAATCGATCTCCATTCAATGACAAAATTAACAAATTAAGATGAAGCTTGTTTGGTATTATATTTTAAATAAAATTACATAAAATTAAAAATTATATATGTTTTTAAATCGTTTTAATGTATTGATATTAAAATAATTTTTAAAATAAAAAATAATATTATTTTAATATATTTTTACGAGCAAAAATATTTGGCTGAAATTCAAGTTTCTTCCTCTTGCCATTGCCATGAACAAAGTTCTCATCGTCATCTCCTAGTCCTAGAGATAGCAAACCTTTCTAGACCGTATTAGTTTGGCTCAAAGGGTGGAGGTTGCATTTATTCGAAATTGCTAATCAATTTATTACATTTAAGAAAAGTCTCTAAAATTGTTCAAAGTCGGTTAGTGTTGAAAGAGAAATGTAGCAACGTACGACCGTCCAAAGAGAAA
>Ga0307515_10026173_pt1 | contig 10053 bp, 7 predicted proteins | sample 17_EM_MG_FD_194513 | JGI IMG/M metagenome (GOLD analysis project Ga0307515, IMG submission 194513) | Populus trichocarpa ectomycorrhiza microbial communities from riparian zone in the Pacific Northwest, United States - 17_EM | ecosystem: Host-associated > Plants > Roots > Unclassified | place...
CTAGGGTCTGATACTCCTGAAATTGACGCATCTAAGTTTACACTCCACATCCTCTCAGACCAGTGACTAAAATACATTTTGCTGATGCTATGCAACGCGACCCGTCGCCGGGGCGACAGGTAGCGTGTAATTCTCCGTCAGACGGTACGAGGTTCCGTCAGAGCCGTCAGAGCCGTCCAGAACACCTGGTTGTTTCTGACGGAAACTAGAGTTGTTGCTGATGAAGTACGGTAGTTACACAGTTATTTGGTTGCTGTTATGGATAACCGATCAATTGCCAGCGTTTATAGGCAAATGAGACAGCAACACGGTCACCGCCCCATTCTGCGAATGAGCGTCAACTGAGCGTCAACGATTTGTGATTTTGTAAGTACGGTAATTACACAGTGATTTGGTAGCTGTTATGCATAAACAATGTATCTGCAGTCTTTGTAGATAAAAGAGACAGCAACACGGTCACCGCCCCATTCTGAGAATGAGTATCAACTGAGACTCAACGATTTCTAGCTTCGCATCTTATGTAATTTATGTCCTGATTGGTTGCAGACATCCATTTATCATATATTGGCATCCTTTACTGGCAAAAACACCAGTGACATGCTCCCTGCCACATCCTGAAAATGAGCGTCAATGGAGCGTCAACAGTTTTAGTTGTTGCATATTTGGTAATCAAGGCATCGCGCTGATCTTTGCGTTCATAAAGGAAATATTGACCGCCCTTATAGGCAAAAATACAATTTATCAATGGTAAAACACCGATTCCAAATTAATTGATATTGCAAGCTGCAAAGCATGCAAAAACATATCCTTGGTTGTTGAAAACGCGATTTTGATAAGATACTATTAACATACTCCAAAAACAAGAGCCTTAATTGAATCTCTGGATGGACCCACTGGGCAACCTGCTGGCAACCCGCCCAATTCAAACTGGTTGGGAGTTGACCATCGAACTGTACCCGAGTTGACAGTTCGAGTTTATTGACAAACTGGACCGCCAATTTCGCAACGGTTCAGGTTGGACCCTGACCTGGACCCGAAATGACAGTCTGGAACCGTTGCTGACACTAGAAAGAGGCATATCGATCTAGCAACAAAGTCAATTATATTCGACAGATGCTCATGCACAATGACCGGTGTACCGGTCTTGACTACATAGAGGATATACTGTCATATCTTGCACTCCAAGGCTGGTATGATATTGTCTCTGCAAAAGTTTGCAACCTGCTGTCTGCTACAGAGAAACGGCGAAGTACACGCACAGCCCTTCCGTTATGTCTCCAAACAATTCAGAACGCGCCCATTATCCGCCCTGTATCACAGCAGGTATATCATTCGAGAGAAACGCATATCCGCGGAATGTGCAGAAGTATCAAATCAACCTCACTCAGAAATGCATCAGAAGATTTCGGAATTCCCACCTCTGGACAGCTATTCCGTGCACACATTGAACAGGACTGGTGACACGAAGTTAGTGGACTGGTGCTCGGATACGATCAGAATGTACTCCTTGACAGTATATTTTTTAAACTCCAGAATGGGCTGTTGTATTACCGTCAACCATTTCACAACCCTACTTCTGTTGAGCGTCTGGGACTTGATTGCAAGGTAGAATATACCAATGCCAACCAAGGGATCATGCCTGAAGCTCATAACATCTGGGTCAAGTATACGCAAAGTGAAGAGAATGACCTCAATAACACCTTCCAAGGATGAATTCCTTCTTTTCCTGAATTATACTTCAGCTGGACTCCACCTAATCAGATCCTCCAATTTCAGGAGCGCCTGCCAGCCGGGAAAGCATTATCAACAGTTTCTAAAAGGTACCAGACGACTCAGCAATGGGTATTATGTCCTCAAGCTCAAGAATACGTGGTGGTGATTCCAACAAAGTACAAAGATCTTCATGCTTGGGCTGATTGTGTTGATGGGTTCATCCGGGTTGTCAAAAAAACGAATACGATGCATATTGTACCAGTTGGAGCAATAGTTGGACCGGCGCATTTGGTGCAGACGAATGCTGCATCGGGCGGCATGGATAGCGTATGCCTTCTGAATAATCATGTTGATTTGGATACCTACTGGACTGTATATTAATTTAGATTAGAATGCCCAATTCAAGTGTATAGCTGTGATATAGTTTATCGAATTTTACTATACGATATAGACATTATATATTCATCACTGCCGGAGAGTCTGGCTCCAGATGCACCGGAATCGTCTTGATGACGAATTTCGTATTCCCAGCAGCTCCGAAATTTCACCCACTTCAAGACATCATTTTATAGCATTCTGAAGATGACTTCATACTCTTTAGAATATTCTTGTATTCTGTTCCGCTACATCTGCAAAATGTATTTTAGTCACTGGAAAACTCCAGGAGTGTCTGAGAGGAGGTGGAGTGTAAACTTAGATGCGTCAATTTCAGGAGAGTATCAGACCCTAGGAGGGCATTCCGGCCGGCCTTCAGAGTGACTGCGATCTCTGATGACTGGTACAGGAGTACCATGGGAGTGATTTCGATAAGTTTGGGAACACCTCGGAGCGCCGGAGAGAACTTTGGGTGCACCTGGGAGCACCTGGGAGCGCTGGCGACAAGTCTGTGAGCGCCAGCGACAAGTCTGTGAGCGCCGGCGACAAGTCTGTGAGCGCTGGCGACAAGTCTGGGTGTGCCAGCGACAAGTCTAGGTGCGCCAGCAACAAGTCTGGGTGTGCCGACAAGTCTAGGAGCACCTCGAATCACAGTAGAGCAGTCTGGGAAAAACATCTTGTTTGGGAACGCTGCTAGTCCACCTGGAAATCATAGCTACTACTTATAGTTCAACGATTGTTAAAACTCATGTATTCTGTTTGTATTCTCATCTATGTATCTATGTATCTATAAAGCTACCCATCTACACACGGTATATCTGGACTGGCAGCAGGCGGTGCTTGAGAGCAATTCGAGGTGCGCCTGACAATGACGATCAAGTGAACTGAGAGATACACTCCGAGGCCATGATTGAGCGAGTTTGGAGATGCACTTGTAGTCCCTGATCAAGTGAACTTAGAGATGAACTCCGAGAACTAGATTGAGCGAGTTTGGAGATGCACTTGCAGGCTCTAATCGAGCGACTTTGGACATACACTTGGAGGCTGGGATCGAGCGAGTTTGGAGGTACGCTTCGAGCCTGTGATCGAGCAAGTTTAGAGATACACTTTGAGGATGTGATCGAGCGAGTTTGGAGATGCACTTTGAGGCCGTGATCGAGCGAGTTTGGAGATGCACTTGGAGGCCATGATCATGCGAACTTGGAGGCCGTATTCGAGCGAGTTTGGAGATGCACTTGGAGGCTGTGATCGGGCGAGATTGGACGAGTACTTGGAGGCAGTCAATGGACGGCGCACCGGGTGATGAGACTCTATTCATCAGTTAGTTAACTCGCAACCGCGGGAATGTGAAAATGTGACTTTATCTTTGAGCTCTCATCGAGAGCTGGCTGATGGCTGTCGATCGTATAGGGAGGTATGCTGGAAGCTGAAGCTACCTTTTGGGGTCAACTCCTAATCATGGGAATGAAGGGAAGACAAACAATCTTAGGTGGATGCTGTACTCGGTGTACGCTGTACTCGGTTTATGCTTGTACTCGGTGTATGCTTGTACTCGGTGTATGCTGTACTCAGTGTATGCTGTACTCGGTGTATGCTGTACTCGGTGTATGCTTGTACTCGGTGTATGCTTGTACTCGGTGTATGCTGTACTCGGTGTATGCTTGTACTCGGTGTATGCTTGTACTCGGTGTATGCTTGTACTCGGTGTATGCTTGTACTCGGTGTATGCTGTACTCAGTGTATGCTGTACTCAGTGTATGCTGTACTTGGTGTCAACTCATGATCATGACATGGAGAGATAGAGAGAGATGACTTGACTTTGTGTTCTGCAATGATGGTAGAGTTGTGGATGAGAAAGAGAGAGATAGGAGATGAAGATGAGAACGATGTGGAGGTGACGAGCGGATATGAGAAATCAAGGGTGTGACTTGCCTGATTGGTTTGGGAAGACCTCATATCGGTGTAATTACATGATGGATCGGGACTCGTACCTGCTGTATCGGGGACGGTCAATTGACTCGCGCACGAAATTCTGTTAAGTCCCAGTTTCTCATGATGATTTCCCCCATCACCTCTCATGTCCCTCTTTCTCGTCCTCAACTCTACCATCAACTAAGAACACGAAGTTAAGTCATCGCTCTCTATCTCTCCATGCCATGATCAAGAGTTAACACCGCGCACAGCATTCACTGTGTACTGCATCATCCCATGATCGACTCTCTCCCGCTCCCAGCCAGTCTCATCTCTTGGCAGACCATGTTGTACTCAATTCTCTACATTCCCACAATTACGAGTTACCCAATGAATAGAGTCTCACCTCCCGTCGCGCCTCCCTCCCAAACTACCACCTCTAGATTGAACGCCTCCTAGTACTCCTCCAATCTCGCTCGATCACGGCCTCCAAGTACATCTCCAAACTCGCTCAATCACAGCCTCGAAGTGTGATCTCTAAACTCGCTCGATTACGGCCTCCAAATTGGCACAATCATGGCCTCCAACTGTATCTCCAAACTCGCTCGATCAGGATCTCAGAGTGCATCTCTAAGTTCATTCGATCACGGCCTCCAAGTGAATCTCCAATTACACTCGATTACGGCCTCCAAGTTCGCACGATCACGGCCTCCAAGTGCATCTTCAAACTCACTCAATCACAGCCTCCAAGTGTATCTCTAAACTCCCACGATCGTGGCTTCCAAGTCAGCACAATCATGGCCGCCAACTGTATCTCCAAACTTGCTCGATCAGGATCTCGGAGTGCATCTCTAAGTTCACTTGATCACGGCCTCGAAGTTTATGCCCAAATACACTCGATTATGGCTTCCAAGTTCGCACGATCACGGCCTCCAAGTGCATCCCCAAAGTCGCTCGATCACGGCATCCAAGTACATCTTCAAGGCGCGACAGCGGGTGTACGGAAATACAGGGGTAGCGGAGGTGGATACAGTGACTGGGAGTATATATTCGGCAGACCCCGGAGTAGAGAGACATCATCTCATTTCCATCTCATCTTATCATACAATGAAAATACACTCTCTATCTTTCCCAACTTTTGGTCTCACTCGCTCTGTCCGAGCTGTCATGGATCCATGCAATTGCGTGGATCCTCAACGCCAGGTAGTATCATATCTTCTCACCTGATTCTTATTCTCGTCGAACCAGAACCGCTCTTTCTCATGAATTCTGTTTGGATGTCGCGAGCTCTCTGCCTTCTAGCTCCATCATTTCACCACAATGGCCTCCAAGTGGTGCATCTCTAAGTTCTCTCAATGGAGATGTGTTCAGGTGCTCCTCCGATTATGCTCGACTAGCATCTGCGGCCAGATTGACTGTATGTATATATATTCAGAGACTTAAATAATGCATGCCATATTATGATGTAGCGAATCTTTTGACTGTAACAAAGATGAATATGATAAGACGAAATTGCTTGTGGTTGTGTAAAAACCACTGCTGTGAGAATACGGCACCAAGTTTCCCGCAGTGCTGTCCAGCGTTCTCAGCTGCTCCCAAAGTCTCCCGCAGAGCTGCACAGCGGTCCCAGCTGCTCTTGAAGTCTCCCACAGATCTGTGCAGACGTCTCAGGAGCTCCAAAATTTGACTATCCTATGAGTCAAATCTTGTAGCATCCTGAATGCACCTCCATAACTGCAGGTGCTTTCGGGAGCACCTGAGAATGCTCTTGCAGAGTCTGAGAGCACATTGCTTAGCTCCAGGGGGGTCTGGGAGCATCTGGAAGTACTTAGAAGCACTGGTGTGGTCACCCGGAGTGTCTGGGAGGATTGCGTGTGGCTTCCAGACCGATTTACATTTTGCAGATGTACTTCAGAAGCGTTGAGGAGCATCTGAAGTACTCTCAGTGTACCTCAGACGCACATTGTTTGCATTCAGCCTGTTCGGAAGTGTCTGGGAGCTTCTGGAAGGATCAGTGTGGCTGTTCAGAAAAGCTGGGTCGTTAAGTTATGACTTCCGAACCATTTCACATTTTGCTGATGGAACAATTCCTCAGGCTGTAAATTCGTGTTCAATATTTTCCTTGATATATGCTTCCTGTTGTGCTGCTTTGAATAAGGGAAAGACGGTATTTTGGCTGATGAAAATATCTGCGGTCAGGAAATAGTCCTCAACTGCTTTTGAATAGTGGTGCTGGAGTGGGGAACAATGTCCAACATCAAGAGGTTGTAACGATGAGTGCAGTGTGCAGGGAGGCAATAACCAATAACATGATTCTTTTCACAGTAGTCAACAAACTCAAACGTAATATAAGAGCCACGACCATTCAGAATTAGTTGTCATGTTTCTCCAGGGCGACATCATTTACTCTAGAGGTCATATATATTAACTAGCCACCACAATACTAGTTTATCATCAATTCATCCCTTCGGTGACACTACAAAATGTGCCTCAGCATCCTCAGCATGTATATTCTGATACCATCGAATATGGTGTACCTTCTCCTTCTCAATAATAAAAGAAGGAAATATATAGCCATTTGCAGAAACTGCTTCAACAGTGGTAACAAATTTACAACTTCCATGGTGTTTCACCCAGGGATTTTTCCATCCTCTGCAAGTAATAATCTTACTGTGTTTGGCATACCCTATATTGAATCCCTTCTCATTGCGATTGGTAATGGCTCGAGGTTTGATATTGTGTCTTCGAATAACATGTCCAAGTTGTTGAAAATGATTGAGAATACTATGAGGTTTGTTTGCATAAGATCTTTGACAATTAATTCAGCTGGCAAATTGGGAAGGTAAAACAGAATGTCAATTGAGAAAATGTGTAATCCAATTCTTTCCAATAGGATGATTTTGTTAATGACCCATTGGCACCTGCCATTGATGTTGATTCTTTGCCATAAACTTGACCTTTTGCATTAGGTGATCAAGCTGGAGTGGAAACCCAAAATCATCACACTTTAAAATCCATCTCACAATTGCTCTTTCTGCAGCAGAACTGAAAACCTGCTCGTCGCTATGTGCTTCCTGCCAAGACTGGCAACCTTTTTTTTTGTGTGCTAAGCTGGACTTCTTTAGTCCATACGCAATTGCAGCTTTTTGTAAAGATTTAAAGATACCATTCTGCAATCCTTGCAGTGCTTTCTTATAGTGTTCTTCAAGATCTAGGTTGGGTTAAAATGAGCACTCTTTGACATGAGGCATATTGAGTATGGGGGGTGTATGAGTTGAATCTGACTTATGAATGAGTAGACACAGCCAGAAAGTGGGGTTTTCACACCTCACATTTTATGGTTACCCGGCCGTCTCACTTCTCATAGATGTCTCGCTTCCCCATTCCGTACGTTAACAGCAAAGTAGTTTCTCGTAGGCTCAGTAAGATGGCCTAAACGCAAAGTTTTTGAACAGGGCTGTACCGAGATTAATAGCGGTATTAGATGTTCGAAAGAATGTAGCAATGTTGTGAATGTTTCGAGGTAAATCCAGTGTTCCGAAGCGGTCAGTCCATCCACTAGCCAATCTGCAGATTATCAGACCAGTCAGATATAATCCAGATATGATGTCGCCTTAGCAATGGCCGATGTCAGTCAATTGAGGTGATGCCTGACTACAGATATCTGTTCGGCTTGCAATACTTAAGTGTAGTCCAAGCCCAATCCCGCATTTAACAAATTAACCCAGTCCTCACTTCGGCAGGTCTATTCTGGAGCAGGCTGGCGTCGGGGTAGTATGCAATCTGGCCTGACTGCCTGCTTCAGAACACTGGACAAATCTGAAACATAAGAGGCAACATGAGCGCCGTGACTTAGTGGTTAACAATTAACAGTGGACTGTAAAGAACATACAAAATGATTAAGGAGTTCGGCCTTCCTCACATATTGCAGACTCTCAGATGTGCTGATGTTTAATTTTATAGCTGATAATATCACCGGACGCGGTTAATACATGTTGTAATCCAGTACCCCCCCACCCCCGAAGAACGCTGCGAGAACCCCATGACTATCGCATCGACACACACGGCAGAAACCATGCCGTCTTCCACCTCTAATAGCATGCCACAGGTCGCGTGCCGTCATCGTCGTAGGATACTAAGAAATTCGAGGCGTATCAATTTCAACAGGCTTGTTATATCTAATACGGGACCTCACTCTGCCGTTTTGTCGACTCGTTACAACTCGATTCCGAACCGAACTTTTGGACTAGCTGTATCGCAAAAAACGGCTCTCCGGACCAGTTTCTAAGGCTGTTTAGATATTACAACGGTATCAACACCCCAAGAATCGAGAAAGTTAAAGTTTGGAAGTGAGTCTCAAACGGAGTGCAGTGAGGACCCCCAATAAGAAGAGTGCAGGGAATTTGCAAGAACGATATTAGTATTTCCCAGCGCTTTTTTCCCCTTGATTGGGATTGATGGCGGTATACCGGTACCGGAGGAAAGTCGTCCTGTTGCAAAGCTGCGTCAAGAAACCCGACTACTGAAACTTCCGAGCTTTCCCAGTGCTTTCCCAGCGCAAGTTTATCATAGTCGATACTTACAGCCGATATCGGCCCTTTGCCGGGGTTTAGTATATAGCAGCAGAGCTTCAATATCATGGAGCATACAAAACAATATAGAAAAAACTGACCCCAGGATCCCCAGTTTGACCTTCTTTTTGACTTCGATATTCAGCTTTTTCGTTCCCGCCGGTATGGAATGTACGAGCGAGTTTTCGTGATGCCTGTTTTCATCGGAGGCCGATAGCGACGCTCTTAGAAGTAGACAGAGCTACTAAAGACATAAACGAACACAGGGGACAGTCAGGCTGAGGCTAGACAATTTTGGGCATCTGAATAAATACCTGTTTTTTTCATGAATCCTTTCCCACACCGGTACACACGGCCCTTGGTGCCTGTAATAGGATTGATCAAGGTCGATAGTCAAGCTTCAGTTATCACATTTTGGTAGCTCACGGTTAATCACTTGCCCCCTGCCAGTGGCAAAGGCAAGCCTTTAAAAGATCATTTACTAATAGACTGTAGCCCTAGAGTGTATTCTAGTGGTGAATACGAAACGAACGGAACCCACATATGCGAGCGGAAGGCTACTATGTGCTCTACTCGTAGTGAAACGGACAATGGACTAACAACTATGATATGTGTTTCATAAGTAGTCATGTGACCCAAACCCTCAACCTGTGCCCTTAGCCCTGACCATGACCACGAGCCGTCAGAGTCCTCTGAACCCCTGTAACTAGTTTCTCTACCGACCCGCGTCATCACTGCACTTTATGCATAAGTAATTAGATTGGCGATCAATCAAGGGCGGTATCTTGGCATCATCGACATCATAATTGATGATCGGTAATGTAGCCAATGATCGATAATGGCTCCTATTCACACACTATTGCCAAAACTGGCTTGAGAGAGGTTCAACTAGTCTCAGATGCTAGCGTACCATATTGCGAGACCACACCTGCACTTTAATTGCCAGCAGCTGTCTCATGATCCTATGGCAATCATGACAATCTTCACCACTAAATGATCCAAGCCCGAGCATTAAGCATCAGCCTAGAGTAAGGTCGACTCTCATGCTGGACGGACCGATCATTGCCAGGATACTTGGCACGATACAGTAAATATGTCGGAATATAGCTAGCAATTGTACTCCCCCTCCCGAAATTCCTAGGAAGCATTCTACGGTTATCGGCGTATGAACGGACGACCGTTAGCTAGTCATTGTCGAAGTAACAGTCTTGCAAATTGATTTATATACTCGTCGGATCAGAAAGTAATCGGTCACGTGTTTAACCCTAACCCATATTGGGCGCTTAGATTTCCTGTGGTTTCCGTGCCCATCGGTCACCCTATCTCTCACTATTTTAATCTCTGGCTCTTCTGCTTTCATTTGACTGTATGCTTGTCTTGTTGCGAATAGAATTGAAGTAGATACAGTGCCTTTTGACATGGTCAAACCGGCCGCTACAGCACTAAGCATAAGCTCCGCTAGGGTTAGGGGTAAACACGCAAC
>Ga0307515_10026174_pt1 | contig 10053 bp, 9 predicted proteins | sample 17_EM_MG_FD_194513 | JGI IMG/M metagenome (GOLD analysis project Ga0307515, IMG submission 194513) | Populus trichocarpa ectomycorrhiza microbial communities from riparian zone in the Pacific Northwest, United States - 17_EM | ecosystem: Host-associated > Plants > Roots > Unclassified | place...
CTAGACCCACCCTCCCACCCCCACCGACCCACCTTCCTATCTAGGCTGCCCCCTTCACTTCTCCCTTTGCTCCTCCCTTTGCTCATGTCTCTGCTCGTGTCTCTACTTGTGCCTCTGCTCGCACCTCTGCTCGCGTCTCTGCCCGTGCCTTGCCGTGCCTCTCTTACAAAGGGAGACGCGTGGGGGAGACACGTAAAGCACAAGAAAGAGTTAAGATAGATAGCGGGAAGGCTAAAATAGACCCCGAGTGGCGTCTTGGCTTCCTTTACCGTCTGCAGAGCCGCCGCTGATCAAAACATTCGGACAGTAAAGTTACGTCAAGTGTTACTGTCCGGATCCTGACTGCGGATCCTGACCGCGATAACGCGATAATGCCATTCTATAGATTCCGGATGGAATCGTGTAGCCAGTGAACGAGTATATGCCTCCAGCGACATTACTTCCTTTTATCCAAAATTAGAAAGAAGTCGGGAACTGATGAGCATGTAGCTGGAGAATTGAAGGGTAGTCGGATGTTTAGTACTCAGGAATTAATAACCCAAGGTAGACTGAAATTAGGCTCGGGGAATTAGACTAAAGCTGCACACCTAACAACAGCAACCTCTCCATTCCTTGGACACAGCAATGACCATTCTTTACTCCAGATACTGCATAAAGCCAAACAGTCTCTGTTGATCCAATCTCCTGGCAACGAGAAAAGTTCCTTGATTGTCCCGCAGGGGGGATTATTCGTTCTGAAATTATTATGATGGTGATGATGAGCATTGCGATTGAGGAGCGTCGATGAATCCGTTGTAGCTGTCGCTATGCTACGGCTTGAAGCTGACGGGACTTGCCAAGAGCAGATCGAAAAGGTCCTAGAGAGAAATACGAGGCGGTCATGGGAGAGGAACGAAAGGACGAGTGCGATTTGGGAGGATATGTCCCGAGGAATAGCGGATGGTTTTATTATTTTTAGACCGCCACTTTGGTCCATATCTGGTGTTACTGTCGTGGACGTTGAGAATGCCGAGGGTTCGATATTAAGGAATATCTTTTCTTTTGTGTTTTGGCTTAGTAGCGATATTTGAACTAACACGTTCCTATTGTCGTGCGAGACGAGGACCCGGTCGATGGTGTCTTGGGTCGCGGAACGTCCAGGGTCGGATGGCCTGCCCTGATGAAGCTTATATTCAAACTTGTAAGCCTGGTGTGAAGCTAAGGTCCAATCTAATACTTGGACAGCATATAGTCCTATCCCTATGACTAATGACAGGTCTTGAGGATGTGTGATCCATTTGCATTCAGCCATATCGAAGTCCAAGGAGTATGTCACTGAAGACGATATGAGTGAGATCATGCAAATCGTTGAAGAGGTATAAACCAAAAGGCGGCTCGAATCGGGGTGAAAGAGCAATTGCAGAATAGGCCCTTTTGTGTTGCTCTTCATCGGTATTTCGGCCTTCGCTTCTACAACTGGGTCCGAGTTGGCGGTACTATGAGTTATCGTCATGATGAAGACCTTACTGGAGTCAGAGAAGCAGACATATTGTCCATCATTACTCCAGCTCATTTGCTCGATGCTCAGAAAGCTTTTAGACACGTGAATGTCGGCAATTTTCCCTCGTTGTGTGTCATGTAGACGCACTGTTCCTTTCTCTGTGCCACAGCAATAAAGACGGTTGACAGGGGAAGCTGCAAGGACTGTAATAGACTCGATCCTCTGGGACCAGCTCATAGATATCGTGGAGCTTTCGGATTCACTCTCGGTCTTGATACCTTTATCTGCCTGCTCTGCAAATCTCATCAGAGCATTCGGCTCCCAAGCATTCCCATAATAACCTCTAATGTCGTAAAAGCGCCGTAGATCAGGGCTGAATGCGAGGCCTAGGACGGTATCTTGGGATGCCAACTGATATATAAGGCCGAAGTCAGATGTGGTATAGACCTTCACCGTCCCATGCACATCACCGGTGGCGAAGAGATTCCCATCTTTGCTGATCGCGAGTCTAGATGCTCCCGTAGCCATCTCATCAACTTCATCGTCGTAGGGCCGCCACTTGAAAATCATTCCTTCAATATAGAGACCGATAACTTCTGGAAAGAGTGGGTGCCAGATAGCTTCGATCACTTCGCCTCTGGCAACTTCGTCTCGCTTTCGCCAGCAATGGCCAATGTGCATTGGTCCATCAATTTCCCACGCCGAAAGCGGGTGGCCTCGATAGGCTACGGCAATTAAGCTCCCATCTTTGTTCAGAGCCATATAATTCGACGAGTTCAGAAAATGCCCTTCAAGCTCGGGTTCTTCGAGCTCTGCGACAAGCTGCCAGGTTGGGAATGATTGGGTTAAGTCAAGCGATCTTACTCGTCTGTCTTCCGTGCCAACAAGAAGCATAGTACTGTTGTTCATCAAGAGCATGGCAAGTGGCCGGGGTCGCGATTCGATATTGTCAACCGAAACTTTGCATTTTCCGGTTGATATTTCCCAAATTTTTGTCGTAAGGTAGCCATAGGTAGCAAGTAATGTCCCTGTGCTATTCAACTCCATTCTGTACACACGCTCACCGTGCTTGATTGGACCGGCTGTCGTCTCTTGAAAAACTGAAGAATCGAAGATGAAAACACTTCCCGAGGAGGCGAGGATGGCAATTTGAGCTCCGGCAGCCGAGATGGATGAAGCGTAGGTACCAAATCCAAGTGATATGCGTGCAAGCGAGTCGTCCCAATTTTCAGTTGATAGACCGGATATCTTCAGACTCTTAGCCTCCGGTTTTCCAAATAGTTGGTAAATTGAAGAATTTTGCGGGCAAAAAGGGGGAATAAGGTTGTAGATGGATTCAGGATTGCGTCGTAAATTTGTGCCAAATTTCCCAACTATCTTCACAAAATCACCAGCCCAGCTTTCAACAAGTTCTTGCTCCATGACGTGCCTGCCTGTCTCGTTCCGCACTAAACCGTAGCTCTTTTGTTTGGCAGAATATTTGGAGAGATGTTTTGACGCTTGGATGAGAACTCGTAACTGGTTACCAGTTGCAAGGACTTGGATCCATGTCAAAACCCAGTGGCGGGTTAGGAATTTGTTGAGGATTTCATCAACCTGCCTGCAATCGACTGGAGTCGAAGTCAGGTGCGAAGACCACATTTTCGCAGCATAGTCGAGAAATTCAGGCTTCTGGTTCCGATTAACTTTTGCTCGAAGACCGACGGTCATGAGGCATCGCATACAGCTCAGGAATATTTGCTTGTGGGCGGCACTACGATCGACGTGGAAAGGGCGACTCTTATCGCTGAGCAAGTACTCCCGAGCGGTTTGATGGATCATGGCGACGTTGCCACCATTATCGATGACTACAAAGCCGCCACACAAATCCACAATCGATCGTTGGAAATCCAGCATTTTGTAAGCATCCTCATCTAGTGCTTGTGACAGCTCTGCAACTGTCAACACACGTAATGAACAGGTGACATATTGCAGAATGGTTGATGCCAGTGTCCTATCTGTTGGCGACGGGTTCCGGGCAATTGATGATGCCATGCGATCGTATAATTCCTCCATGCCGACGGGTAATTGTTGAAGTGCGAGCTCAACATCCGCGTGGGTATGACATAAGTTCAACTTCTCCACAGCAAGTCGTACCCACTAACGAATTAGTGCTGCCTGACAAAGGACACGGAACTTTGCCAAACTTACGAGGAAATTGTTCTGTGCTCCTTCTACTATTCGCTCTACAATGTTTTCTTTGAATTCGGCGGTACCAGACATGCTAAGTTCTTGACGAATGTAGGAGCGCAGGTCTTCCACATGACCTTCGATGCTTATTAGCACTAATTTGAGCTTTTTTGGGACTCTCTCAAAGCTGGCCGATATCTCCGAGGTCTTTCGGCCCACGAGCAGAATTCGGATCGGTATAGAGCATGAGGAAATATCTGAGAGTAGCCTAATGACTGCCTTGGGATCATCCGCCTCATCAAGGCCGTCTATTATCCAGTACAATGGCTGTTGCTCCTCCATATTGAAAAGGATGGATTTAAAAATCCGTTCCCAAATGGACCTCGGGCCTGCCGTTTCAAAGTCAATCGCTTCGTCCACAAGCTCAACGACTCTTTGAAAGAAACCCGGTACGCTTTGTGCGATTTGGTAGGCGATCAAGCGCAGTAGTAAGCTCAAGGTCCGCTTCTTTTGGTCCCCAAATCTTATAAAGAAATATTGACAACAGTGACCTTGCTCTACAAGGCTGTTGATGATGAACGAAGATAACACTGACTTTCCAGTTGCAGCCCCACCGTTCAGCCAAAGTACATATATATGGGGCGTTGATTCTCGGACGTGTAACCATTCTAGATAGTCCTTCTCTTCCAGGATCCAATCACTAGTCCCTTGAGTCCATTGGTCTCGGAAAAAGATGTAGTCTGTATCTGGTAATTCTGTAATGGCTAGCAAGGACTTTAAATCACGCGACTCCCTTCGGTTCGATAAAGGCGGTCTATTCGATCTATTCGTCGAAATGATCTTGCTGACGAGTGATTTGAGAACGTTCCTCACCGTAATATAGTTGGGGTCTTTGGGACTGTCAAACTTGCAAACGTCATGGTGGTCTGCGTTCAATGCCTTGGAGGTCTCTCCTGGGTATCCAAGTACAGAAGAATCCTTTTCTAGTACCATCTTTGAATCATTAGCGCAGGATTGGAATGGGTTTCGTCGACATCTGCTTACTATTCGAGCATTTTTGAGTCCGATTGAGCAAGGCTGAGTTTCATAGAAAGATACGATGTCTAGTCTTGGTGCAACATGGCGAAATTGTTCATTGAGCTTTTGTAGAGTAAACGAGTTCTTCGCGAGCTCGGATATGTACTGCTTCGAATTGGTGACAATGGTCGATTGTAATATCCGATTCAATATCTCGGCTAAGTTTGTACCACGATGTGGGGTTGCAAGAAAGGTGATTGCAGAGATAGCCTTGATTATTGATTCGTACTCAGGATCGTTCTGGCCTTGCATGTATGCCTTTATGCTGTCAGCGCAGCAGCGACGGTTAGCAGACGTTCTCACCTCCTTGACTATGAGCCCTCCCATACTGTGGACAACAAATATTAGAGGCACCTCGTCCCAAAGTTAGGTAAATCCTAGGTCATGACGCTCGAGCGATACTCACATTTCCCATATTCAGATCTTCTTTCCGCTCATTCTTCGCATACTTGAGATCAAAAAGCAGGTCTTTGGCAAAGTCCAGGACTGAAGTGCTGACATTTCCTGCTTTGCGAAAATTGGCATTGTACCCGAACGTAAGTATTCTAGCCAGACAGACGTCAGGTTCAAGGGGTAGGAATGTCAACGGCCAGAATAGCTCCGGATCTTTGTATTTTGACCACGTCAATCGACTAGTTCCTCCAAGTCCATGCACAAAAACAATATCCGCCTTGTGCCCATTCTCGGGAGTATAGATAACGTTCAGCCCGAGTGGCCCAGGATCGGTTTCGCTGTTCCTTCGAGAGTGGTTGCTACCCTTTCGGGAGTCTGAGTAGGTGGATGTCTTGAGTAGTGCATGGTCGGGGAGGGATTTTACAGGTTCGACAGGTTCCTCTTGGATTGGTACAGAAACTCGGGATGGGCTCGGGCTGGGACTTTGGGTATTCGATGCGATCCGTTGAAATCTTGGTTGGCGACTTTCATCGCCGCTTTTTCTCCTAAAGCTAAAATTCTTCCGAAACTGAAGAGAGATGAGTTGTAGCCTATGTTCCCCAAGGGAAGGATAGATAACTTACCATTGTATCCTGAAGCGGCTATATGCTGTTACACAGAGGACAGAAGCAGTGGCAGGCACTACGAGAACGCACCATTGGCAGGAACCTCTCGATATCGCGGACGGGCTTTCCTCGACTATAGCTGACTCAGCAGTGTTAGAAATAGGTTGATACCGAGAAGGATTATGACTTTAGGAGAGGTACCCACTGAAGAGGATAAGGTTATGGCTAGGTGCGCACTGGTCGCACAAAGCCCGACCCTGGTACAAGCTCCAGCCAGTGTGATAGCAATTTTACAAGGCTCAACTTGAAAGACAAGGATTCCTGAAGAAAAATATCCAAGTTAAATCCCTCGAGTTCCATGATCGAAGCCCAGAGCACGCGCAGTCATATGGTAGCGGGAGCCGAAACGCTGCGCGAACGCCCCAGCGCGTAGCCGCCTAGACTGTCAGGGCCTCTATTGCTTCCGATCTGTCTCGTCGGAATTCTATGCATCTTAGAGCAGGAGCCAATCGCCTCGATCTACGTTATCTTTAGAGCGCTGCAAAATTCGAAGAGTAACGTTTCTTGAACCCTCTCGCCAGAGGTAAGTAGCAGAGCAGGAACCGCGACAGTCTACGCACCAGATTTTAGCGCCGAATGTACAACTACCACACTTCCCAGGTATATTACTTCCAGACCCTAGATTCTACCTCAAGTTCAACTGGCTATTCGAGCTCTATAATCTTGCTGCACTGCCTATAACATGTCAGACTCGGATGAGTGGGCGGTAGGCATCGAGGGAAACTTCCCTCTCCACAAGGCTGTTATTGAGGGTAAGGAAGTCATCCAGAAACTATAATTCGGCTAGAATAACACCCACTTCGCAGTTATGCCCAAAGGAACGAAGGCCATTTCGGCAGAGTCTTGTGGTATCTCTGCTTGGACAAAGACTGCGAAAGTCTCAGTCATTCTGCCAGATGGAAGTACAAAGAGATATTTCCTCAAGGTAATCTACCTTCGCTCGTTAAGCGAATTCCTATTTGCTGAAATGTTGGTACCACGCAGTGTGCGACAGGGAAGGGCGCCCGCCCTTTGGCCGAGGGCGAATTCCATTCTGCATCCACTATCAACGCTGTGGTACCAGGATTCGGCCCGAAACCAGCCGGATGGGGCGAGTATCGTAATGGTGAATCCCAAGTATATTTCTTCCTAGGAGACTTCCACGATATGGATCTCTCTGCAGCTCCGGAACCGGTCCAATTCACGGCGAAGGTAGCAGAGCTTCATCAGCGAGGAACGTCTCCGAATGGAATGTTTGGATATCCGGTTCCCACTGTGATCGGCATAATGGAACGTACTGTAACCTGGGAAAAGAGCTGGGCGAAATCTTTCACCCATCAACTCAAGGATGTTATCAAATACGACAATGAGACAAATGGTCCTTGGCCGGAATATGACGCCGCTTGCAAACAGCTTATTGATGTAGTCATACCTAGACTCTTGGGAGCACTGCAGTCCGGCGGCCGTGATATTACGCCAGCATTAATACACGGGGACTTGTGGGAGCGGAATGTCGGAGTCGACATGGAAACAGGCGAGACTATTGTCTTCGATCCTGGATGCACCTACGCCCACAATGAAATGGAGTTTGGAACATGGAGGTGCTCTTGGGCGTTTCACTTCAACTCATCACTATACATGCGATTTTATCAACGCCATGTCGAACCCTCAGAGCCGGCTGAAGAGTGGGATGACCGTAATCGGCTCTACAGCGTCCATCCGTACTTGACTGATTCCGCGGGACATCCGGGAAGTGTTTCGAGACAAATGTGAGTATTCCTTTATACTCCAAGTGTGTGTACTAATGGTCTCCTACAGAGCGTACAATGATATGCTATATCTCTGCGAGAAATATGGACCTCTGGATAACCTCGAGAAGTATAATCCCGAGAAGGATATAAGTGTGTCAGGCGTTCATATCCCTTTTACCGTGAATCAGCTAGAGTGAAAGCGGGTATCTCATGTACGTACGGTGATTGTCAAGCTATGCTTAATCTCGATTCCGGGTGCGACATCGAAGCTATACTCTTCTGTCTCCACACCATTCCTCGATGATAGTCAATAAGAAAGAGAGCCGCAGCACCAAAACACAGCCCGCCCATAAATGTAAACGTCCAACCAATACCACATGCATCAATCATGTCCTGTAGGAATGATATCGCGATTGCCGCCAATGAACAACGCATTATGTTACTGGAAGCTTGAGCCGCTGCTGGTGTTCGATGGTTTTTGTCAACTAGAAGGGTGTTGTAGATCTTGGAGTGGCTTCCTTTATTACTATCTTATGACATCTAATTAGGGAAGGCTTACACTGAAATCTAGTTGCATGCACAGGCCTGCAACGAACTGAAGGCAAAGTGGAATAGCGATATGCTGGTTTGTGTTAGCTCGCGAGCTTTGAAGGCTGCATGAGAATTACTGACCTGCCGGTAGTGCAAAACCCAACCAAAAGCCACGACCGAGCAAGTAGTCATCAACATAGGTATCCATACGACACTAAGGCGCGCCTTTTCAACAGGAAATGTGTCCAAATCATCTCCTACCGCTTTGTCCGTCGAGAGACCTCGTGCTGTCCTGGCATTGCGGTATGCCTTATCGATCAGCAGACCGGAGAAGAAAGTTGAGACAATGCCACCGATACCAAAAGGGAGGTATATGAGACCTGCTTGCCACTGATTCAGACTGTAAATGTCGATAAACAATATAGACAGTGACGTGTTGATGCAAGTGTATATAACGTAGAGCATGCCGGCCGCGAGAATAATAATGGCGTTATCCCTGCGAGCAAGTATTCTCAAGGACTTCAAGGGATTAGGCAGTCGCCACTTATGGCTTGTAGAAACGTCGTTTTCTTTCCAATGACGCATCAGTTTCGGGATCGGTATTCGTAGGTGCTTTGATGGTTTAACTGATCCATTGCCCACGATATTCCGAGAAGTCTCCGGTAGGAAGAGGGCAATTAGTGATAAGCAAAAAGCTCCAGCAATGCACAAAAACCAGAATATCCAGGTCCAACCTGCGGTGTAGGACAAACAGCCTCCCAGAATGGGACCAATGCTTGGCGCAATCGTTATCCTGCAAAAAATAAACCCAGTAAATCTCCAATTTGGAGATCCGAACCTACGCAAAGGATACTGCACTAACGAAGGACCCTCTTTCTGCGGGAGATGCAACGTCTGTAATCACCCCGTACGCGATTGAGAAGGTCCCTAGAGATATTAGCGTTGAGTCCAAGACGGGGACGGAAAACATGCCGGAAATTGCCAAAGCCTGTAGAACTCTCAGACTTAGAAGCGCCGAGTATGATTTCGACAAAGCGATAGCGATATTGGCCGCTAGGTATAGACTTAAAGTAATCACATATATTGGTCGTCGGCCCAGTACGTCAGCAGCGTCGCCAACTAGAGCCGGCGCAATAGTCGCCACTGCCATGTATGAAGTGACAGTGAGGTTGATCTTGTCGACCGAGATGGACAACGTCTGGGATAGCACGTGTATAGCTGGGTAGTAAATGAAGCTGCTTAAAGTTGAGAACCAGGCGGCGTAGGAAACTATGGCAACAATGCACCATTTCTCGCTGGTTGTGAAGACAGAGTATCTTTCGGTTGTTTCGGTGGTTTGGCCATCGCTGGCTTCTGTGGAAGCCATTCTTCGACAGTTGAATTTGATGATTTAGAATTTTCGATGTGTATGTATCTCAGTAAGCGACTCAGGGCTCGTTTACTAACTTTTTTTCACCCACCTGTTCGTCGCCCAAAAAACCCACCTGGAACGAACAGATATTTCCAGGTCGATCAAATACCCAACAGGTAGGAGCCGCCTGTTTACCTCACCTGTTCAATATCCACCTATTAGGCCGTCTTGGCAGCTGAAATTAATGTTCTACCTAACCTATTTAACGTCCTTGCACTTACCGCGATTATATAGCTAGAAGTAGTATAGATTGCGCAATTTTGCCTACCTAGGCTATCAAACAGGTTAAATTCCACCCACACCCTTTATAGTCCTATATATTTACCTAGGCGGCCTATTTAATTAATCCAACCTTAATTATAATATTTTTTTAAAGGATTATACGCAGCCTATAATTCTTACTAACCCTAACTAACATGCGGATCGTTAGTACCCCCAACGAAAATTTTAACCCAAGTTTATAAGTAATAAGCCAAACATGCGGAACGTTGATCCCCCAACGTAAATTTTAACCCGAGTTTATAAGTAATAAGCCAATTAATTTTAGAGCTTTATTATATAGACTTTAATTAATATATATAGAGATAAGGTTTTCCA